>Ga0126335_1002122_pt1 | contig 11641 bp, 6 predicted proteins | sample OlaspJWI45metaG_FD_108409 | JGI IMG/M metagenome (GOLD analysis project Ga0126335, IMG submission 108409) | Marine gutless worms symbiont microbial communities from Oahu, Hawaii - Olavius sp. 1 OAHU.JWI-45 metaG | ecosystem: Host-associated > Annelida > Digestive system > Unclassified | place...
CGTAGTTCAGCACGGTAATGTAAGCAGCCATACAGGGGCGCTAGGTTTACTCAATGCCGTAAATTAACAGCATAACCTGCTGTTAACTTCCCGGTTTTTACACCGGTACTCATTTTGCCTACCAGGCTGGAGGGATGACCAGGCTGAGTTGGCCTGGGTGGCTGATTAAATACCGAGAGGGTGCTAACGCGATTCGAACTCGTGAACGTTACCCATCCCAGTACTAACCGGGCCCGATGTAGGATAACCACGTTGAGCTAAGTAAGAAAAACACGCGAATCTGGTGGCAATCAATGTTTAATTGCCACATTCTCTAGTTAATTACTGTCTGTGAACAGCATAGTAGTAGTACCATAGTAGTAGTATAGTAGCACCGGTAGTCGAACTTTAAAGCGTATTTCTAAGTGGCGCGCAACTAACAAAATTGCTTTGGCTACTTGTCCGTTTGATTCCAGTAATTTAGCCGCCGGCAACAAAGTTGCCAGAGGCTATATATTTTACCCGTGAATCTTCTTTTTTTTTTAGTCAACCGCACTTAATGTGGCCAAACCGCCGATTGTCGCAGGGTAAAAGTATACCAACGCTTGGAACCGAGGTGCGGCACGAATAATCCCTACAGACCTCTCTACCAGCCCTCCCCCATTTTTCACAGGGGGTAAAAAAGTTTCAATTAAACGATATCCATCACGAGTTAAATAAGTAATATTACGGCATGAGTCAAGCTTCACTGCGCATCATAGCGCACGAAGACGCGTGTGTGCTAATGGTACGTACGTGGCTATGTTGATGACAGTTTGTTAGCGTCTTTAGGCGGTGGAATCCGTGTCGCCGTCTGCGGTCGAGACAGTAGTTGTTGACGCTGGCTGACATGAATTCAGTTACTACGAACGATTGTCGTCAGTTAGTCATGTCGTGTTGCCGCGTACAGCGATTTAGTATGGCGGAATTTTGGGGCGCCCGAGCCGGCGGCTATAAGTGGCAATACATCTTAATTGCCGCATTTTCTAGTTAATATTAAACTGTGACCGAGGGAAGCACATACTTGCGCGTTGCCGCTTTTTGCTGTCGTGACCATTTTCATAGAAAAGGAAATTGCTAGCTTACGGCATTCGAAACTGCTAATAATGGATGAGATATGTATGGCAAATAAAGAAATACGAAAATAGCTCTCAAGGTCAAAGGTCGAGGTCAAATGTCACCAACTTCCAATCGCTTCTAGGGTTCACCATGGGACATATTCCTACCAAGTTACATCAATTTCTGACTGGTAGTTTTCGAGATTTTGTGCAGACAGGCAGACAGACAAATGCACAGACAGACAGACGCCGCCAAAAACAATACCTGCTCGCAGCATGCGCGCAGGTAAAAATTTACGTCAGCTTTTGTAGTAAAAAAAGTCACAGAGCTAGGCTTTACGACATTACTGTCGTGACACGCTTGAGTTCAGTTCACCCAGTTTATCTGATGAACAGAACAGTGCCTGCGATAAGGGGGCGAGAGGTTGATGTCAGTCCAATTCTGGGATCGGGGAATGGGGTCAAAGCGGCAGAGGATAGGAAACAAACCTCCCTCCAAAAATCGAAGGCTTTCTCAGCGGGAACTCTGCTGACGACACGTTGGTGCTGTGCACCTTGTTGTGACTGACGTGCAGGAAAGCGACAGGATACATGCCGCCGATTCCGCATGCTCCACCTCAGAATGCGTCATCGCCACTGAAGGATTACCAACCAATGGATATGACAGGTCAACGGACCAGAATACCAGTTGTTGCTAGTCCACAGGTAGTTGCATGCTCTGTGCACATGTATTCTGAAGTTTGATTCCAGTCTAATGTGACTGAATGCAAGCTTGTTGAATATTTGAGCACATCATTGCTTTTTTAACTCTTAGGTCTACACGTGTAACTATAAGTGTGTCGTACGAGTAAAGCGATAGTTGCGCCAAATTTAAATGAATATAAAAGGTTGTTCGATCAATTTAACTGTGTTGTGCAACTCAAAGTGTCTTTAACGAGGAAATACTGAAGTTACGCCTTTGTGCAGTGAACTGGTTTCAGCCTGTATTCACAATGCTTCACAGGTTTCTTCAAATTAATGTTACGACTTACGATGCTTTTACACATAATAAATGCAGACAGATTAGCCAGTTTCATCTGTTTGACTATGATCTTCTTCACGAAGTGAATGAAATAGCAAAACGTAAATATTTTGGCCTTGCATTTCACCTCGATGAAGAGCTGAAGGCCGCAGAACTGCAGTTTGTGCAGCTGCTGTTGTGATTGTGTTAAACTGTCAGAGTCACGTAGTGTACGAAGTGAGTAGACCCACAGCAGCCGGTGACAGCGAGCATCATCACAGCACAGCAGGCTACGAGTTACAGCAACCTCATCCGCCGTATCAACCACAGCAGCAGCAGCAGCCGACCGCCGCCGTCATCGATACCGCTCAGTATGTCGCAATTCGCGCATGACCAGATAACTAATTACACGAATTTTTGAATTGATACAAATAAGGATTAATGGATAACATTTTCACCATGGACTGCATCTGCTCAGTTGGCGAAACTGTACCATCACTGCGTCCCTATTCGGGCTACTCGCCTGTAACTGTGTAGTTGACTGCTGCAACGGACTACAGCGGATCCGTTATGGTCCGTTGTGGTTTGTTACAGGGTCTTGTGATGGATACAGTTTACAACGTCACAGAGAAACTAAGCCAGGTTTTTAAACTGGATTTGGACAGAATGTGTAAAAGTGTATATTTTGGTGCATTTTCGGCAGACTGTATAAAAATAAGGACTTTGTGAGCTGAGTACATGCACTTCAACTAGAGGCCACCAATACAAACTGTTTAAGAAGTTCAATGTCTCACGTACAACGGCAAGCTTTTTTAGCGAATGAGTTACCAATCCTCCAAGGAAATTTTGATTCACTTTCCATATTTAGACATTCAATTGATAAGGTTGACTTTTCTAGATTTCTCAGATGTTTTTAGGTGTTTTAGGTGTTTTCATGTAGGCCTATTTATTTTATTCTGCATAGGAAAGGCTACCGTAAGTGCTTGTATTAGCCAGGTATGTCTAGTTCATTTCTGTTACTTGTTGTACTGTTTTATCTTTTTCCTGGACAAATAAACTGATTAATTTGATTGATCTTTTGCATTGTGTACCGTAGTAATAGTATGTATAATATCGGAACATTACATTAGGTTAAACATACTCGTAACTTCGTAAGTAACTCTCACTCCAGGGGTTACACAAACTTTCTCATCGGTTTTGTGTAATCCAGTCCCCATTAGTGGTCCTGTTGACAACAAACTACCGACCTCACGAGTTCGCTATTGGTATTGTGTTACAGGCCTACAACATACACATCGCACTATGGCGCTGACGTTCAGCCTCAGTCGCGTGGCTATGACAACAGTCGGTACGTCTCACCACCGCGTCAACCAGTTCCCACGTCTGAAGACTGGATGTACGGGGTCCCGCAGTCGCGTACCTTCAGAATTCTACAGAGCGTCATGCACAACGAAGGTTCGCTCTTTCCAAAAAAGTGCCAGTGACTAAAATTAAGCTACAACACTACATATTGATTCTTATAACCAAAAAGCATTGATATTGTATAATAGATGCATACATATTTTTTTATTTGTTTGGAAGTGTAACAGTGGACCAATTTGTGATACACAGTGTATTTCGTTTCAAAAGTTTTTAAAAGCTATACAAATTAGCTGCACGTTTAACCATGACGATGGCATATGCTCAGCACGACAAGTGCCAGGCTGGAAGAGCAGAAGAACTATTCTGCTACAATGGAATCTGTGCTTAGAAGAACGCTGGACCAAGTACATGACAGTTACAAAGGAAGGGACTATGTAGTTTGCGTTGACAATTGTCAAATTTTTGTTTATATACGCCGTTGGTTTTCTGTGTCAAGCTCCGAACTTTTGAACGCTCTTCGTGTAATTCATCGTTTCTGATGTGTTCGATCCGTCAAGATGTGAAGATATGTGCATGTGAATATACGACGACAGGTGTATACGGTGTCTGTGTGCTGGATTGCTGGCTGCAGAGCCTGCGGCGGGAGTAGCGGCCTTGCCTCCACCACGCTCCGCCGCGATGGAGCAGATGCGGCGTCAGAAGCAGCAGCAGCAGTGGCAAGCTCCGGGCGGCGCCAGCGGCCGAGTGAAGGTGTTTATGCCGCAGCAGTACAACTCGCCGATGGGAATGTACTCGGCGCACAATGTACTGGAGACATTTACTGCACAAGCCGAATCCATGCTCGATACGCTCGAAAAGTAAGCTACTTTTCTCGCTGGCTGCGGCAAATATCGCATCAGAGCTCTAGAAGAAGAAAAGAAGAGTACTAAGCTACTAACAGACTAAAAGTAACGGGGCGGCGCTGATCTCCATTCTAGTAGTCATCAGCCAGACATCAGCTTACACTGCGAAACCATGCATACGGGGCTAGTGCATCGCGTGGTGTGTCTGTTTAGTTCCCAGCCGTTAGGCCGGTACCAAATTATACTGCTTGGTGACAGAGACACATAGGTGTAAATAATTACTTGCCCAAGGTTACTACGCCGCAGTGCCCGGCTGAAACTCGAACCCGCGACATACTGATCACGAATCCGATGTCTTGCCGAGTGAGCCACCACCCACCCGTCAAGCAGTAACAAAGTTTAAAGTTTACCAGCCGATAGGTGACTGGGCTGACGCTCTGTTCAGTAGCGTACGCCGGTCAAGATTAATAATAGGGTCCGGCCTAACTATTTTCAGTACGCCGGTAGAGAGAAATTACACGAGGGTAGGTAGTGTGACACCCGTCGACAGCGCTTGTCAATAAACGACGAGCCAGTAAGTGACGTCATGCCATGCGGCGTAAAATTTACGACAAAAATTTGCCGCTGCAAAATTGCGGGCAAAATGTACTTATATTAAGAATTAAATAGATAGGTACAGAAGGACTGACAATAAGGCTGTTTAACAGAGCGCCAGGCAACGGTATTATTGCAAGAATTGTGAAGTGATAGCCTAATGACAGTCAGAAAGTTGTTCTACGTTGTTAAAAACAGACGTCAGCCAGCGTCGACGGCTGAAGAACATCCTCCGGTCTACAGTGAATTCTGATGAAGCTGCATTACTCCATGCTTACTCCAAGCAAAGGTCTCACAAACAATACTTCTAACAGCAATTTCGTATGTAACTCGCCATAGGACTAATTTATTACTGGTGAGGCTAGTTCTTCAATCAAACTTTTGAGCCGAAAATGGGCTGTCATTTGATCCCACCTATAATCACTACCACCCGTATAGGGACGTGCTGCTGCGTTCATCGTGTCTGTCTGTCCGTAATCTGTATGTACATGGTGGGCCTAATTAAACGGGGCCCCTCATTTCAATAGCTTGTAACTCTAGAAATACTGACGAGATCTAAACCATTCTTGGTGCACTTCAAGGTTATTCCATTCGTAACCAGAATCTGTCATTTATAGCTATTAATTTAAGAAAATGCAGCAGTGCCGTCTAGCGACTTAAAAGAACCATGAAAACATTCTCTGCCTTTATTAACCCGTACAAAAACCAAACGAACATTCTTACTTATTTAAATTTCCCACACCAATGATGGTAGTAGCAGAGATACTATATACAGTCTACGATACTATATCTGGTAGTAGTTAACTAACTACTTCATAATGATGTTGTGATTTGTTTAATTAACTGTGATTAATCACTTTGTATAGCTTTGATCAACATAGCCAAAGACGATGGCCGATCGTTGCTTATTACCATGCCTTTCATTCACCAGATGGTGCCACTTTATTTTGCACAATGTAATGCAAAGCACGTTGACGTGTTAAGAATTAAATGGCCTTGTTTGTTATCAAAAATGGTAAAGATCCGAACAGCATTTCTAAAGTTATTAGCTTAAATGCATGGCCCCGTCCAATTTGGCCCACTCTGTATGTCTTGTTCGATGTACCTGCTTTGATTTTTGGATGCCTTAACCCAGAAGCTTCATTTTTGGTACGTAGGTACATCTTTAACTCGTTATATACAGTAAAACTCGTACTATGTATATAGGTCAAGTTCAAGCTTTAGGTTATGTGATATAGCTGAAGATAAGGGCACAAAATGCGCCTTCGATTGACAGACTTTCTCATTTGGCGGACAAGCCTGTTTTTTTCAACGGACAGATTTTACCGTCTCGAGATGCTCTTATACATAAGTAGGTTGAAGTAATTGTGGAACGTGTACTACATGTTTTTTTTAAAATTTAATAACTGTCTGTCTGTAGGTCGTGTGCAATGTTAGCGTGTGAACCGGGTACTCCGCGTCTTCTTATCCATCCATTGCCTCACAGAGGTGCCCGTCACGTGACGTCATCACAGTCAGGCCGAGTGTTAGCCCGTCTCGCTCACACAATCATTTCCGCTGCTGCTGCGTTCTTTTCGTTAGCTATGTTGCTGAAACTTTTTGTATTTTTGTTACTGCTATAGCAACTTGGATTTTAGCGCACGCGCGATGAATAGAGACTATATCAATCAACAGCAGCTAAACTTGCTAACGTATAGTTTGTGCTTTCAATGTACCGGCACGCTGTGACGTCGCTGTCTAATATTAAAAGTTGTCATATGTGACAAGTTGCGGTGATCGATTGTGGTCTATCAGGATACAGCCAATTGCTATTCAGTAGAATTGACTTCTGTATGATTTATTACGACATAGACCTAAGTATCATTATTTTCATTAACTCTTGACAGTCTCTCCGATCTCTCAGCATGTACTAGAATTGTCCAAAATAGTCATTTGCTTGTAAGCTACTTTTACCATTTTAAAAACATTTCATTATCAAAGTGTGCTGAAAAACGTACGCATACAACTTCTTATTCTTCGCTGTGTGAAAATACTTTGTTGTTTTGCCATTCTAACCTGTACGCCACTAGGCCTAACTGATGTGCACCAGTTACTTCTAGTTAAAATGCAAATCGGCCCATGCACGCTTTCAACTACAGCATATCAGATTTATACCTAAAATTAAATAAGTAAAAGTGAAACAACTTGAGGATGGCTATGTGCGTTTTGTAGCTGAGTTTCTTCTTTTTATGTGCCAAAGTTTGTCCGTTTTGATGCAGGCATGCTAAAGTTACAGCAAATGATAAAGTGGGACGTTTTTTTGGAACATGGTGTATTTTGTTAAAATCCAACTAATTTGGTTCTATTCAACTATGCTACTCGTACTTTCTGTTAACTATCTAGTCTTAACTAAGTCAGTGTCGTTAACCGTTTCTAACAACCTCTATGTGATGATGGCTTCATTTGTACAGCTAAAGACCCGGTCAGATTTTCTTTTTGTAAGATATTTTATCAGATCTTCCTAACTAGTATTTCTGTTTCTTTCTGGTGTCAGAAGTTTGTGAATTCGTTTGATATGAATATGTCGTTCCACCGTGTAGTGTGTACAGTGTATAGGCTGAAGCTGACAAAATTTCGTTCGCTGTTACACACGCCCTAAACTGTACAAAACTTTCATGCAGTCGTTCCCGCACTTGTGCTGTCGCTATATTCGTTTGTTAATGTTATGTATAAAGGTTTGATACTGATCCGAAATTCCGTATGCGTGTCCGTTCTGTTTTCTGCATTTTAGGCTGAATCTTTTTGTTGAATTACGATGTTTACCTGCGCGCATGCTGCGAGCAGGTATGCTGGTATTGTTATTGGCGGCATCTGTCTGTTTGTGCGTCTGTCCGCACAAAATATCAAAAACTGCTGGTCGGAAATTGATGTAACTTGGTAAGAATATGTCCAATGGTCAGCGACAGAAGTAGTTGGAAGTTGGTAACATTTGACTTTGACCTTTGACCTTGAGTATTTTCGTATTTTTCATTTCACTTGTAGTACCATACACATCTCATCCATTATTGAGTTTTGAATGCCTTGACCTAGCAACTTCATTTTCGATGTGAAAGTACATTTTCAGAATATCTAGGTCACCTTCCAGTTTCAAGGTCATGGGGTTAATATCAAGGTCACGAGAGTAGAAAAGCGGCCGCGCGCAGTTATGTGTTCCCCTCGGACACAGTTTAATTCTATACTGACTTGTAGATGCCATTTGACGTTGCTGTTTTGCATATAGGGGTTGATTCAGAATTTTGCTAACTGTCAGCAGAAATACCCCAGCACAAAAATCGCGATATCTCAAAAACACGTGAATATCTTTGCACCAAACTTTCTCTGTTTAGCAGAAAATTTATCACAGTTCGCCAATTCGCAAAGCAAGCAAATAGAGTAAAATTAAACAAACCTGTGAAGAATTTTCTACTAAACAAAGTCGGAAAATTTGGTGCAAAATATTCGCGCGATTCTGACATATCAAGACCTTTGTTATGGGTTTTTCTGAATCACGTACATATTATACCGATGAATCCGCCTCCGTTTGTATAGATCGATAATCGGCTTGACACGCGTATGGCATATTTCATGTACCGCTATCTCCCGTCAATTAATACTGATGTATTTTTGTCGAGCATTTTACGCTTTTTATCATGCCGATTTGCATCAAGTATTCGTCATGAGTGTCGCAGTTCGCGACAATTATTGTATTAGGACTGCCTGCCAGCAGTGTTTGACAACAGAGAATTATTATGAATTTGTAAGAAAGTCTCAGTTTCAGTCCTGTTGACGTGATTTAAGCCTACGTAAGGCACATGCAACAATATTGAACAAGAACTCGTACAAAGAACAAATGGCCAAAGTAATTTGGCGAAGGTCGCATCGAATCCGTGGGGCAGTCGAAACTCCTGTCTAATGTTCGGCGTTCCTTAGGTCCCAGAGAGTCTACGCCCCAAGCAGGACCTCGATCCGTTCAGCCGTGTTTGCACATCGAATCCGCGTGAAGCCGCGTGACAGATAGACTGTCGGATGCCCAGGATCATCGCTTTCATATCTGCATCTCGTACATTCGATGCGGCCTATAAATGAATTGCATTTGATTGCACTGCAAGTGCAATTCATTTAAGCTTACTACGCAGGTGATAATTAGTGAAAAGCGCTACGGACACAGGCTTAAGCATGCAGACATTTCGTTGCAGATGTTTACAGCATCTGCAACACTTTTCGACCATTTCACACTAACAGTGGACTAAAAATAGATAAGCCTGTATGTATACAAACCTACAAATTTAAGTGATACTTTTACCCGCCTGATACACCGAAATAAACCACCGGTCCATAGTGCATAGTGATTATACGTGCGAGAATTTGCAAGCGATGCTTAAGAAAGCTCAAAACCATAGAAGCGAATCACATCACCAGAAACAGTGAACACTGAACAGCAAAACAACATTAAATGAACTTTTCACCAGCATGCATTTTGCAGTCGCACCACAGACCAGAACTGAGTCGACGAGTCTGCAGATAACTTCGGTGCAACAACGATAGACGAAGCGATACTTAAGAAAGCTAAAAACTACAGCACATGGTAGAACATGACCCCATCGGTCTGCATTCTAGCATCCAACACAACCAAACCCTTAACTTTACAAACAATATACTGTACACGCATGCCGTTACTGTTACTTCGTATTTTTATGCCGCATCCAATGCACGACGTGCATACTGCGGCCTATTGCGACCGATGATCTCGTAGCGTGGTTTGTCAGTCAGTCTGTCTGTCTGCCATGCGCAGCTGCGCTGTGCAAAAACGGCTAAACGGATCGAGGTCCTGTTCGGGGTGGTGATTCTTGGGGAGCAAAACACACTGCAATAGACGGAGGTCTCGCTTCCCCTGCGGCAAGGGGAGGAGGACTGGAAGTGGAAGAAAATTTTGCTCACTGTACAAAGTATAAAAACACTGCAGGCATTCGATGCGGCCTTCGCCAAATTACTTTTGGCATTTTGTTAACAGTTAAAATTAAGTATGTAAAAGTCTAACTTAACGGAAATTTGCACGCAAACTAACACCTAAACAAAAACACGAATGACTTATACGTCTCAGTCGAAGCCAACCCAAGGACTGACCCAACCCCCAGCCCCGGCCATGTCTCGTAGACAGCCTACAGTGGCCGACTGGTGTCGAACAGAACGAAGATACTGCTGCTGGTGGACGCTCTGATGCTACTCATCGTCCGCTCCACGTTTCATAATCTGTACGAACTTGAGGTAGTCCAGCTGACCGCCTTCTATAGGAGCTTCTCTCCACACTTGCTTCACCTAACTCAACAAAATTCATTAGCGGTAAAAGGGAGAAGTATACTCGAGGTCGTAAGTCACATAGCCTAAACAGAATATTCTTTGCCACCAGCTAAACTCCGAGACTGGCAAAGGTATAGGCCAGACATAGACATGGGTCTATTATTCCATTTACAACCCGACCAAACATAACCCAATCGTCCCATTCCAACCCACATTAAATGTGTATGACATATACAAAAACACGCTAATAAAAATGTGCAGTTGGGCCAGTTGCATTGGAATCAGATAGTGAAATTTCTAAGTGAACCAGGATAACACCGGCTTACAGCACAGTACCCTTATGATTGCTATTTGCTAGTCGTTTTGACTACTGCAATAGTCTGTTGTATCAGATAGACACCACTGCCACGAAGAAACTGCAGTCAGTTTTGCACTCGGCTGCGCGACTCATAATGCGGAAGCGGAAGTTTTAGCGCATAACACCGACACTTCGAGATGATCTTCACTGGTTGCCAGTTCCAGAGAGAATAGTTTTCAAGCTCCGCATGGTCATCTTCAAGTGTCTCCATCTAACCGCACCGCAGTACCTCCAGAAACGGTGCGTTCCAGTTACAGCGAGTACCAGTCGCCGCCACCTGCGCTCTGCCGCTCGTAGGGACTTACAAGTGCTTGCCTGTCGTACGTCCATCTTCGGACCACGCAGCTTTGCGGCCTGCGCTCCAAAACTGTGGACAATCTTTCACCGTCACTTCGTGATTCAACACTGACACTTACACGTTTCCGTAGCAGGCTAAAGACACATCTCTTCTGTTTGGCCTACGGGCGTGCACTCATGACTGTTTAGGCTGTAAGAGCGTCGCATTATAAATTTTCCCATATATACATACATACATACATACATACATGAGTTAAGCAGCGTTTACATGGGATACACAATTCGAATATAATACGATACGATAATATCCGCGTGTGAACGGCACTACAGAAAGGCTGAAGAAGTAGGCTATAAAATATTGCAGAACTTACTTCGTCTTTAGAAAACTGATCTCCAACATTCATCAGCAAGTCCTTGACACTACATATGTGATGTGCACAACGCAACGGCATTACACGCCAATCTATAGGCCTATAGGCTAAAACAAAGACAGCCTAATACTGAATAGGCCTACTTACACCATAATATCCATCTTTCTTAGATGCATATACAATTTTTAAAAACACCACATCTATAGCTAATGTTGTCAGCTACGTGACAAAAGTATGCAAGTATGCTTCGTAGTGACTGATACATTTTCACTGTTACTCTTGAGCCCTTGTGTACATTTTATCGAAAACTCAAAGTAAACTGTTCCAACAACCCTAGGCCTACTGCTAGTCTGCGCCTGCGATTCGATGCTCTAATATCGACATAATGACGCATCATAGCTCGACTACTGCTGCTGCTACTACTA
>Ga0126335_1002123_pt1 | contig 11641 bp, 5 predicted proteins | sample OlaspJWI45metaG_FD_108409 | JGI IMG/M metagenome (GOLD analysis project Ga0126335, IMG submission 108409) | Marine gutless worms symbiont microbial communities from Oahu, Hawaii - Olavius sp. 1 OAHU.JWI-45 metaG | ecosystem: Host-associated > Annelida > Digestive system > Unclassified | place...
GTCAACACAAATGATTTCTCGAATGTATATATGTATGTATATATATATATATATATATGTATATATATATATGCATCCTTCATGTTAAGCAAAGCAACAGACCAAGTTGGTTTTGTCATATGACCATGCATGCACCATGCCATCTATGGCCAAACTTAGTTTGGCTCAGCTGTGCTTAATAGATGATAAACAGTGACAGATTACTGCACATTGCTAAGTAAATGCAAAACTTGCTCTATACTTCGCTTGTAAACTACTTAAGATAATTTTTCACATCAAACTACAAAAAAAAACAAAAAGATGTTAAAACTTTGCTTTGTATGTTTTGAACATAAAATATTTGCAAAGTGACAAGTAAGTAATGTTGCCAACTCACGGATGTCTTGCCTATCACATGAGTGAATGTGGCATATGGAATTCTGCTGTATGTTCTGTGATTTGATTTCAGTGATCGCTGTTTTCATATTTTGTGTCATATGTCAATGCTTAACAGTTCTTGTAGTTGCATACTTCAGTTGCATTTGTACATTCTATTAAATGTGAGTTACTGAACATCCTTTGTGTATGTGCATGTGTCTTTTAATGTTAATGTTAATTTGGCACATTTGTAAATACCGATATTTACCAGGGACTGCTCACTCACCGAGTTTTTGTGTACATATTGCTGGGAAGTACAACCGTAACAAGTGGTATGGCGATTGTTGCTTGAGATTTTTATGTTCCATGAGCAAAAGCAATTTCGCTTTATGAAATCAGCAATTATGCTGTAAGAGATAATTGCGTTACAGTATCATGATAACTTTGTAAGCTTAGCCCATGTGTCATACCAGCGACAGCAGCGCCGCCTTGCAGCTAACAGGTACACAACGTTAAGCTTTGCCATAGAGTAAGCAGTCCCAGCTAAGTCCCTGGTACTTATCGTGCATTTTGTTATGGATGAGCACTACAGGGCATTAAGTAAATGTGCGAGTTTCATTATTTTTATAATCAGTTAATCGATACCAAAACAGAATTGGTCAAGATAAGAACAGTTACAATATAGAATGATAGTCATGATTGTCGTTTTAGATTTTTTCAAGTAGGAGAGATTTTAGTTGAGACTGACGATACAAACACGCCGAATAGCCGTGCTATAGAACGAAGAACGTGTCACTCTGTTGATGCGTCGTACATGAATTTAGCAAATTAGTTCATATCGCTTGTGGATGAACATGGAACTTTCAAACTAACAGCTCAAAAGTAAACTTTATGTAACGCGACAGCTGTCCCTACTGCCGACGACCAAACTAAGCATAAAATTGAACAAACAATAAATGCTATTCCGTTTGTCCATCACGGAACACCAGCATCTAATGGATGAGCCGTCAAATCAATGTCGCTTTCAAGACAGCACGTGAACTCGCTGCGTGCATTTCCTTATAGCCTGGGTTGTTTGTACTTTGTCCGCTACGGTAATTCGTATGAAACATTGATACCTATAGAAATCGCTAGTGTATGTTTTGTCTGACATTACAATATGATTCAATGTTCAATTCTAAATATTCTATTTGAAGCCGTGCGCCGAGACGCACTGTGATGTAAGTGCTGACGTGTCTGAGAGAGGAAACTATGCGGCTACTGTTGTGGCAGCGCGTGAAGTCGATGACGTAATGGTGACGTCACTACATGGTGCTGATGCTGATGCAAGCGACTGACCGACGAGCGAGAGAGCGCATTGATTTCAAGCGTGCCGGTCTGCCGTGCCTCGCCGGCCGGGTGATGGGTGCATGTGTGGCAAGCATGCTTGCGATGCACGTACACTCTGTGGGTGGTCAGCAGGCATCCAGCGCACCCACCCAGCCGCCGTGCGAGCGAGCGTGCGTGCGACAAGCTGCACGCGCTCGCTTGCTCGCTCGCGTCGGCATCGATTTGACTACCAGGCACCGCCAGCGCCCCGCCCCACCCCGCTGAGGAGAGGGGGCGATGGGGTGGATTTCGGCGGTCGGTGGCACGACGATGCGGCGACGGCGCAGACTTTGACGCGAACGCGACTGCAGTAGAACGGTACGCATAGTGCCGTCGGCGACACTGGCAGCTCGTGGCGTGGCGCGTGCATGCCTGCATCAGTTGCCTGGCTTCGTTGACCGTCACTTGCCAGCGCCGCTGTTTACAACGAACGAACGAGGCACCACCAGCAACTGTAGAACTGATGTGCTCTGGTTGACGTCTGCAGTAAAGATGACTCGCGTCGCGACATAGTGATCGGTAATGTCGTCAACGTTACGTGCTTTGCTATGTGTCGATGTCTTGACAGCAGATACTCTGAGTGGATATTGTTGTGTTGTGTGTTTTGATCATGTTTCAAAGCGTTCTTCAGTCTTCTGTTGCTACAGCGTTGTTTGTCTTATTGCAGACCCACGAATGAAAACTTTAAACTGGTAAGCAGAGGACGTCACTTGGCACACTTAACTCTATTAATTTCAATATTGTGTGCAAACTGCGAGGTGAGGTGACCCAGGAGGGAGTTCCAGACACTGAGTGTTGCTTCATACCCGCCCGTCGTCCGCCGGCGTGGAGCCCAAGCACGTGTTGTCGCTGATGCGGCTCTTATAGGAATTCGTACTTTGTAGAATGCAGTCGATCGATGACATCCCGGTGTGGTTATGTGGTGAAGAATATCAAAGGAACGATGACGATGACGGAAGACAGACAAATGGAGGATATTCGTGGCTAGCCCCCACTTTCCTTGCTGGCCACGGGATTACAGGAGGAGGAGAACGCAGTGTGTTTGGGTGGTAAGATAGGTTACAGTAAGTTTTTGTTGAAATGCTCCTTGTCGTGTTATATCGATGACTGCGTGTTGTTGGCACCGAGCGACCCTCTGGTCCTTTCATATCCGCCCGTCTCGCATCTGTCCGCCGGCATGGAGCCCCAGCATGTGATGGCCGGCGCCGCCCGCCCTGACTACGTGTTGCAGCTGTTCGCGTCTCATCAGACGGACGTCGACGCTGACATTTCGTGTCGCCGTTCGCTACCATGCAGTATGCCACGAGCCCGCACGCCAGCTGCCGGCGTCAGTGTTTAGGACGGAGCCTGTAGTGATAAAAACGTTGATGCAGGTCGCTCGTTCGTTGGTTGGTGCGGTCAGTCGGTGCCTTGCTTTCTAGTTGCGCCGCCGCGGGTACGGGCCGACCGCGTTGTTTGCGCGCGTTCGTAGCACGTTCAAGGCCGCCCCAGCTGACTGACTGACAGTGGCGAGTGTCTGCAACAGTGGATGATATTACTGTATAGGCCTAGTCAGTGGTCGCAACTTGCATAGGTAAGGCTGCATCGATCTTACGTAACATTGCAAAGATTGTGGTAGGCTACTTGGAAATGATCGGGCTGAAAACAGGAAACTTCGATACTAAATTGATTGTTGGTCGTTGCAGATCGAGAATTGTGATTTGTTGTTATGCATATAAAGTGTCATAACATTTTACAGTGTAATGTAACAGATGCTGCTTTTGTGGCTGCACCTTGCGTACTGAAATACTTTGGGTTTCTCGAAAATGTTAAACGTCTCGGATCTCTTCAAGACAAGGAACAATAAATTACATTACGCCTGATATTGCCCAATTTTGTTATTTATCTAACACGAACCAGTGTTTTGAACGTCGTCGACACATGCCAGCGTGAACTGTGCGAGGTCATTGACATCATGATTGTCATGTAATTACAAGAGCGTCTGCTTAGTACCCTGGTCACAGGATGCTTGAGGCTCGAGGCTCGCAGACGTGCACATGCCAGGCGGCTTTGTGGGCGCGTGCGTGCGTCAAGCCAGTTTAAATCAATGCGCTGCTCGTCGCAGTCGCACTGTATGCAGGATTGCAGGGTGTTGGCACATGATGATAACGAGAGCAGAGCTGAAACGTGCATGACGCGTCGCTCGTCGATAGTAGAACCCATATCTTAGCTGTAGATAAGAGCCCGGAGAATCAAGGATTCTTGGCAGCATTTCCTGCCAAAAATATGAGTGATATCGAATGCGTGAGATTCCAGTAGACGCAGGGGCGTAGCTACCGTCCCCGCAGACCCCGCAATGCGGAGGGAATGTCAAGGGGCCCTTCGCCGCTTGAAAAAATGGCAGCACTAGTTACTAACAGCGCAGCTCATGTAATTCTTATTCAAACGTATGCAGTGGTACAACTACCGGCCTTACAGATCCTGCAATGCATGAGGCGAACCCAGGGGCCACTAGTGGTGCCTAAAATAGTTTAAACTCGAGAGGCAGTCAGTGGCCCTGTGGGTATTTAGCAATGAACGAGCTAGACAGTTGCCTATGGTGGCAAAATTTTAATAAACAATGCAACAGTAGGCCTATCCAGTAGCACACTCTGCATTTTAGTTTAAATGGACATTTTAATCCGCACAAGAGAAATCAAAATCGTTGCTGCAGACACGCTTCCTATAGGCTAATTTATTACACAAATGCTTTTACGGCCGGGTCTCTGCCCCAGACTCCGCTGGGAGCATAATTATTGCTAGATGAATGTGCCTAAACCACATAGCAGCCAGCAGGAAAGAAATGGACAGGAAAAGAAAGACATGAAGTAATGCTGACACTATGCCTATGCATAATATATGTAGTAAAACAACAGATAACTTTGCAGAAAATTTCACCAGTGGAGGGGGCCCTCGGGTCTTTTTTCTGCCCGGGGGGGGCAGAAATTGAAGCTACGTCACTGAGTGGACAAAAGCAACAGCAAATCATACAGGAAGCTCAGCTGTCGCTGACAAACAGCCCGACGCTGCTGTCCTCTGGTAAATGACTGCAATTTATTGGTGGGACTTTTACCTACCCCTCCCCCATTTGACGCCCTCAGTGAGGGAGATCCCCCTCGAGCTATATGGTTCATATTTGGTATGGGAAACTAGAATGGCTGGGCTACAAACTGGTGAAGGTCGCATGTTGATCGACTCAGTCTTTTGGGCACAATAACGTCAACGTGACATACACACAGACAGCCACGTCACCATAGCAAATGCCGCAGCAGCGTACTGCGTCGGGGTGCAAAAGTGACCGCGGAATGCGAGTGCCTGAGACTTAATGGGTTTTAATACATCATGTATGCGTGCAATTCTTGTAGACATTCGCAGTCTATTCATGCAGTAAGCTCTGTTCTTTCCAAGCCTAACTACTTTAAAACCTTATCTAATTTGACACTTGACTGCCTTCTGCCTATATTGTCGGATTGCTGCGCGATATAAATGGTTGTAGCCTGTGTTATGATGTTAACGATGAAGAGCCTTTGTATAGGCCTACAGCGTATATAGCAAGTCGGACCATAGTCGAATCGATCATGATCTGTGCGCACTAGACCTGCAGCAGCAGCTGTTGTCGGTGCGCGGGCAGGCGGGGATGCGTTCTTGTGCGGTATCGTTTTAACTGCATGCCGGTTGTGCCTGCCCGGGCGTGGCGCGGTGCGGGTGATCAGATGGTTGCTGTCCGTCCGTGGTGGTATACCGGCTCTGCGTGCCGTACTTTGCCGACTCGACGGGGCGGGCAGCCGCGGCTGGTGGTCGTCGTTCGTTGCGCGCCGCGAGAGAACGTGCAGCGCGCGCAGGTAGCACTGCATGTTGTAAGCGCTATATTGAGAAAGCAAGCCGCCGGCGTCTACCGACCACTGAGTCTGGACTGACTGACGTGCGGGGAGCGCCGCCAGCTGGCATCATCCGTCGGCGGTCCGACGTGCCGTGCCTCGCCGTGAGCGCGTGACGGACGGCGCGCGGTGCCGGCCGGAGGTACCGGACACCTGATAGCGTCGGTTGGTCGGTCGGTCGGCGAGCAAACCATCATCTAGCCAGGTACGGTCGGTCGGGGCGGGCTGCTATTCTCGACGGACGGACGCGGTGTTGGCGTGCCGTCACGTCGTGCACGTTGTCTGTATACCGCGCCGTCACTGCCACTGCCAGCTGACTGTCAGCTGGCTCTGACTGCCAATGTTATCGATGGCGCGTTGTATGTATGTTGAACATCCCCACCCACACAGCTAATAAATGAAGAATGCACCGACCCACCCTGTAGCGCGCCTCTTGGTTGTATGGCACTTTGACATTTCTGCACACCGCGTGCACCGGCCGACTCAGATATACTGTTATCTGAGCGTATTGCTGTTTCGCTTGGCAGGAAGTGCGATACTAGATGATTGTCGCAACGATACATTGATATAACAAAGTAACGATATTCATCACTCACTACTGCTTAGTTCGACTTTGACAAGACTTGAATTTTAAAATGTCCCATTCGATTTGTTCGACAACTGTAGGAAAAGTCTGAGACGTCTTGAAGTGGAGCAGTTAATTGAATCCGATTTTTACAGTGGTACTGTTGGCCCTGATGTGTTTGTCGTGTTGACCTTGAGCTCATGACCTTGGTATTCAAACTTATTATAAAGAACTGCATTCAACGCATTCAAAAGTTGCAGCGTGGAAGTACCGTGCTGCAGAGTTCAAAACAAACTTCCCTTAGAGCCCATCCGTAGAATATCTAATCTCTCTCACTCGCTTCCAGTGTAAAAAGTAAACGTCGGAGTTGACCCACCCCAAACACCGTCACGGTTACGCTACAGTGGACAGACTGCAGGCAGCTGAGGCAGGCAGGCGCGACTGAAAAAAATACATCAGGCCTATGAAGCTATATGCCTTGGCGTCACTCATTGCCACCCATAGTCTTAGTCTGAGTTTTTGTTTTGTAGGATAAAGTTGTCTGGACAGGACTATGAGCCTGACTTATCTTCTTCTCGACAATATAATATTTGGCGGTCCCCGTATTTGGATGGCGTGCATGTTCCAAAGTGAAAGTATCCTGTACATGCAGCGCAGCAATGATAGCTAATAGTCAGCGCTTGGTTGGTCACACAGTTATGTTAGTGCCAGTTATGGCCTCGTTGTGAACGCAGCAGATGCGCTGGTGCGACACGGCGTACGGCGAGCCAATTGATGTGGTTTTTAGATTGCTGCAGCGAGTCGACAGTAGCCAACTGAACTTTGATCAGAGAGAGAGAGAGAGAGAGGGAACTGTTGTATAAGCAGCATGTCGGTGGATGTTTGTGCCTGCGGTGACGCGCTCGCTCAGCAGTGCATGCTGTACAGTGCGCGCTGCCGGTCGTTGACACTGTTGCGTGTTGATGCTGCTGTGTTTGGTTCCAGTCTCTCTCGCTGCTTGTCGCCTTCTGTTACACGTCAGCTGCAAAGTCAGTCTGACCTACAGATACTTTGTTGCAAATAGATGCAAAGTTAAGCAACGCCTGCAAACTGTTATAAATCACGAAATTGTTAAAAACGATGTAATTGAAATCGAGCTATTCTAGCAGTAGCTCACTATGTTGTCGCTGTTGGTTGCTACTGGGCGTGTCATGATTGTGCTGCATCGTGGCCTATGGAGATGTACAGTGTGTCCGGAGAAAAAGTAAACCAGTGTATACGTATAACTCAGGCAAACAACGTCAGATTTTAACCATATTTTGCACCAGGAATGCGACATCTAATCGCAAACAAATCGCCAAATTTCAGTAAAATCTGCCAACTTCTGCTAAAGTTACAGCAAGTTTAGCGAGCTCACCCGAAAACATGAAGTGTCCACTAGTGGCAACGTTTAGACATGTGACTGTGAAATGCAAAAGTCAAACTTGTTTAAAGTCTCTGTTCAAAACATTTTGTACGTGCGCACATGCAAGCTTGAAGACGTGAACGTCACTGCGTGACTGCTTCATCGATGATCAATTGATCGTCTGGTAGAACTGTTCCCACTCTTCGGTAAAACGCTTCAGCTGGGCGACGTCATGAATCCGGCTGCGGCACACACGTTCCTGCAGCTTCCCCCAGATCCGGTAGTCTATTAGGCTGAGGTCAGGACTGTTGGCTGGCCAGGGAGTTGGAACGATGAAGTGTGGTGTTTCACGGGTTAACAGCTGCACGTTTTTCACGCGCTTTATGCGCAGGAGCGTTGTCCTGTCAGCAAAGGTCATTTCTGGATCAGTGACTGCAATTATTAGGTGACAGCAACTGATATATATTTGTCGTCGATATTTGAAGATTAATAACTCCACTGTTAACGAATATTTTCTAAAAAATTTGCGATTCTTTCGGCGACATATTCAGAATCCAGTGCACATAATTTGTTAGGATGCGTTGAGATTTGACATTTTTATCCAATATATTGTCTGTGGTTTACTTTTTCCCCGAACACAGTGTAGATACTCACGGCACTCAAAGTATTGTTAGGCTGCAACGAATGCATGAGATGCGGACTACTGCCCAGTCGTCTGTCAGTCTGTCTGTCACACGGGCGGGATTGTGCAAAAACGCCCGAACAGTTTGACGTCCTGTTTGGGGTGAAGACTCGTGAAGACGCATAAAACATTGTATTAGATGGGGGTTCTCAGCCCCAGGGCGAGGGGAGAAGGTTCGATGGGGCTTCTGCCAAATTACTTTGGCCACTTGTTACACACCTGAATCAACTAGCAAGTCATTGTAAGGCCCGTTCAGACAGCGCGCGGTACCGTATGGCGCCGTATTGTATCACGTGGACACATGAGTTGCGGCGACGGAAACCTTGTAAAACACCATACCTGTTGTGTCTGCTGCAGATGACGCAGCCGTTACGTACAGGTCGAGATGTTGAGATGAACTTGATGACGCTGACGACGCCAGTCGTTCACGGCTGCTGCTGCTGATGATGACGATAATGAATTGATGGTGTCATCACGCTGATGGCGAGTGATACAGCGCCACAGTCACGGCCAGCCTCGGCGCCGCTACAGCATCGACCTTCCACCGACGTCAGCAGAGTGACGACGACGCCGGTAGAATATGACGTGTCGTACAATCGCGACGAGGTGGACGTGTGCCGTGAAATGGTGCTCGTGTCACTGATTGAAGGCACCGTGAGGTCGTCCGGTGTACGCGCTGTGCTGTACAAGTGTCACATGTGTGGCGGCTTTGTGGCGTCTCTGGTTGGTCTGACGAGACACATGGCGACTCACGGCAGCGCGTCACCGCCGACGTCAGACCGGCAGATCGTCGACATTCATCGACATCGACTGAACAACTCCCACGTCAGTGCACCTGTTACGTCACCGAGCGCCTGGGCTACAGCAACTGACAGATGTAACGGACATGCCGAGAACGATGAAACGGTTGACGGTGACGACATAGCTGATCGTTTTACAGAGACAGTCGCATCGTCCGGCGCTGTACAGGACGCGTCACAGCTGCAGGCAGAAGATCTGTCAAAGTCGACGTCATTGCGACGACAGCCGCGACACGCGAGCGCTAGACGACGAGGTACTGACGCCGTCCAGTGTCGACGACCTTCACAACGACTGGCCTACGTCTCATCAGAGATGCTAGCTAGCGACCAAGCGCCCAATGAGCTAGGTACCGGCGAGCTGGCCAGTGAGATTCGCGCCAAAGAGCACCTTGACGATGACGTCACAGTGGTCATACCGTCTGACGCGCCTCTAGACTACGTCTCCCGCTCTGACACGCAACGCAGCGACACACCACGCTCGTCGGACCTCAGAAAATGTACCGAAGAAATTGCGCACGCCCCGGTCAAGTCGATCATGGGTCATCCGCACGTCCAACGGAAAGCTCGACTGTCGGGGTCTTCGACAACCGTGGTCGTGTCCGCGGTCGACAACGGATCAACGACGTCTGTTGTCAGCAGTTCGATGCTAAAGACCGAAGCTGCCCAGCAGATGTCACTGCTGAATGTGAATGCGGACTCGCTGCAGCTGGGCGGACTCCCGGCGATGTTTGGACCGCTTGCACTGTCGACGTTTGTACACGGGTTCGGCGGTCTGGTAGCCGCCGCGTCGCCGTTTCTGTCCTACTACACACACATGCCGACAGCAGCGTCACTGGCGTCGCTGATGGCTGTCACAAATACTCCGCTGACGTCACCACAGTCGACCACCGGCGCCGTCGACTGCACCAAGTCGTCAGAACAGCAAAAAGACAAGTCGGAGGACGCCTCGACGACTGACGGCGTTGGGATGCAGGTGGAAGAAGCGTCGTCGAATGGAAGTGGAAGTAGCGGATGGACTTCAGATCCTCTGTCGTCTGGACTCACGAATTCCATCACGAAATGTTCTTCTCTGTCGAGAACACATTCAAGGTCAGTTAGTCCCGGTAGTGTCTGCTGCTGACGTTAGACGAACTGCTGAAGTATTTTGTAGTCAGCTTCTCATGTCAGTAAGACATCTCTCTGTGAGACTGATTTTGTGGTTTAGTTTATGATTCGTCCTTGAGGCAAGTAAATAGTGTCATATTAATGAACTAAGCAAAATGAGCTCCAGGATGACGTGCACAGCTATGCTGAGAGCAGGTATTGTTTTAGTGATGTCTGTGTGTCTATCTCTTTGCACAAAATCTTGAAAACTACTGACCAGAAATTGATGTAACTTGGCAGGAATGTCCCATGGTGAATGCTAGAAGTGGTTATAAGTTGGTGACCTTGACCTTTGACCTTTGACCTTGCGTGTTATTTTCGTATTTAAAAAAAATTTACCATACGTATCGCATCCACCGTTAGAAGCTTCGAATGTCTTAACCTAGCAACTTCATTTTAGGTGAAGGTACATTTTCAGAATATCTAGGTCACCTTTGAGTTTCAAGGTCATGGGGTTAATATCAAGGTCACGACAGCAAAAAGCGGCTGCACACAGACCTCAGACACGGCTTAACTTTGACTGCGACACAGAGCTCACAGTTATTACAGGGGCGACAACAATTTATTTTGGCTTCTTTGACCTTGACCTTGACCTCATGATCTTGAAACTTAAGATGATTTAGATAGTGTCTGCACTAAAAAATGAAGTTTCAGTGTTAAAGCCGTAATTGAAAAAAGTATGAAAATAGCTTTTAAGGTCAAATGTCAAAAAATTCAAAACATTCCTAGTATTTGCATATACACATATTCCTATCAAGTTACGTCTATGTCTGACTAGGAGTTTTTGAGTTTTTACACTGACAGACAGATGTACAGACATATGTCACCAAAACAATTTCCCTGGTATTAGCTTTGCCAGCATGCAGGTAAGTACGAATATCCTATCAGTTCCATAAGTAGACATCTTAGGATTGTTATTTATGTGTGCATTTATTGTGTATAACAATGTAGGTTGAATGTAGTCCGGCGGCCAATCAAGAGAGAGGATGCGTGTCGACCTGTGGTTTTGGCCGATGGTCGAACTGCATTTCGCTGCTTCTACTGCAAAAAAGACTTCTGTACCATATCCGACGTCAACCGACACATGGACTTTCACGAAGGTTTGTTTGTGCAGTACTAGGCAAGTGAAGTAGTGAAGCGAGTTGAGACTTGACTAGTGGTAGCAGTTATTAAATGTATGCAGTGTTCAGTTTCGTCTCATTTTGAATGTAAATAGCTAGTTGCATAAAGAATAAAAATTTGTCATAAAGTGTTAAAATTTCTGAGTTAAAGGGGAATTTGTTTTTTTTGTCACAGTTTGAAGCATATTTGAATTTTTTGAACAGTGAAAGTAATAAATTGCAATCACCAATGACCAACACAGAAATATAGCAGTGTACAAGCATAACATACCAGAGAAGTCAGTAACTCCAGACTAAGTAAGTAAGTAAGTAAGTAAGTAAGTAA
>Ga0126335_1002124_pt1 | contig 11640 bp, 9 predicted proteins | sample OlaspJWI45metaG_FD_108409 | JGI IMG/M metagenome (GOLD analysis project Ga0126335, IMG submission 108409) | Marine gutless worms symbiont microbial communities from Oahu, Hawaii - Olavius sp. 1 OAHU.JWI-45 metaG | ecosystem: Host-associated > Annelida > Digestive system > Unclassified | place...
ACTTAGGCTACTACCTGTGCAGTCGGTCTTTGACCCATGTCTTAATAATATTTTTTACTTACTGATCAATGATGTCACTGTTAAAGATTCTGCAGTGCGCAAGATTGGACATTGAACATGACACGCGTGTGTTTATCACGCATACCACCACGTTTGGACAAACTAGTGCGAAACAGGCACAGCCTTCCAACTGAACGGAACACTTGTATAATGAACATTTGGTGATTGTTTAATTTTTGGAACAGAAATAATTTCAGTATGTGCAATGACATTGAAGTGTTGTGGGCGTAACTTAGCATTTAGTAGAATTCAAGTCATTTGGGTACACAATCTTAGTAAGACATGTTCTGGCCCAACCACGAGTACAAAAGGTTGAAGCCAGTGTGCCTTAGGCCATGGGGTCCGCCACCTGAGCTTGGAATTTCTGTGGGGTCCACAGCGTGACAAAGGTTGAAAACCTCTGGATTAGATCAACTTATACTGCTGGGTGACGAGTGGGTATGTCCAGTAACTTACGTATATTAAAGGAAGTTATCAAGCCAACATTTCTGAAAGTCACTTCCATATCTTGAGCTAGGCAGTTTTCTGTGGGCATCACATCAACTGAAAATATGACAATATTTGCATGTTGTAGAAATAAAAGAAAGACAAAAAGGAGTAAATTGTGCGACTTAATTTGCGAAATCATGTTGAACTCGACAACTTTTTTTTATAATTTGGTAATGAGTGAAATTTTAATAATATAATGTCTGCACTATGTTTTTGTTGTCACTATTCACGAGCATGTATGCTTATGCGATGTTTTTTTCACAGAATTCAGTAATTTATATGCATTTCCATTAATCCTTTCTTTAACTACACCATGTCTACATTTATTGCAACTGTAAGTGTGCATCAAATACAATTTACAACGACCAGATAGCAGTGATATATTAGTATTAAAATTTTTTAGTTTTTTTGGCAATCATTTATATATTATTTAGTTGTAGTTAACTAAAATGTAGTCATTTTAATTTTTACATAGCTTTAGTTTTGTTTTTAGTAACATTAACATATCACTGCAAGGTAATACTTTACATTAGTGAATCAGTGCCATTGATTGCCTCCGAAGACTCGTCTTACCTACCAGCTACTTACTTTCTTGTTTTCCTTTACTTCCTTTTTGTCTGAACTTATGATTACTGTCAACATCACGTGACTAACTGCTTGCAAGAAACAACATCATTGTGAGAAGTATTTTAGTTCAACGTCACTGGGAAAGTAGAAAGAAAAATATTTTTGCGATTTGCAGTAGCATGTAGCTGTATAATAGACCAATTACTAGACATACATTGTTCATGTTGTCAGTTACCAGCCGCCCCAATGTCCATCCCTGATACAGACTCGTGTAGACCGGCCTTGTCTAGCGGTCGAATGACAGTCGCTGTGTGTGAACAAATATTTGGCATGCCAACTGAATGACTCACAACGCTGCGAGGAATTTATTTACACTGCAACAGCTGCATTGCACCAACATCGGGCGGTCGAATTAACGCACTTAAGAATTAGTCGCGATTGGGAAAAATCAGCGCCGTTCAGAAATTTAACGCACTGATAAAAAGTACAATAATATTACTGTAGACATCAAGAAATCGAATTACACCAGCCTGACTAAAATATGCCAGCACGCCATGTCACGGACAGATGCTGGGCAGTTAACTGCTGTACTAAGTGGACCGGGCTGTACTGAGACCCTTATCTGTCAGTGTAGGCCATCCTTTGCTGGCCACATAAGCTAACGAGACCAATAATGACTGCCATACCATAGCAGTTTACATAACAGTCGTATATTTCATGCGTTCGCTGCAACAGGAACGACGGGTCTCCATATATACAGTGTGCGTTAAAAGTGTGTTAACGCATGGTTAAAAAATTAATGCACACGGTAAGCGATTAAAATATTTAAAACTTCAATAGCTCTAACAAACATCGGACTGTTTATTATTAGTCGCTTTTAATGCCTGGTTGTTGCATTTCATTATACACCGGGCAGTAAATATCTATAATTGTAGTGTTAGTGTAATTTAATCATGTTAAGGAATAGGCAAAAGCCGAGGCACGCAACTCATCTTAGCATTAATGCCATTGATCAGTTTTTATTGTAATGTAAAGCGTCGGTGATGAATGATGATAACATATTTAGAACAGAGTTCTGGTTTTGATTGCAATTCATGTCAGTATGGGAGTTAGTAAAATTATTGTAAGGTATCGGTATTGAAAGAAAAGCTGGTGTAAAGCTCTAGAAGTGAAATGTTTAGCTTTGTTCTGTTATTGTGTAGTTGCATAAGTTATGGACAACTGTCGGCATGTAGCAGCATTAACAGTGGCATCTACCAGCTCTGTTCTGAATCCACAGAAATGGGCTTGTCAGATTTGTGGTACAACTGAAAGTGTATGGGTATGCATCATGTTAACTTATTTCGTCGCCACAAAAAGTTGCCTGAGGCTATATATTTTACCGGTGAATCTTCTTTTTTTAGTCAGCCACACTTATGTGACCAAACTGCTGAGTGTCACTGGGCAAAAGGTATACTGATGGTTAGAACTGAGGTGTGGCATGGATAATTTCTACAGGCGGTCAAAAAGTATGGATTTCCCATTTTTCGACCCAACTCGATTTCTAAGCACTGTAATTTAAAAATTTTTTTAAAAAAATCTAGAACAATAATGTATATTACTGATGTCTAGGCTCTCATCTGCCACAGGCCTCGTGCATCTAGGGCCCCCCAATTCTTGAGATCTGTTTGGGGTCCATATAGCCTACAGTTGGAAAAACGGTTGCATCACTCTAACTCAGCTGCACATGGACAGATTACATTCAGATTTTACATGATAGTACTCTGTGGCTGCATAACAGAGGTGGAATTGTGAGAACCCACTTAGGGTCAAATATCTTTAGAACGGCTAAAGCTAGAGACTTCAAGCTTGGCGTGTGCATCGAGCACGAGGTGTAATTTGGACGGCATGCAAAAACTAGATCAAAGAGAGCGTGGCCCATTTTATGTGACCTAGATTTTAAATTTAAGGACACTTGTGAATATCTCTCGAATGGCTGAAGCTATAGCCTTCAAATTTAGCATGTAGATAGACTGTAAGGAGTAGAAAATAAGTGGCACAAAAGTAGGTCAAAAGGGGTCATAGTCTAGGTCACTCTGACCAACAGATAGTAGTATCAATTTGTGCAAAGTAGGTCACGGGTCGAAAACTAGGTCACGTGCCTACATTTTAAATTCGCAGACCACTGTGAATAGCTCCGAAATGGCTAAAGCTTCAGGCTTCTTATTTAGCGTGTAGACAGATTGTAAAGAGTAAAAAATAAGCAAAAGAAAGTATGTCAGAAGAGAACATAATCTAGGTCACATGACCTTTTAAAGTTTGCAAATTTATTATTTTTTTTGCAACGTTTGAAGCTAGAAACTTCAAATTCGGTGCACTTACTCTCTACGAAAAGTACTATCTACAACTATTTTAAAACTAGGTCAAAAGGGCGCAACCTATGTCACGTGATCTGACTTTAAATTTTGGCATGGCAGTTATGGCCTGAAGAAAGTTTTAGGTTTTTAGGTGCAAGGTTTGGTCACGTGACAGCTGATGCACTACAAACGTTGAAGGTCATAGGTCAAGGGCATGACATAAAAACGAGATCCACCACAAGTTAAGTAAGTAATATTATGGCATATCAGTGAGTCACGCTTCACCGTCCATCAGTGCATGAGCACGTGCCTCATATTCTGATATCTTGTGAGCAACTTCAGGCAGTGGAGTTGGTTTCACCGTCTGCGGTTGCGGCAGTAGTTGTTGATGCCTGTCGATATTAATTCAGTCACTATATGAATGATTGTTGTCAATTAGAGGTGTTGTTTTGCTGCTGAACTGGTGTACTGCGATTAAGGACGTCGTGTGTTTTGGGGCGCCCAGAGCTGGTGGCCGTGAGTGGCAATACATCTTAATTGCCACATTTTCTAGTTCCGTTGTCCTTGAGAACATTTTAAACTGTAAATTTGCATTTAAATATCTAGACATTACTGACGTTTCAACTCTGATATAGCAAGCTTTTTATTTAGTTGTGATGATATGAAGATATTTGTATTTTTGGCTTGTATATTGAATATTATAAGTGCCATTTTCTGTCAGCATGCAGAGAGAACAAGTTCAAAGTGTATTAATATGTTGCAAGATTGTAGTTGTATTGATAAGTATAGTTGAGGTGACATCCACATGTTTGGCTTGCATATATTCTTTATATCTGTAGGCATGTTTAACCTGTGAGAATGTTGCATGTGGGCGTTACATTGCTGAACATGCCGTACAACACTACAACGACACTAAACATCCACTGTCCATGGAAGTCAACGATAAATACGTTTTTTGGTATTTTCCCCATTTTTTTCTTAATTTTTTTGCAGTAGTCTTACACTTGGCAGTCAGTTGCTACTGTCATGAGGGTGTTTGATTTTCTCTGATGCTGTAAATTTTATTGATCAAATATTTGCATAAATTAATTAATTTAGTTTACTTAATAAGATGGTTAGTGGTGTTAAATAATTTTATTTAATAATAGAATAATAATAATTTAATGTTTTAAAGATTAATTTTCGGATTAATCTGTGTATTTTATATTATCAGAATGCATTGATTGTAAGACTTAAACTCTTAAAGACTTGCGGTTTTGTTTTTGCCACCCGACGCCATGGCAACATTTCTGTTTGTTTGTGTTTTTGTCACATTGATGTATTGTGCCCAAACAACTGAGTTAATTATCACGCGATCTTCACCAGATTGTAGCCAGCCATTCTAGTTTTCCTATACCAAATCGCAGTCACTCACCAGAGGGCAGCAGCGTAAGGTGGTTTGTCAGCGACGCTGAGCTTTTTCGTTTATTATTAGACATTTCACACATTTTTAGCACTTGACTAATGAGTTAAAGTATCTGTAGGATATCGTAGTGTCATACTGTTTGTGCTAACTGTAAGAATTATAATTAGAATTTATATTTTTAAGCCTTGATCATCGCTGAGATTGAGTGTATTGTGTGTGTCAGCTATGAATGTGGTGACTATGTGCTGAACGATAACTCGTCGGATGACATACAGGCGCTGCGTGGTTACCTCAGTTCTATTGCATCAGAAGGACAACTGACCACGTCTAGTGTTAAGAGTCGAAACAAACAGTTGCTACGTTCATGTTCAGTGGCAGCACTAGGGCAAGGGTAACAGTATTCAAGTCGTACAATTCAATTTATCTTCTTTAGAAATCAGCGATCACTTTTCTAACTCTGCATAACTCTTTTTTGGAGTTATATTTTAACGTTTTTTGCCAGTGTGACATCCTGCTGGTGATCACTCATCCACTCGTCTCACTTAACACATGCCAGTTCTTTGTTCATAATCACTACATTCAGTCTGCGGAGCACTGAGGTTCATGGATGGCGAAATAAGCTGGGTGTCTGTCTGGGTGGGTGGGTGTCTGGTGACTGTTTTTTTCCAAGTGATACTCAGCACTGAGAAGGCCTATAAATGTCGGATTTGGCCCAAAGGTGACATCTAGTACGAGCCTGATGCATGCACTTAGATTTTTGGGAAAAGTTTTTCAATTGTGTCAAAATTGACGATTTATTTTGGCAGGTTTGTTTTGCAAAAATTCCAATTTTTTTATTTCACTGTCACAGTGGTACCACATGTAAGCAGAAACAGCATATATACTGATTCTCCACATGCTACCTCAGACTGTGCGGAACACTGAGGACCCTGTGATGATAGTTACCTTACTTGTACTTTTTAATTCCAGGCTTATCCCACACATCTTTCCTATGATGCAGTAGACTTTCTCCCATTTCTTTGTGGTATTTGTTTTGTTTTGTTTTATTTTGTTCAGTTTTAGTTTGATGTCATGCAGTCCTGGTGCATCTGTTTCTTCATGGAGTACAAATATGTGCACGTCATGTAATGTTGCATCTAGGCATAGTTAACAGTTTTTTTTACAGTTTTCATTTACGTTTAATTTATGGAAATGTGCATCTATAAAACCAAACGTGTACTGAAGATGGTGTGTGGTAATTGCTCACGCAGATTTGATCAATATCAGCTCCATCATGATGACAGAACGTATACAGCATTGCTTTTTCGCAGGTAATTATTGCCTCTTTTTAGTATTAGTGTCAGAAATTATACTACCTTCAGTAGTGTAATTAGGTACCAGCCAAAGGGCAGTGATGTCATGAAATGTAATTGTGTCGCACTAACTAGCCTTACATTACAGGCTTTAGAAGGAAGACAAACTTCGTCTTTAGGATTGTGGCATTTTTTACTCATTGTACTTCTTATTGGTGTGGGGCAGCAGTGTAATAAAATAATATGATGTTATTTGTGTTTGTAGACATTCTGTTCTTGCCAAGACATTTCTTGCGTGGTATTTTTATGCAAAGGTTGGCTCTGTTCTCTGTTTACGTTTTTAGCATCTTGGCAGATACTGGATGCATTATGTGTTTGGCTGTAGATAGTGTCTGTCCATGATTCTGTTCTTCTGTCTAACTGCAGTGTGGGTGAGTGAGTAGAGGCTTAGCATCCCACTTGACATATATATTTTATTTTCAGGACAGTTTTTCATGCCAGATGACCAAACCAACAGCGTCAAAGCACTGAAGGAAGTTAGTTGGTCATTAAGATCAGGCGTCAATCCAACCGTGACCATTCCACCATCTTACAGTGACTATAGTGCTAGGTAACCACCTCTAAGCACAGTGTAAGGGTCCCAGTGAGACAAACCCAATCCAAACTTCAGCATTGTTAACAAGAATTACCAGGCGCTTGATCTGTAGACCAGTTTAGCTACTACGACAGCTTTGAAGATTGTTTATAGTGCTCTTTCACGTAAATGAACTTGCAAGACTCGCAGTGCATATAATGTTTGAGCACATGATGTTATCACAGACTGGACATTGATACTGACAGGGCATTAGTGAGAGTGGCACCTAGAATTTTAGCACTTGTACGTACTGGAGTTCTGTTTAATATGTTATCGCCGGTAGCTTTCTGGCTATGGTTTTTCTCTAAGGCATATTTGGTAGTTTGGCTCTTTCTAGTGTCATTAATTAATTTTTTTATACATTTGGGTGTATAGTTCCCGAGGGTTAGAAACAATAAAAACAGTGCTGCTATGGTTATTGGTCCAGATCGTCCTGAGACACGAAGATGTCATGCAGAAGAACTGCATTGAATCATTGCTATGCTACAGACAGATGCTGGAACAAGAATGAAGTTTCGCTTTCTTCGCCAGACAAACTGCTGATTTTATGACCAAGGGCCGAAATAAAGTCTGAGGACGATGAGCTAAGCGCTCCTAAGTTATCCACAATAGGCTGGAAGATAAGATTAGTTGGCAACTTACTGTATTTCATTAGCTTTCGTTTGTCTGCCAACTCTGCCACCATTCCCACACCAGTAGCTGCCCGTCAACATATGACTGTTTCAGCATGCTGACAACAGTGACATCCCACGCCAGTGACTTTCCACCTTGCCACGGGATTAAGGTGAGCCGTCATGCCGTTTACCATCTTGCCTTACCAATCCTGATGGCTCCTTGATGGCTGAAATGCTGGCAGAGTCCAGATGATGTCATTCAGGACTTGGTGTCTGGCAATTCTACCTGGTGCCTTTTTGCACACCATCGTGGAGGCCTTGGGCATGCACTTAGTCACCACATGGACAACTGCGTGGGGCACACAGAGCCAGGCCAAGTTGCATACTGAGACCACAGTTAAATGGGAGAGCCAGAAGCCAGCCAGTCTCCACTATGTGGCACTACTGAAGCCAAAAATCTCGCCTTTTGTGATGAGTGCACAGTCATTTTGGAGTCCCAACTTGTCCCAGAAGGATTGTTTACTGGGCAGCAGAGCTGGAAGTGGTCCAGCTGAAGTGGACCAGCATGGCAGATAAGAGTTGAAGAATGGGTCCGTGGAGCAGGGACTCATGCCAAAATTTGATCCTGGAGAGAGAGAGGGTGCTTGCTGCTGAAGCCAAAAAGGCAGGATTTGCGAGCGAAAACACCCATCTTATCTCCAGGCTGCCATGTTTAATTGAAATGTTTTTTTGCATTTGTTACGTTTTAGAATTTGCTGTTTTGGTCTCAAGCGTCTGTTTGCTTGTCCTGATAATGCACGTTTGATATATATTATGATTGATTTTTTAATTTGATAATTTGTTTAGATTTGATTTGTTTTAAATGATTTGTTTGATTTAGTCCATCCAGAGAGGCACAAAGCGGAAGCGACGTGCTGATGTGTCAGACGATGACACAAGTACCATTGAAGCAGCATTACGTCAAGCTTCACTGCGGCCGAGACGTGGTGCCATTGTTCCTGGAATGACAGGACTTCGTAACCTCGGCAACACTTGCTACATGAATTCCGTGCTGCAGACACTGAGGTACATATATGCACATTGGGCCTAACCTTAAGTCGGCCTCAGCGCTGGCTTTGGTTCATAATAAATTTAGCCAATGCCATGATCAGCCAGAAATTAGAGCAGACACTGAGGAATATTTGCTTGCTACTGCAGCCACTGTGGGGCAGTTAGAATTAGAATCTGGGATAAACCTTTTCTCACCCCAGCAAAGTTCACCATATAACAGTTAGAGACCTCTTGAGGTTTTTAACATCCTCATGGAGGTTTTCATAATACCCTGGTAAGAAATATTAGGGGCTTTACTGGGGGATGGACTATGGGCCCATCTGCAGCCTGGTTCTACGAAAGACAACTTCGCCTCCACCGAAACTGGAAACTAGAGGAATATTTGTTTGATGTATTCCGTGGATATTCTCCTCATGTGTCACACTTCCTAACATGTGAAATGTTTTTATTACCAGTTTGCTTAGTGTTAGGCTGCAATGAGTGCGTGAGATGCAGACTATTGTTACCGAGGTGTGCGGTGTCTCTAAGTCTGTCTGTCAGGCAAATCAGTTCGGCTTCACTTTGCAAAAACGGCTGAACAGATCAAGATGCTGTTTGGGGTGAACACTTGTGGAGGCCCATGGAACATTGTGTTAGCCAGGGGTCCTGGTCCACCTCAGAGATGGGGAGTTGGGGAATTTTTTTGCCAATTGTGGACCCATTGCGTATCTCAAGAATGGCTGAAGCTACAGACTTCAAATTTTGTGTGCATACAGAGGGCAGGGGGGCCGTAACAAAAACTGCAAAACTGGGTCATAGGGGGTCGGTGCGGGGTCACGTGACCTACTTTTGACTTTTGGGACCCCCCCTCTTATCTCCGGAACCACATAAGCAGAGACTTTAAATTTTGCATCCATACAGAGGGCAGGGGGCCCTAATGAAAACTGTGCAAAACTAGGTCACAGGGTCAGGGTGTGGGGACACATCACCTAATTTTGACTTCTGCAATCTCATACATATCTCAGGAACGGCTACAGCTATATAGAGAGTTCACCGCGTGCAGTGTGTGTGGTGCATTTGATGCAGCCTTTGCAAAATTACTTTGGCCTCTTGTTCTATTTTCTTTTTGTCAAACATGGTACTGAAATCCTAATTTACTCACCATTGCCACAGATATCCAGATATCAGATATAGTGTTTTATTTTTGATTTCTGACACCATTATCTGGCTGTATCTGAAATTTTACACACTACTCCTGTTTGTGTAATCCCGTGGTCAGCAAGGGCTGGCGGGGCTAGCCATGAATGTTCTCCATTTGTCTCTGTCTTCCGTCGTCATCATTGCTCCTTTGATGTCTTTACCACACGACATCAGGATGTCATCAATCCACTTCTGTGCAAGTCGTCATACATATGGTAGCTGCTTACTGTGTAACATGATAAGAAGTGATATAAATTTATGGAATCTTGTCGTGAGTTGTTGTTTGTCTGCATGCAGCCATATAACAGAGTTCCGAGAATACTTCCTCTATCGCGGTCGCTGCAGGAGCTTTGGTAACAACTCAGCTCCAAGCGCTCGACGTTATTTCCGACAGACAACAATTGAATGCTTCGAAGTATGTCCAATATTTCATTGTTTGCTTATTGCTTATTTAGTATTTAAAAGGGCAAATAAGTTGTAGATTGTTGGACGGCTATGCAACATGTTGTTCCATTAGTTGTTTTTGACTTTATCTGCTTTACTGTTAGTCTTTCTTTCTTTCTGAGAACACTTGGTGAAGTTAGTACTTTTAGAAGACATCACTAGAAGGCATAAATCATTTTAGCAGTTTGGTTTCGTGTAAATCATTTGTCTTGCTTAAATTGTGGCTATTTGCGAGTGTTAGTGGTAGTTACAGAGCTAACTTAATGGCTGGTAGCACTATTGAAGTTTGCCAAATATCCTGGTATGTGTGATTGTCAACTCGAGAATGAGTTGAGTTGGTTCACAGTGAGCCATTGTTGTCACTGCAGCATGTTAACAAGAAAGTCCCTAACCTACTGCAGCAAGGTGGTCTCAGTGGTGGAGCTACATCAGCCGACAGCAAGAAGATCTATCCAATTGATCTATCAAACATGGCTTCTGATTCAGTCATGTATGTGTCACTGTTGCTGAATGATGTCGTTTCTGTTTATGTGTTTTGTGCATTTTTTTACCTGCGTGCCAGCTATGAGCAGGTATTGTTTTAGGCAGCATCTGTCTATGTGTCTGTGTGTGTGTCTGTCTGTCTCTCTGTCTGCACAAAATCTCTATAACTACTAGTTGGAAAGTGATGTAACTTGTTAGTAATAGGTCCCATGATAAACGCTAGAAGTGGTTGGAAGTTGATGACCTTGACCTTTGGCCTTGAAATATATTTTCATATTTTTCTAATTCAGGCTAATTCAAATGGCTTTACCTTGTCTTTTATGTTTTTAGTATGCAAAGACATGGTTCATTCTGTGTCGGTCTGTCACGTGGCTTCACTTGGCTTTGGTGTGCAAAAACGGCTGGATTTGATACAGCCTTTATCAAATTACTTTGGCCTTTTTTGGTTCTTGTGAGTTTGATTGTCAGTAGCAATGCGCTGTAGATGGCTTACGGTTAATCATTTTTCGATAAGAGTTATTGTGTATCAAGGTTCTAAGATGGCCATGTGGGGTCTGCAGTAAAGGTGTTGGTAGAAATTCATTACAGTGTACTAGCTGCCAGAAATGGGTTCATAAGAAATGTAGTGGTATAAAGGGCAGCTTGTTGAAGGTGGCAAAGTCATTCATTTGGAGAGGCTGCGTGAACCCGGTAACTAGTGCAGGTCACACTAGTGTGGATATTGGGGCCAGCGCAAAGTTGGAGTTAGTGGATAAGTTTTGTAATCTAGGTGACATGCTGAGTGTGGATGGAGATGCTGATGCAGCTGTGGAGGCCAGAATTCGAATTGGTTGGAATAAGTTTAGACAGTTGGTACCGCTGCTTACCAATAAGGACGTGTCTCTGATTACGAGAGGAAGGTTGTACAGTAGCTGTGTGCGTACCAGCATGTTGCATGGAAGTGAAACCTGGCCTGTAAGGAAAGAAAATGTGGTGGCACTTCAACGAGCAGAGATGAGAATGGTCAGGTGCATGTGTGGCGTTAAGCTAAAAGACAGACTCCCAAGTAAGGAGTTGAGGGAGAGACTAGGTATAGATGACATAGCAT
>Ga0126335_1002125_pt1 | contig 11640 bp, 12 predicted proteins | sample OlaspJWI45metaG_FD_108409 | JGI IMG/M metagenome (GOLD analysis project Ga0126335, IMG submission 108409) | Marine gutless worms symbiont microbial communities from Oahu, Hawaii - Olavius sp. 1 OAHU.JWI-45 metaG | ecosystem: Host-associated > Annelida > Digestive system > Unclassified | place...
GGCCGGCGGCGCAGCGCAGGAGGGTCGTCTTGCCGGCGCCGTTCGGGCCAATCAGGCCGATCAGCTCGCCTGGCCGCGCGCTGAGCGAGCAGCCATCGAGGATTCGGCTGCCGCCGAGATTGACCGACAGCTCGTGCAGTTCGAGCGTCATGTCAGCGCCCGCCGGGTCTGCAGGATCAGGTGCAGGAAGAAGGGCGCGCCGATCAGCGCCGTGACCACGCCCAGCTTCAACTCCGGGCCGACCTGCAGCGTGCGCACGCCGATGTCGGCGGCGAGCAACAGGCAGGCCCCGCCCAGGGCGCTGACCGGCAGCAGCCGGGCCGGCTCGTGCCCGACCAGTGGCCGCAGCAGGTGCGGCACCACCAGGCCGATGAAGCCGATGGTGCCGCTGACGGCGACGGCGGCGCCGACACAGGCGGCGGTACCGCCGATCACCTTCAGTCGCTCGCGGCGCAGGTCGAAGCCCAGGGTCTGTGCCACCTCCTCGCCCAGGCTGAGCGCGTCCAGTGCCCGGCCGCACGAGAGCAGCAGCGCCCAGCCGACGAGCGTCAGCGGCAGTGCCAGCCACAGGTGCTGCAGGCTGCGGTCGGCCAGCGAGCCGAGCAGCCAGAACACGATCTCTAGCGCCGCGTAGGGACTGGGGGCGAGGTTCAGTGCCAGCGCCGTCAGGGCGTTGGCCAGCGCGGTGATGGCGATGCCGGCGAGAATGATGGAGAGCACCCCGGCATCGCGTCCGGCCAGGGCGACGATGGCGACGGCGGCGACCGCCGCCCCGGCCATGCCGGCCAGTGGCAGGGTCCACACCGCCAACTGGGTCAGGCCGAAGTAGATCACGAGGACGGCCCCGAAGGCCGCCATCGAGGAGACGCCGACGATGCCAGGATCGGCCAGCGGGTTGCGCAGCAGGCCCTGCAGCGCCGCTCCGGACAGACCCAGGCTGGCGCCGACCAGCACCGCCAGCAGACTGCGCGGCAGGCGGATCTCCAGCAGGATGACGGCGGCGACGGTGTCGTCAGCGGCGATCACGTCGCCCAGCGCCTGCAGCAGCGACAGCGGCGCGCTGCCTGCGGCCAGCGACATCGTCAGCAGCACGAGCAGGGCCAGCGTCAGCAGCGTCGCCAGCAGGGCCGGGGCGCGGGCGCTCATGGCCGCAACTCGGCGGCGCCGGCGCGCAGCAGGGCGATGGCTTCGCCCAGCATCGGTCCCGGGCACAGCCACAGCCGGGAAGGGACGTGCAGCACCCGTTGCCCCTGGCGGAACGAGCCCAGCGCCGGATGCGCCAGCAGCGCCTCTCCCAGCGACGGCGCGCCTGGTGCGTAGGGCGAGAACACCAGCAGGTCCGGCGCCGACCACAGCATCTGCTCGAGCGGCAGCGTCGCCACCCCGGCGAAGCCAAGCTCGGCCGCCATGTTGCGCAGGCCGGCGGCGCGCAGCACCTCGTCGACGATGGTCCCGGTACCGGCTGTCAGGCCGTTGGCCTGATAGAGCAGGGCGACCGGGCGCGCCCGCGGTGCTTCGGCGTCGACGCCTGAACCGTCGGCCAGCATTCGGTCGAACCCGGCCACCAGTGCTTCGCCCCGCGCCGGCACGCCGAGCAGCCCGGCCATGCGCCGGACCTGGCCGCGAATGGCGGCGAAATCGGCGGCCAGGGTGAAGCTCTCGACCCGGTAGCCGAGCTGGCGCAGCAGGCGCACTGTCGGCGTTGCCGCCTTGGTGCCCGCCAGCACCAGGTCCGGGCGCAGCACCAGCACCTCTTCAGCCCGCCCGCGGTTGATGTGCAGGCCCTGCGCCTGCGCGGCCATGTAGGAGCTTTCCGGTCGCCGCGCCAGGAACGTGACCGAGACCAGCTGCCCCGGCCGCGCCAGCAGCAGGGCCAACTGGTCGGTGCACAGGTTCAGCGACACCACCCGTTCCGGCGGTGTTCCCGGCTGCGCCGTCGCCGCGGCACCCGACAGCAGCCCGGCAAGCAGCAGGGCAAACCACGCAGGTGTGGCGGGTGGACGGCGCATCGCGGCGATCAGAACTTGACCCGCAGGCCGGCGTAGGCGGCGCGGCCGGGGCTGCCGAAGGTGAAGATCTGCTCATACTCTTCGTCGAGCGCATTCTCGACCCGAGCGAACAGCTCGGCGCCGGGCTTGACCTCGACTGCCGCGGCCAACCGCACCAGGGTGTAGCTGGACAACTCGACAGTGGAACGGTTGAAGGAGGCGTCGAACGCGGTGTCGTCCTGCCGGCCATTGTAGTCGGCGCCGATGGCGAGTTTGGCCGGCCAGGTCCACAGCCGGACGTCGTAGTCGGCATTGACACTGGCCAGGTGCTTGGCCCGTCGGATCAACCGCGTGCCATTGGCATCTTCCGCATCGGTGTAGGTGTAGCTTGCGGCGACATTGAGTCCGGGCAGCGGCGTCACCCCCGCGGTGACCTCAAGGCCCTGAACCTTCGAGGTGCCCGAGACGTTGACGGCAGTCGTGCCCGAGCCGGTGATTTGGTCGGTGATCTCGTTGCGGAAGAAGGTCAGGTCGACCACCGCCCGGTCGCGCCAGAAGCTGTGCTCCACGCCAAAGTCTCCACCCAACGATTCTTCCGGCTTCAGGTCGGGGTTGCCGGTGAAGGTGGAGGTGAAGCCGAACAGCTCGAACAGTGTCGGGTTCTTCACGCCCTTGCCGACGCTGCCGTGCAGGCGGCCGGCGGCACCGTTGAACAGCCAGGCCGCGGTGACACGCCACGTGGTGGCGTTCTTGAACAGATCGTTGTCGTCATATCGCCCGCTGCCCGAGAGAAACAGCCGCTCGGTCAGGCCGACCCGGTATTCGCCGACGAGCGAGTTCTGCACGATGTCCCGGTCGACGTCGCTGAACGCGCTTTGCGTACGTACGTCGTCCTCTTCGCTCTCCAGCGCGAAGGTCACCGTGTGGTCGGCATCGATCCAGCGCCGGGTGTCGAAGAACACGTTGCTTTGGTAAAGGAAGCGGCTCTTGGTGCCGTCGAAGTACGAACTGCGGGCGCCGTCGGAGAAGTTGTCGCGCTCGTCCCGGCTGATGGCGGCGCTGAGGATGTTCTCCCAGGCGCCGCCGAACAACTTGTAGCTCCCCTGAATCAGGCCGGCGCGACGACGCGAGTCGGTGACCTCGTCGCCGTCTACCGCGCCGGTGCCGCCAACGAAGTCGTCGCTCTCCTTGCTGTCGTCGACCACGCGGCCGACGACCTGCAGATCCAGGTTCTCCAGCGGGCTGAAGCCCAGCTTGGCGTGCAGGGTCTGGTTGTCGTAGCCGTCGTTTTCGCTGTTGCCGCGGGCCTCGCTGGCGGCGGAGATCCCGTCGGTGGTGAGCGCTGCGCCGGTCAGGGCATAGTGGTAGCGTGCGGTACCGCCGCCGACGGTCGCCTGCAACTGGCCGGTCCGGAACGAGCCGGCTTCGCCGGCCACCTGGGCGGAAAAGGGCCCGTCGCCGCGGCGGGTGGTAATGTCGACCACGCCGCCGATGGCATCGCTGCCATAGATCGACGACTGCGGGCCGCGCAGCACTTCGATGCGGTCGATGCCCGCCGTCAACAAGTTGGCGAAATCGAACTCAGAGCCGCCGGCAACGTCGTTCACCTCGATGCCGTCGATGCGCACGAGGGTATGGTTCGCCTCGGCGCCACGGATGCGGACCTGGGTTTGCGCACCGATCGAGCCGCCGCGGCTGACGGCGACGCCGGGCACGGTGCGCAGAGCTTCCGAAACAAGGTTGTCCTGCCGGCGTTCAAGCTGCTCGGCGTCCAGCACGCTGACCGAGCTGCCGACCTCGCGACCGGGCACGGGCACGCGGCTGGCACTGACCACCACGGGCGGCAAAGTGCTGCTCTGGGCCAGCAACGGTGCCGGCGCGAGCAGTGGGGAAACGGTGAGAACAAGGGTGGAAAAGGCTATCGGCGCACGCATGCAATCCTCCGTTCGCGTCGCAACAGACGTCCGCACGACGGTTGTCGCGCGGACCCACGGAGGTCACGTCGTCACCGGTTCTGGACTCGAAGTTGTGCCAAAAACGCGCAGCGACGTGACCCGTAGGACGTCGCCACAACGGAAGACCGCACCAGAAGAAGAACCCCGTCCCTGGCTGGGCGACGTGTGACGGCAGGTCTCCTGGCTTGCAGGTCATCGCCGGACGTCTGGCCTTCCCGGTTTCCCAGTGGCACGAACTGACGCCGGCTCGCCGCTTACAGTTGCGGGGGCAGCCACGGCTTGGGAGTGAATACATCGCTCCGTACCGCGTTCCCTCTTAGCCCGCGAACGGGAACCGTCACCGACAGGCTACGTCGCCGCTGCGGGCAATGCAAATCTGCGCGAAAGTTGCGCGCCGTTCAGCGACGCCGGGTGATCAGCAGCAGGCCCAGTCCGACTGCGGCGGCGCCACTCGCCAGTGACCACGACAGCAGTTCGCCCAGCAGCCAGGCGCTGGCCAGCACGCCCGAGATCGGCTCCAAGAAGCCGAAGCTGGCGATCACCGATGGGTTGTAACGGCGCATCAGCACGTAGTTCACCGAGAAACAGAAGCCGGCGATGATCACGCCCTGGTACAGCAGCGCCAGCACCGGCCGCCAGTCGAGCCGTTGCCAGGCGATGGTTTCGCTGAGCGCGCCACCCAGCGCGAACACCGGCAGCGAGAACAGCATCATCCAGATCGTCACCCGCACCGGATCGATCGAGCTCAACAGCCGGCCGGCGAAGGCGATGCGTAGGCCAAGCAGGGCGGCGGAGACGATCACGATCAGGTTGCCCAGGTCCGACACCTGCAGGCCGGCGAGATCGGCATCGCCCAGCAGCACCAGGGCGGCACACTGAACGCCACCATCAGGCCAAGCAGCTGCTGCAGGTTCAGCCGCTGGCCGGGCAGCAGAAAGAGCCCGAACAGGACCGCCCAAAGCGGAAAGGTCGACAGCAGGATTGAGCTCATGATGCCGCTGGTCATGCCGAAGCCCCAGTTCATCACCGCGATCTGCAGAGTGAACATCGCGCTCAGCAACAGCAGCGGCCGCCACTCGTTCCGGTGTGGCCACAGCGGCAGCCGTGCCAGACGGGCCCAGGCCAGCACGCAGATGACACCGATGACGAAGCGGACGAAGCCGCTCCACAACGGCGGCACCGCCTCCAGGCCGATCTTCACCGCCACGGCGTTGGCACCCCATAGCACGTGCAGCAGCGCGGCCAGGGCGATCGCCGACAGCGGCAGGCTGACGGCTCGGGCGTGGGCGGTGGACTGGGACATGGCCGCGCGTTGGTGCCACAACGCCGCGCCGCGGGCAATGTGCCGCCACGCCCGGCGTTGGCGCACGCCGGCGACAGCGGTCAGCGCAGGATCAGGTACAGGCCGAGGAGGGCGATCAGCAGGCCATAGAGCCAGCCCGGCGCGATCACACGCAGGCCGAGGTAGATCGCCAGCAGACCGGCGACCAGCACGATGCCGCCGTTGCGCAGGCGCGCCGGCAGCGCGACCGGGCGGTGGCGGACGTGATCGGTCGTCGTGCTCATCGTGCCGACCCTCCATGCCGGAACCAAGAGACAGGCAGCGTTACCTGTGCCTCGTGATCTCGGGTCGGCGGTGGTGCGACGCCAATCAACGTCGTTCACGTCTCCGGCAACGCCGGCGCACGCGTGCGGTTTTGCTGGCCTGCGCGACGGAGCAATTCCGGAACTCCGGATGCCGCCATCCGTCGGCGCCGGCTTTCGCCGGGGATTCGCTTCATATGGACATGAAACACCGGCGGAAGCCGGTGTCCACGGGTGCGTGCAAATCGCCGCGTGCGTTCGTCCTGGGTCGGCTTTAGCCGAGCTGGGCCTCGAGGAACGCCGTCATCCGTTCCCAGGACTGGTTGGCGCAGGCGACATCGTAGGCGGCGACGCGTTCGTTGAAGAAGCCGTGCGCAGCCTCGTAGCGATGGATTTCCGCCGCCGCCCCGGCCTGCTGCAGCGTCTGCTCGAGCCCGTCGATCGCGGTCGGCGTGCACCAGTCGTCGATGTTGGCGAAATGCCCCTGCAGCGGCACCGTAATCCCGGCCGGGTCGGCGAACTCCTTGGGCGGGATGCCGTAGTAGCAGACGCCGGCGGCGCATTCCGGCACGTGCACGGCGGCAGCGATGGTCAGGGCGCCGCCCATGCAGAAACCCATCACCGCGACCTTGCCGCTCAGGCCCTGCAGGTGCTGTGCCGCGCCGCGGATGTCCTGCTGCGTGGCGCCGGCGAAGTCCAGGCCGCTCATCATGTGGTTGGCCTCGTCCGGCTCCTGGGTGACCCGGCCCTCGTACAGGTCGGGGGCGATGGCATTGTAGCCGGCGCGGGCGAAGCGGTCGGCGACGCCGCAGATCTGGTCGTTCAGGCCCCACCACTCCTGGATCACCACCACCCCGGGCCGTCCGGCCCCGGCTTCGGCCAGGAAACCGCGGGTGTGCTGGCCGTCCGGCCGTGCGAACTCGATGATGCTGCCCATGTTGCCTGCTCCTGTTGTTGCGCGCGCGACCGCCTAATGGGGCCTTCTCTGCCGGATCAGGATAGGTCGTGGCCAGCCGGCTGCAAGGGACGTTCGTGCCACAGTTCCCGCCGGCCAGTTATGTTAGTCTTCTGACCTCCCGTATCCGGGAAGGGGGCCGGCGGGTGGTTGGTTGGTTCGCACGCAAGGTGGACTCACTCATGGCGGCGATATGTGCTGCCGTGTTCGCGCTCGCCGCGTCGCAGTTCCTTGCCTTCGTCCAGCAGTATCGTCAGCGCCTGGGCGGCCATCTCGACGAAGCGATCCGCACCCGCGAGCAGGTGGTGAACGGTGAGACATATCGCGGCCTGACGCCGACGGCGCGCGAACAGATGGCCGATCAACTGGGCAATCGCGTCGAGTTCCTGCTGACGGGCGATGTCGGCCTGCGTGAAGCCACTTTCCTCAGCCGGCCGTTTGTCTTCCTGAGCCATCTCGACCGCGAGATCGCCCTGGCGACACTGGCCGAGTTCCAGCCATCGCTGCCGCTCGATGCCGGCAGCCTGATCTACGGCGCCTGCGGCCTGCTGCTCGGCTGGCTGTTCTGGGAAGGGGTCAAGCTGCCGCTGCGGCCTTTCCTGCGTCCGGCGCAGCCATAGATACCTCATCCGGCGGCGACCGCCGCCGCACTCGTCGAAAGAACGGAGACGCCCATGGCAACGGCAGCCCCGGTAATGCTGGTCGAAGCGGCGACCTTCCTTGCGGCAGCCGTGGTCGCGGTGCCGGTGTTCCAGCGCCTCGGCCTGGGCTCCGTGCTGGGCTACCTCGCCGCCGGCGTGGCGATCGGTCCGTTCGGTCTTGCCCTGATCGCCGACCCCGACAGCATCCTCCGCCTCTCGGAGTTTGGCGTGGTCCTGCTGTTGTTCCTGATCGGCCTGGAGTTGAAGCCGGCGCGGCTGTGGTCACTACGCGGCGACATCTTCGCCCTCGGTCTGGCGCAGCTGTTGCTGACCGGTGGGCTGCTCGCCGCCGCCGGCCTGGCCTTCGGTCTGTCGGCGCCGGTCGCGGTGGTCGCCGGCCTGGCTCTGGCGCTTTCGTCGACAGCCTTCGCGCTGCAGATCCTTGACGAACGCGGTGAACGCAACACGGCGATGGGCACGCGCGCGTTCTCGATCCTGCTGCTGCAGGACCTGGCGATCGTGCCGCTCCTGGCGCTGGTCGGGCTGCTCGCCGCCGGCCCGGTGCGTGACGGCATCGCCTGGCAGGACATCGCCATCGTCCTCGGCACCCTGCTGGGCTTCATCGTTGTCGGCAAGCTGGCGCTGAATCCGGCTTTGCGGCTGATCGCCCGCTGTGGCTCGAGCGAGATCTTCGCCGCGGCAGCGTTGCTGCTGGTCATCGGCGCCGCGTTGCTGATGGCCCAGGTCGGCCTGTCAATGGCGCTGGGCGCGTTTCTCGCCGGGGTGCTGCTGGCGGACTCCGAGTACCGCCACCAGCTCGAGGCGGACATCCAGCCCTATCGCAGCCTGCTGCTGGGCCTGTTCTTTATGGCCGTGGGCATGTCGGTGGACTGGCTGCTGGTGCTGACGCACTGGCCATTGGTGCTGGCCGGCGTTATCGCCCTGCTGGCGGTCAAAGGCGGCGTGCTGTTCCTGCTGTGCCGGCTGTTCGGCTCGTCCACGGCCGAGGCCCTGCGCATCGCCGCGATCCTGCCGCAGGGCGGCGAGTTCGCCTTCGTCCTCTTCAGCGTCGCCGTGGCGCAGGGCCTGATGGCTGCCGGCCTGGCTAATCTGCTGACCGCGGGCGTTACCCTGTCGATGGCGGCGACGCCGCTCGTCGGACTGCTGGCCGAACGGCTGCTGCGGCGGATGCGTGCGAACAAGGCACCGGCGCTGCCGGATGGTCCGGAAGCCGCCGAGGTGGGCGAGGTAATCGTCGCGGGCTTCGGTCGCGTCGGCCAGATCGTCGCCCAGCTGATGGCGGCGCGCGGAATCGGCGTGACGGCGGTCGACCACGATCCCGGCCGCATCGACATCGCCCGGCGCTACGGCAACAAGGTCTACTTTGGCGACGTCCGGCGCCTCGACGTGCTCGAAGCGGCCGGCGCGGCCGACGCGCGGGCGATCTTCCTCTGCGTCGACGACCCGGCGGCGGTGAACGAGGCTGTCGACCGGCTGCGCGGCCGCTTCCCCAATGCCGCCCTGCTGGTCCGCGCCTTCGACCGCAACCATGTCCTGCAGCTGATGCAGCGTGATGTCGACGACAGCGTGCGCGAAACCTTCGAATCCAGCATCGCCCTGGGTTTGCAGGGGTTGCGCCAGCTCGGCGTCGACGGCCCGCAGCTGGAGGCGATCGAGCAGGAGTTTCGCCGCCGCGACCGCGAACGCCTGGCCGTGCAGCAGGTCGAGGGCGAGTATGCCGGCAGCGACCTGGTGTTCACCCGCTACGACGACGGCGACACGCGCGCCGATTGAACAGCTTGCGTCCGCCGGACCACGCCGGCGGCTGTCCGCTGCGACTTGTGCCGCCTGTTTTCACTTTCTGTCCCGCCGGGATATCACAGCAGGACGCGGGTTCCGGCTGCAGGCTGGGTCCGGGACAGGGCGGAGGCACCGACAGCCGGCATGGAGCATCGACAACACTACACCGACGCCGGCTTCGATCGTGCCGCCGAGCGCCGCGAGGATGCCGCCTGGCTGGCGGCGCGGTTGCGCGATCCGGCCAGCCGGGTGCTGCTGGTCTGGCGCGGCCGCACCATCGTTCGCCGGTTGCCCGACGTGCCCGAGCCGGTCGTCCTGGCGCCGGCGGCGGCGGCGGCCCTGGCCGATCCGGGCGAGGCGATCCTGCTGGGCACGCAAACGGGTGCGGCCTGCTTCGCGCTTGATGTCTCGCACCTCGAAGAGGCCGCGATCGTCGCCGAGCTGGCGGCCGAAGCGCACGAGCTGCGCGACGTGGCGCTGCAGATGCCGCGCGACGCCGCGGCGCTGCTGGCCTACGCCCGAGGCATGGTGCACTGGCACCGCACCCACCGCTATTGCCCTGCGTGCGGCAGCGATACCCGGCCGGTACGCGCCGGCCATGCCCGGCAGTGCGTCGATGCGAACTGCGGACGGCTGCATTTTCCGCGCACCGATCCGGCGGTGATCACCCTGATCACCGACGGCCTGCGCTGCCTGCTGGCACGGCGGGCGATCTGGCCGGCGGGCCGGCGCTCGACCATCGCCGGCTTCGTCGAGCCGGGCGAGACCCTGGAGGACGCGGTCCGGCGCGAAGCGCTGGAAGAGGTCGGTATCGCCATCGGCCGGGTGCGCTACCAGGGCTCGCAACCCTGGCCGTTCCCGGCTTCGCTGATGATGGGCTTCCATGCCGAGGCGGAGAGCCGCGAGATCCGTGTCGACGGCGACGAGATCGCCGAGGCTGACTGGTACAGCCGCGACGACATCGAGGCGGCGCTGGCCTCGGGCGCGCTCAGCCTGCCGCCCGTCGATTCGATCAGCCGCTGGCTTGTCGCCCTGTGGCAGGAGCAGGTGTGAGCCGCCACGACGCCGCGCCGCTTGCGTTCGCCCCGTCGCGTCCACATCATGATGAGGACTGCGAATCAGGCAATCAAGGGGGCATGACGTGAAACAGCTGGGGCGAGTGATCATCACGCTTGGCGCCATGGCAGCGCTGTCGGCCTGCGCCGGTGTGCAGCTGGAAAGGGCTGAGCAGACCGAGCCGTCGGGTACCGACTTCCGCAAGGCCCTGTATGCCGAGTACATCGTCATCTCGCGGGCGGAGTACGCCGAAGGCGACTATGCCGATTCCGACATCTTCGCCCGCCGCGCCATGCTCGCGGCCGACGGTTCGCTGATCGAGCCGGAACGGATCGAGGACCGCCAGTTGCCGGAAGGCAAGGTCGACGAGCTGACCAACGCGCGTGAATGGCTGCTGACGACCTACTCCAACACCGCCACCGACAAGGCGCCCGACGATGCGGCGCGGGCACAGGCGCAGTTCGACTGCTGGATCGCCGAGCAGGAGGAGAACTTCCAGCCCGACGACATCGCCGCCTGCCGCAGCGGCTTCCTGGCTGCCATGGGCAAGCTGGAAGAAACGACGCGCGAGCCGTTGCCATCGGCGGCCGGGCGGGTGGCGGCCGCGACGGCCGCCGCTTCGGCCGCGGCGGCGCCGCTGACGCGGCAGCAGACCGACGACATCTACGTGCTGTTCTTCGATTTCGACGGCGCCGGACTGAACGATGCCGCCAAGGCGGTGATCGAGAAGGCGTTGGCCGACTTCAAGATCGCCCGGCCGGACGTGGTCCGCATCGAAGGCCATACCGATACGGCCGGGCCGGCGGCCTACAACGTCAAGCTGTCCGAGCGGCGGGTGGCCACGGTCGCCAAGGCGCTCGAGGCCGGTGGCGTGTCCTCCAGGATCATCGAGCGCAAGGGCGTCGGCGAGATGCAGCCGCTGATCTTCTCGGGCGAGAACAAGCGCGAAGAGAAGAACCGCCGGGTCGAGGTGATCTTCTACTAAGGCAACGCCCTCGTCCTTTGAACCCTCTCCCCCCGCAAGCGGGTGGAGAGGGGGATGACGATCGTGGCTGGCCGCCTTGCCGCCTTGTTCAGTCCGCCAGTGGCGGGGCGACGCCGTCCGGCAGCGGCATCTCGAACACGTTCAGGGTCATCGACACCAGGGCGTAGTAGCCCAGGATGCCGACCAGGTCGACGACGCCGCGCTGGCCCAGCTCGGCCACGGCGCGCTCGTAGGTCGCCTGGCTGACCCGGCCGTCGGCATAGAGCTCGCTGCAGAAGTCGTAGATCGCCGCTTCGTCGGCATGAGCGAAGTCGGACCGGCGGCGCTGGCGCACGGCGTCGATCACCGCCTGCGCCAGGCCGCCGTCGCGGGCCATCGGTTCGTGCGCGTACCACTCGAACTGCGCCGTCCAGTGGCGCGCCGTGCACAGGATTGCCAGCTCGCTCAAGCGCGGCTCCAGGGCGCTGTCGAAACGGCAGTAGGCGCCCAGGTGCTGCGCCCGGTCGGCCAGCTCGGGGCTGTGCAGCCAGGCGTGGAACGGACCGCCCATGCCGCCGCGCGGACCGTCCATGATGGCGTCGTACACGCGGCGCTGCGCAGCGGTCATGGCGTCCGTCGTCAGGGCCTCGATCCTGGGCATGGCTTAGTCTCCTTGGCTGTGCGGCCGGCCGCCCGA
>Ga0126335_1002126_pt1 | contig 11639 bp, 6 predicted proteins | sample OlaspJWI45metaG_FD_108409 | JGI IMG/M metagenome (GOLD analysis project Ga0126335, IMG submission 108409) | Marine gutless worms symbiont microbial communities from Oahu, Hawaii - Olavius sp. 1 OAHU.JWI-45 metaG | ecosystem: Host-associated > Annelida > Digestive system > Unclassified | place...
GTTGCCGGAAGCCGCCTCTGGAACAGTCTGCCACCCGACGTCACCTCAGCTTCAACGCTGACTGTTTTTCGAAACCGCCTCAAAACTTATCTCTTTTCCCGATCATTTCCTTCCTAACTGTTTCCGGCTTTTAGTTCTCCACACCGTGTATAGTAGTGGTTTAGCAGTATTTGTACTTTAGGCCACTCTAAATGACTCTAATGTAATGTAATAGTTCAGCCTGTGTAATTTTGCGTTAATACGGTATTGGCCTAGGCTGTCTACGACAAATAAACGAAGGGAATAAAAATTAAATCTACTGTTTTTAGTACAGCGGGAGGAACCACGTATACATACGGAACTCGCACGAAAAGGTGAATCTACTTGTATGCTAGGCCTATATGTTCGTGCGTCCGTCGCACAGGTAGCTTATCCGTGTTTTGCGTCGTGTTCCGACATACAGGTAATATCCTTAGCATGTCACTGCGAGGCTGCAGTGGCTGCGCTCGCTCGCTCGGCAACGCATCATCCTACAGCGCGCATCTCCGATGACTTCCCGTCTTTGTACGTGCTTATGTGTCAGGTGAGTTGGCGCGTCGTCTTCTTCTCTGTCGTACAGCCTACGAGGCTAATCAGAGAATGGCGAGTGGAGAGTTCTGCTAAGAGGACATGGATGTACAGTGATTGCCGGTAGTGGCGACCGTCTGTATGCAACCACATATTGGCATCTTCTTCGCTCCTTTGACAATGGCGTACCGGTACAGACCACATGTTATACCGGGTAAGTGTCCGTGCTTGTAACCTTGTAGACCTAGTCCGATTTGCAAAATCATTGCAAAAAAACTAAAGTGTTTAGAAGGTAGGTATAGAGAGGGAGATAGAAGACATGTAGTGCCTCTTCATGAGAGTACCTTATCGTAGAAGCGCTGAGGTATGGCACGCGTTGTCAGACAGTTTTACCTGATATACTCACGCGTCTATCTATATGAACGGAATGAACCATATATGTCTGTCTTAATTTTGCTTTCCCAGCCGAAGCTGGTACCATTTACCGATTCCGAAGGGATGAAAGGGTGAGTTGGCCTAGGGCTGCACGATAGTGTGTTATCAGAAGAACGGTATTATCACTATGCAGGTGAAAGTGATGTGAGGTCGTCGTTGCGTGGTCGTCGCTGCTACTCTGTCACACTGCTCAGTGACCTTGCAAACAACGCCTGCACTGGCGCTCACATTGACCAGCTGTTTTGCACCTCTCAGTCGCACCACCAACAGCTGCACGGCGAGGATGAGGACAGTCGTGGATCATCGCACAGTTCAGCGTTACAACCTCAGCATGACAACGACGACGACCAGTGTCATGGCGCGGAGTCCACGAGTAACCAGCGACGTCCCACAGTGGAAGAGATGTTCTGCACCCAGCAGCAGTGCTCCGAGTCTGACAACGCGACCTGCCTCGCAACTACGTCTTCGCCAACACTGCAGCGCTGCTGTAGCTCGACCCCAGACGCCCACGGCTGCAGAAAACAGGTCCCACATAGCCGTCGACTCTGCTCAGTAGCTGTTGTATAAAGTCTCTTGTATACTGTGACTAACCTGGCCCTCGGCCATGTTTCAGCTCTTCATTTTTAACACCACCGAATGCAGCGTGGTGATATTTTCATTCGCATCTGTCAATCTGTCAAGTTTGGCAACTTAATTTGGCTCTAACATTTGAAAGCCTTGAAGTTGAACTAGAAGCGAATGTAACGTAGGCCTATGGCGAACGCTAGAGGTGACTGGATTTTGTGACATTTGACCTTGACGTGTGACTTTGAGATTTTCGTATTTCGAAAAAAATCAGGCTCTTAAGCATTTAATGTCTTAGCCTAGAATCCTCATTTTTGGTGTTGAGGTACGTCTTCAGGATATCTAACTTGCATTCGAGTTTCGAGGTCAGGGGATCAAGGTCAATTGCAGCAATGAGCGTCAGCGCACAGGTTTGTGCTCCCGTAGGATACATTTCTATTTGTAAACCGTTGACACGTGTGTTGACTACGTGTGTGGTCCGTTGGCTGCAGGTGCGTTCCGACGTGATGCAGTTTGTCAAGACGACAACAGGTGAGGTGTTAAAGTTGCGTCGTCACCTCAAGAGAAACAAAATTCGCAGCTTGTCGGACGCATGCGAGGCCGTCTACCCGCGCCAGCCGATGATCGCCGCCGTTGATGACTACAAGGTGACAGTGAACGGCGCCGGTGGCCGGGGCCAGCCGCCGTCGGGCGATGACCCTGATCAGTCCATGGCGACAACAATGACCAATGCCTTTGAAGCTGAACGCCGACTGTCCTGACGCACTGAGTCCACTGACAGACTTGCTGACTTTTCGTTCAGTTCTTGACGACTGTATCAGTCTTGTGTCTTGTCTGTTGTGACCTGGCTTAATCCAACTTCACTAAGCACTAGCTTTTGTTTCTTCACTTCATCGTGATCGATCGATAGGCTTGCGATGTAGGCTAGCAACTTTTTCTGCTTTATTTTGTGACTGTTCGTGTTTTGTTTGACAAGAAGTGTCGATTCCGTTAATTAGGGCAGACTGCCAGACACGCGATGATAGCTATCTTAGTTGCTTTTACCAGTGGTGGTTCCACGAGCTAGGGGCTATAGACGTACATTTATAATCAAAAGTGATGAACATACAGCTTTATCTTAAAGTTAGCGTAATTGTATCAACCGATTCATAGCTATTTGTATAGCATGTAAGAAGGGTAGATCTATATCATACTTAATCCGATTTACTGTGTGTTCATGTAAAATATTAGTCTTATATTTTTCGAATTACATATTATTTTAACTTGCGTGTGCATCAATGTTTTCATTACAAGTTTTATTTTTCTAGCTACGATTTGCTTTCTTGGCTACTTTGTTCAGTTGCATAATGTGTAAGTGTCTATCAGGTTATTCATCTAGGTTCGTTATCAAAGGCCAATATCTAGCGTAAAGGTGAGCAAAAGCGGGAATTTTAGTTTCGACCGAAACCGAAACCGAAAGTGCATGCCGAGCGACTTCCATAGACTATATGTCTGTCGATTTTAGTGTTGATTGCTCTTGCTGTTTACACAGCGTCAGTGACGACATAGATAGATAGATAGATAGATAGATAAACTTATTTATATAGCGCCTATATACTCAAAAGAGTCACTAAGCACTTCGGTCGCCATAGTACAGTTCAAGTATTAAAGCGTTCATGTTTCGCAACTACTCTGGTACAACTGGTGACTGGTTTAGCGCTAGTGGCGGCACTTTCCACCTTCAATTTCTTTTTCACTTGCTCGCCGTCGTCCTCAGCGACTCGTTTTATGTAGTCTGTATAGATTGCCTTGTGACATGTTGACATATGGGCTTCTAAGCTGGACACTGTTTGATGCCGTGGCTTATTGCTGCCAAGCGACAGGACTTTGTCACATTCAAGGCATTCAGCTTTAGGCCTACTTGGATTGTTGTTTACTCTCCTAAAGTAGTCCCATATTGGGGTTTTCCTCGTGACATTGTACATGTACAACTGTAAGCAACCTCAACACCCTAGCTATACACAAATTTAGCACGCGTGTGACTCTTTTCCTCGATCCTCCGATCTCGGTCGGTCACATCTCTTCCACGGGAGCTTCGCTATCTAGCCCGGCTCCGAATGCATTCCCCATGGTAGGTCGCGGGGCCTGTCGAACAGAGGTTTACCGGATGCGAATCTAAGACGAAGAAGCGGCGGAGAACAGCTAGGGTGGATGATGGACTTTGGTGCTCTATCACTTCTCCCACAGGAGACACTTCCTTAGATAGATAAAGATAGAGGAAGAAGATAGATGACGGGGATAGATGAAAGGGATAGATGGAGAGGGTGGTTGGAAGATGATGAAGGACGAGGCACTCTTCTTTGGAAGACGAGTGATGATCTCTTCTTCGGTCGGAGCACGCTTCCCTCCTCGGCCGGGTGTCCGGCGCCGCTCAACAAGGAGCTTGGCTCAGCGGCACCAAGTGATCGTCTCCAGGTCAGCTAGTGTAGGTTAACGTCGCTTAACATAACACAGATGATCAGCGACGAGTCGCGTCGCTTCTTATATATACCCACCGGCCGAGTCCACTAGTCCATTTTTCGGCTTAAAGTGAGGGTGGACAGGGTGGTTGGTCTTACAGTGAATGGTGGCGGGTAAGACTGAAACTGCGTTCGTTACACGCGTACAATCTGAAACCGTGAAAAGTCTGATATACTTGCTGTCGCGGTGCCAGCCGAAATTCGGCGTCACAGCTGCCGAAACCGAAATTTCACTGAAAGTGTCATGGCTGTTTTCGGCCAAAACCGAAAGTATGCCGAAAGTGTTATAATCTACACTTTCGGCACCAAAACCGAAATTCGGTCGATCTTTAGTCTAACGAAGAGTGGCACGGAGATAAATTTACATGAAGCAGAGACGCCTCACTACACCAACCCAATTTGGTCACCGCCGACCCACGCACTTTCAAACGTTGCCTCCGATCTGAGGCCGAAAAGCAATTCGGGTAGACCATCTCAACCGCCGTAAACATTTTGGCTTGCTAGTCACTGCTGGAAACGACCAAAATTGTACGAATTTTAACGAAACGCGCTACCGTTGCTGAGCAATACTTTTGAGTATACCGTCTGTTCTTTTTCAAATAGTCGGACCCGGTCGGGCTGATCTACTCATGTGACAGATCTTACGGGTCGAATAGGTCTGTCCTGACAAAAAGAATGGTTTTAACTCGTGACGACTTCCATTTATTTGTAATTAATGCCGCAAATTTCACTAACTTCAAAATATTACATGATTTTTTTACCACTTACCTGTAAATAGGCTACAGTATAAAGTAACTAAACATACTAAATATACCTTCCGTATCACCTTCTGCAGCCATCCAGCGCCTCTGAAGTTACGACCTTACGGCGCTATACAAATCTGTTTATTATTATTATTTTTATTATCCGCGTATTGCGAGGGAAATGGGCGTGGCCTGGGGCGAAAAACGGCCGACCTCTGCGTTCTAGCCAAATCTGGACTGGTCCGGCCATTGATAAAAAACGTAAACCAATTTGGCCGGACCTGGTCGCAGGTCGAAAATGGCTAGTTGCAGGTCAGACCGGTCGGACTCAGTCCGACCAATGAAAAAGAACATACCCAATAAATGCGTCGTTTGCGCCCGTTAAAAGTCTGGACTTTTGCTGAACTGTAAACTAACAAGCGTTTGCTGTAATGCAGCCATGCACCTGTGTAAAAGAAATAATGTTTCTTTATGACATGAGTTTGATGATCTCCGGGAATCATAGTCTGTGAAGGCTCCGCTCCGCTATACTGCCAGTAAATGTAAATGTAGGCTAATTATCCGTGGCGTAGTAACTATTCTCTGAAGTTACGACCTTATGACGCTACAAATCTGTTATTATTATTATTATTATTATTATTATTAGCTTCAAATTCTGCCCCCACCACTCGAGGCTTCCTCGCTCTCCACTGGCGAAATTTTCTGCTAAGTTGTCTATTGTTAGCTGCATTTAAATATGTGCACATGGCATAATATTAGCATTACTTGGTGTATGATTAGGCCTCTCCAAACATGTAGCCAGCCAGAGTTCAAAGGTTTGACATAGCTGCAGTGCCCTTGGGTTTTCCTCTTTCCTTTCCATTTCTTTCCTGCTGCATGGCTGCTATGTCGCTTGACCAAATGCAGCTAGCGGTAATTAAGCTCTTAGCGGGGTCAGGGGTCAGGAAGCGTGTCAGAAGCAACGGCTTTGGTTTCTCTCGGTCGGATAAAATATGAATTAAAACCAAACGCAGAGTTTGTGCTCTTGCATAAGCCTACTTTTGCATTGTTAAATTTTGCCGCCATAGTCAACTGTCTAGCTTGTCTATTGCTAAATACCCGCTGGCTGCCTCTCGAGCTTTCAACTTTTTAAGACGCCACTTCTGAGCACCCAGGGTTCGCCCCCCACGCAATGCAGGTCTTTAAGGCTGGTAGTTATGCCCAGTATACGTTAAGCCTAGGATAAGAATTAAATTATGTGTGTAGCTATTAATTAGTGCTACATTTTTTCTTCTAGCGATGAAGGACCCCTCGACCTTTTGCGCCCCCCCCCCCGCATTGCGGGGTCTGCGGGAGCGGTAGCTACGCCGCTGGTAACTATATAATATGAACTAGGCCTATGTTAAATGTGTAAAAAATCATGTTTCTATCAGCACACCCGATGCTGGTTCACATTTTACATCTGCAGAATGTATGCGTACTTTTGTTTGCAATATAGTGGTTATCTATGGTAAACTGAAATACAAGTAGAAAAAGTCAACAAAAGAGAAAAATACGAGACTAGTGAAAATGAATGCCTTTCACTGGAAAAAGACAATCCACGCAGCAAGGTCTCAGTGGGCCCGTGTGCAAATATTTTAAAAGGGCCCCTTGTCCCTCCTATTTCGTCCTGCTCTTCCTGTTTCCCCTTCCGCTTCTTTTCTATCTCATCCCTGTCACCTTTCTATTTCCATACCATCCCATTCCCTTAGACGTAGACTCCCTTGATCTAGTTGTATGCGGGATGCAGGGTGAAGCCAAAACGCATTTTCTGCTTTCCTGCACAAAATACACCCGATTGCAGTAATTTTGCTGCATATTTATGAAATCATTTGTGTACAGAAAGTCCGAAAGTTGGGGAGGGGACGCATATTGTATATGTCCCCGTCCCCGTCGATCCCCCGCGAGTTGCACCCCTGATTTCCGAGAAAAAAGAACAACAAAATGCAAAATAAAATGTGTAATCGAATAAACAAGTAATCCAAAGTATTATGGGACAGGGCCGGATTCAGAAGGCGAGATGCCTGGGGTTTCAATTGCTTGGTAGCAGGGGCATAGGCAGACAAATTCTGGAGAAGGGGGATCTGACATGTTCGAGCTCTAATATATGGCCCCAAGGGGCAGAAAATTGTTGAATTCTTGACATCAAAATAGTGCATTTTAGTGGATTCTGCGTGCTAAATTTAGCTTTTTTTCAGTAGTAAAAAGCCTTCCAGTTTGTCTCTTGTCCTCGTTTCGGGGTGGGGGGCTTCTGCTCCTACGATCCCCCTTGTCTACGCCCCTGCTTAGTGAGTAATTGTGTTGACGGTCCTATTAGTGAAATTACTAGCTCAAAAGTAAGGACCGGAACACCGGATCCACTCATGCACTATAGCCTAGAAAGGAAGGGTTTGGTGGGAGGCCCTGTATTGGTGTGAGGCCATCGGCCCGGACCCCCTGAGCCCCACCCTAAATCCGACCCTGTTATGGGGATCTGGCCTCAGACCAAATTATTGCCGGGGGCGCAGGCTTACGGGCCCCTATAGATCGACGCCCCTGGCTTTGAGAAATAGGTCTATGAAGGCTATCAGGTTGCTTCCGTTAGTGACAACCATGCAGCAAAAGCCGTACAAACATCGCTGAAAGCAAAAGAAAGTGCAGTAATCAATCATAGGCCTACACTGCAGTTACTGGTATTGTCATTATCCAGTGAATGAATTTCTAACTTTATATATTTACATTTAAGCTTAAATCTTAATCTTACTTGAAAGAACAATATCTCGCAAATTTTTGTACCGCCGACGTCGCTGGGCTCCTGTGCGTTGCATACCCTAGCTGCACACAGTATTGTTATGCCACTGTAGGCCTACGTGTATGTATTTTTATCACGACGTTTTTCTTCCATCTTTGCTTTAATGATTTTTCCAACAGTTATGCTTTTGTAATTCCAACCTTCCGTTTTCTCAGGGGTTTCCACTGTTATTGCTTCTATGACTTTGAACCCAGGAGCTTGATACTCAACCTTGACCTAGAATCTACAAGTCGTATAAAAATGAAGTTTGTAATTCAAGTAATTCAAATGGTATACAATTCCAAAACACGGACAAACGGAGGCGACTGTAAACAACTAGAATTTGAATTTGCGCTTTTTTGATTTCTTTTTGAATTTGCACTTTGTACTAGAATTTTCATTTTTACAAGTCTATGATCATGAATTTCGAGCCAAGTAGTGGGCGCAAACCAAAAGCCAAGTAGGCTACTAACATAGATGATAGGCCTACACTAAGTCGAAAGACCGCAGGTTGAAGCGCATGGCTGGTGTTCAAGACTGATATTGAGTTAATTACATGTAGACAATATCATTGTGACGGCGTATTATGATGACAAACACAGAAATTAGCAGCCGTTTACAAGTCAGACTGTTCTCTATTGCACGTATGCCCGGCACATCATGTTACTCTCTATACAATTCGCTAGATAAAACAGACATTCATGCAGTCTGCCAAGCGTTACTGCACACTGACTATGCACGACGCAATGAAAACTATACATGTATTGTGCACATTGAGATTGCACACGCCGCTACAACTCAGCTGTTCATCATCAACAACTTACCGTTGTTGGCTAGTCTATTTGCTATCCCGTCGTTATTACGACCAAAACGTTCTTCTGCTTCATTATCTCGTGCTTTGTAAATTTGCTCCAAGTTATCGATACAATATTACACTATGAATATAAAATATACCAGCGTAATATTAGTTCGCCTGTTACAAGCAAAGCGGACACATTGCAAACTCTTTGTACTGTATGACGAACAGAGAAAGTCTTATAGACTAAAGCGGTGATTATTGGCCTATGTTTGAGAACATGCACGAACGAAGGTAGTCTATGACAGGATGACAAGAGGCGGCCAGTGGCTAAGATGCTGAGTAGAGTTTCAGTTGTGCGAAGACGTGCGCGAAGTACGTCGGGTCACTGTTGAGGCGCAGCATGTTGCTGCTGCTACGCTCGACAACGCTGAGACAACGCTTCCAGAAATTGTCGCGTTCCTCAGCCAGATGCGCGTCAGTGCACAGCGACGTCGGACTGCCTGCACAGCTGGTCGAGACGAGGAACGGTTTCAGTGGATAGCTGATCTCGTTGCCCATGTACGAGTACGCCAGGTACAGGCACGTCAGCACGAGCGCGTGCAGGTGGCTGCCCGAGCCGACTTCCAGTAGGGCAGGCTCGGCGTCGAGTTCAGCACTGACCAGCAGGTAGACGAAGACGACGTTGGCTGGGTTGACGAAAGCGATGTCCTGCCAGCCCTGTAGTAGCAGAGATCGGTCAACACTGCGTAGCCAGGATGTGGCGTCGCACGGGTCAAACGAGTGTCCGTCTCGCCAGCAGCGACGTCGAAGGTACTCGCCCAGGCAGCCGAGCAGTTCCGTCGTCGACGCTTGCACGACTGTCTTGCGAGATGTTGTCCGACTCTCGACGGGTTGTGTCTGGGTGGCAGAGCGGACGCAATGCTGGCTGACACTGGTCGGTATGTGAGACGGCACGTGTGTGGGCGGCGGCGGCGGCGGTGGCTGGACGGGTGCCTGCACCGGCTGCGCCGACAAGCCGTTACAGCGTGCTGTTCCGACATACCCCGGCTTGAGACTGTAGCACGAGATGGACTTCTGAACGCCGTTCTTACCCGTAGTGTAGTCGCTGACTGTTGGTACGCGGCACTGACGGTTGTTGTTCTCCACGTCTGACAGTCGGTCGACGTCCAGCCGCAGCCAGCTGAGACGACCGGTCAACCGCGAGAAAGTACTTTTCTTCTTTGTCGACGACGACGTCGAGGACCCTGGCGTCGTGCCGGTAGAGCTGCCACCGCCGCCAGTTACGCGTCGCCAGTTAGCGATGGTTGAGCCAAAGACGGAGTGTGGACGTGGGAATCCTTTGCGCTCTGTGGGTGGTCTGTTGTTGTTGACTCGGTCACTGCAGTCCGTTGAACCGCTATCGTCGTTGTTGTTGTTGTGCATGTTGTTGGCGATGACCCTCTGCTGCTGCCACGCTCCACAGTTGTTGAGCTGCTCGTACTTGAAGCTCGGACAACTGTCAAATCGATGCGCGACTTCCGACGACGCGTCCACGTCTTCGTTAAACCGCCGATGACCGCGATGTCCGTAGCGCAGCGCACCGCGAGAGCGAGGCGATGGAGACAGCACCGCACCCATTGTCACTCAGAACCTCTGTCGACAGTAGCCTAATTATCGATAAAATTCAACGGAATAATGTTCGCCCTTCAACAAATGACACGTACATGTATAGAGTACCTTTTGCTGAAGCAAGTGTCTGCTTGATCCTCGTCACTCTTGTATATCAAATATGGTTCGATATAAAATAGGCTTCGCCAGCCGTAGCCCCGGTCGGTGTTTCAAGCTGACTGTGAACGAAAATGACAACTGTGAAAGACAACGAACTGCTGACGGGACTGTCTCGTTGAGTCGGCGGCAGTGAAGGCGGTGTCGTGTCGCTGTGGTGGTGGTCCTCTGCAGGTTTGCTCTAACAGCGCCTGATGTCTATGAACGATGCCCTTCCCGGCAGCTCGCCGACGACACACTGCCCGCCTGCTAGTGTGTCGCTGTCGCCGTCACCACTGTCACCGATTGACGGACAAACATGGCCGTCGACACGACAGGCACCTAGGAGCTGAGCTGGGCTAAGTCGGCGACTAAGCTGGCTCTGGCTGACCCGGAGACAGATGAGTCATCTCACTGGTGGTCGTTAGAAGCGCCTCGTCCTGTCTTGCAGAGCTGCTACTGCTGCTGCTGCTGCTGCGTTGCCTTGACGACACGAGTATTGATCGAGCAGTGCGCATCGTGCTGCAGCCGCACGATATATGACGTCACCGTGCATCCGTGCCAGTAACGACCCGAGCCGCGCCAGGAATTAAATGTTTCTACTCCTGAGCCAAATGTAAAATAGGGATCGGCCCACTGCATGGATTAGGTGGAACCCAGACATAGACAGTGTTCTACTGCTCGTCCTTGCACAAAGAACAAGACGCTGTGCTGATCGGGCAATCATTGATGCCATTTCTGCCAAGTCACGCAGCACACATGCAGCTTTTTTTCAAAACAAGTATCAATTAACAAACCGTTTCTTGATCAGTTAATTTTAAGCTTCTTGAACGCAGGTGATGTCGCCAATTGTCCGTAATGTCGTGTTGCAGATAACGCACGAATCAAGACTGACGAGCAGACATAAATAAAGTTTACGAACATAAAGCGAAACCTAGTGCCTTAGGACGAGCCTTAGACTACTACATACTACTATATTCATTTATTAAAAGCTGTTAAGACGCAGCTTTAGAACATCACGTACATGCCTATGAGAACGATAACGAAATTAAAAGAACAATAAAACTTGAAGTCAGTTCAATAAATGTCTTTGTAGATGTCTGTATATGCTATGCTTGATATCTGTGCCAAGAAAGCTGCAGATCTAGATTTCACATTTAATACTAAAAAGTCTTGTTGTACTTAGAATTGGTCCCCGTTACAATTATGCATGTGTTCCACCGACTCTCTATGGTGCTGTATTCTCGTATGTTGATCAGTGCAAGTACTTGGGCATTGTTCTAACCTCTTTTAGGTATTTAAAATGTTCATTTGATCATGTAAAGTTAAAATTCTATAGCTGTTTTAATACTGTGTTTTATCGTTCAAAGAACGCCGGTTCTGAACTACAGGGTGGGCCAAAAAAACTGCACATTTCAATTTGCTTGATGTTAAATTGATATAGCTTTGTGAAATCTCAACCGAATTTTATAATTTTTGGCACACTTACACCTGAATATATTCCCAACAAAACAATGCATGTA
>Ga0126335_1002127_pt1 | contig 11639 bp, 12 predicted proteins | sample OlaspJWI45metaG_FD_108409 | JGI IMG/M metagenome (GOLD analysis project Ga0126335, IMG submission 108409) | Marine gutless worms symbiont microbial communities from Oahu, Hawaii - Olavius sp. 1 OAHU.JWI-45 metaG | ecosystem: Host-associated > Annelida > Digestive system > Unclassified | place...
CCCCCGCACCCACCACATCCACCGCATCCTGCTGTCGCATCCCCCGCGCCGCCGTCACAGATGTCTGCCACTCCTCCAGCATCCCCACCACCTGCACATCCTCCGCTACACGCACCTGCAAAGACGCTGCACTTGATGTAGCTGTTACACGGCGTGTCGTACATGAATCCAGCAGCGACGACCATTTCTAGTCCCTCCGTTTCCTTCCTCTGAGCTGCCCCGGGCGACATCACATCACTCAGCTTCTTAGCTGGCGCAGCAGCTGGATGCTGGGTCGACCCTCCTGTCTGGGCGGGATGAGGTTGACATAGAACGTAGAGTACGGCGACAGAAAACGCTAGACAGAGGTTCTGGGCGACTTCCTCGGTGTCGGCGGCTACACTGACCGTTCCTCGACGCAGATCAACCGAAGCGCCTCCCAGCTGGAAGCGGAACTCGCCGGCACGGTCCGGCAACGCCTGGAATGGTGTGGATTTGTCGGTAGTGGTGGCCGAGCAAAAACGAACTTCAAAGTGGCCCGGGCTGCCTCGAATACCTGGGACTCCTCGTACACCGGGCTCGCCTGGACGTCCCGGCTTTCCTGCATCACGACATCATGGTTATCATACGCACTTGCATCAGTTGGGCGTCATGATGACAGAGTCAAGCGTCACTAAGTGAAACTAGTTGAAAAAGTGTTGCGTTTATCATCCATGCAAAAACACTGACAAGCGGCCAAAGTAATTTGGCAAAGGTCGCATCGAACCCCGTTCAGCATCGCCGTGGGAGGATGGGAACCCCATCTAATACAATGTTTCTTGGGTCTCCTGGAGTCTTCAGCCCAAACAAAACGTCGATCTGTTCAGCCGTATTTGCACAGTCCACCGGCACCAGCCTAAAAATAAGCCGGTAGGCGACTGGGTTGGTTCCCTGCTAAGTCTCATATGTCGGTCAAGGATTAATAATGTAGACTACTATTTACTCGACACCGGCTTGAAGGAGAAATTATAATAGTATAGACATATAGACATATAACGTAGCATCCACCTACAGCACCAGACAATACGGCGTGTAAGTAAACAAGTGATTATTTATCCTAGATCTACTTTTACTAAGGTTTTCATCTACTTCCGGTGACGTATCTAAATTCAGCAGTGTAGGACTTCCATGATAAAGCCGCCCGTGGTTGAACCATGGTTCATATATGGCTGTTCTACAGTAAATAAACCACCGTTCAACCGTTCATGGTTTAACCATGGTACAATCATAGTATTAACCGTGGTTCATTTACCATGGTACAAACATGATTGTACCACGGTTAAACCATGGTTGTACCACGTGGCACAACCATGATACATACAGTCGAACCATGTTTCAAGGTATATAAACTATGGTACAACTGCCGTGGTGCATCCATGATGCAACCGTTGTACCACGGTAGACGTACAATAGTACAACCATCATTAATCCACCATGGTACAGTACAACCTTGTACCATGGTAAATGAACCATGGTTCGACTACACGGTTGAACCATGGTTATACTATTGTAGTTGTACCATGGTCGATGTTATCGTGGACCTCTTATACTGGTCCGTGGTGAAATAACAGAGAGGTCACAGGAAGTAGCCTAAAAATAGATAACATAGATATATCATTAAATTATTTAAACGCCCTATGAGTGACAAGACACAATGTCATTGTCGTCACATCAAATAATAAATAAAGACAAATATAGTCTTTTGCAGAAATTTTAAGCACATAATTGGCAGCTTTTTGTTGGCTTGGGCTTCTAACAGAAAAGTTCACTACTGCCACATCGAGCGAAATGACGAGATGCACTGTGGACTATTGCAACCGATGTTCCACTGGCGTGGTGCGTCTGTTAGTCTGTTTCTCTGTCTGTCTGTGCCTGCAACCTAATAATAGAATAAAAAGCCGGAATAATGCAGATTGTGGCGCCTACCGGGCTTTCCAGGGACACCCTTGCGAAAACCAACCCACTTGCTGTGCACGATTCCCCAGTCGCCGATGTTGTCTTTGATCAGAAGCGCTCGTTCTCCGTCCGCACTGTTGAGGTAAGGACACGACTTTTTCACTTGATCTTCGCCAATCTAGCAGAAATTACTCGATCACCTGATGGATATTCGCTTTATTGAAATCGAACATAAGGTTACATAGTGACTTGCTGACTATGATAGAATACATGTCGCCACTAAAAAGGTAAAATACAGTAAGTAGCCATTTCTTGTAAGATCACAAATTAACTTTGCCATTCGCCATCAAATGATTCGATCAAAAAGTCCCATCTTTCCTGTCTTTCATTAAAACGACTTTTCGCTGTTTTGTTTAAGTAAGCAACATTAAGACTACTGGCCTGGAATGTTTCATGCTCATAAAATTATAACTGTTTTAAATGGTGTCATTAGAAAAGTCTTCGTAACGAAGTCGAATGAAGTTGTCAGTGATTTCTTGTGACTTATAATAAAAAATTAAAAAAAATTTATCCAAGTTGGAATATTCTAGTAACATGTTGTTTTCATTAGTTATGAACAAGCTCTGTAGTGAGTTATCCACTGTCGAACAATATACTGCTTGTTACTATACTTAGCTTATTTTTATCTATTCCTTGTCGTTCTCTGTGTACCTACCACATGCGTTGGTGAATAAAGTTGATTATAAAAGCAGATTACCTTTCAACAAGATGACAAATTACTCTCGGCTATTTCTAAAGAATTTATCTCTATAACCGTGTGAATGTAGTTATTCTGCATACTTCACTACAAACTCTTGTTAATAAGCAAAGATCGTCGTGAGAAAGTGTCAAATACATACCATTTTGCTGGTAGGCAGCTGGTCGGTGCCTATGAGGTGTGAGACGGCGACCATCTGATCAGTATAGAAGACCTGAACGGCTGACATAAGTAGAGGAATAGAGTGGACGACTCGACATGTGAACTGCAGCTGCTGTGCGTGATTCAGCAACCTGTAGCGTTGCAGATGCAGCAGCAAAAGCGTTTACGCCACGTGTGCCTGCCTGCCTGCCTACTCACGTTGACGGTTATACAAGGCAGTCAAAAGTGAAAGTGCCGACACGTGACATAGTGCTTCTTCGCGTCAACCCCAGAAGCGCTTAGGTATGACACGCGTTGTCAAGGGATTTTACAGTTTACCTACGCGTTTATCTACGAACGGAATAAACCATACCTGCCTTTGCATTCCCAGCCGATGGTCCTCATTTTACCGACCTCGGAGGGATGCAAGGCTGAGTAGACCTAGTTGGCTGGTTACGTATACCAAGATGGTTTACCTATTTGCAGACGGTCACCCATCCAAGTATCAACCGGGCCTAACGTTGATTAACTACGTCGAATCGACTGGTGCACTAAGTCACTGCGCCAAACCGCCAATCGCCAGTCCTTTTTATCATTCGCTGAACTCTGGTCTTCTGTCTGTATCACCCGTGTTTAATGCCGTTCATTTTGTTTCAATCAAAGTTGTTAGAAAATGAGATCTCTGACGAGCTAAATGAGTAAAACATATTGCGCGCTGATGGCGATCTCAAGTGGCAATCCAGCGTTGATTATAGCATTCTCAACTTCTAATATTAATTGAATATCATAGCTTGATTTTATGTTTAATTAACAAGCATAAACCTTTTCGCAAATTTAAATGAGAAACCTTAATAAACTCTTTCTGAGTATAATTAGTGAGATTTTCGTGTGTGGATTTGTGCAAGTCACTGAATTTATGCTTTATTTTTTAGGCTGCATCGAATGCAGATGCAGACTATTGTTACCGATGTTCGCGGTGTCTGTCCGTCAGTCTGTCTGTCTGTCATGCCGCGGCTCAACTCCGGCGCGGGGTTATTCGATGCAGTCTTTGCCAAATCAGTTTGTTAGAAATTCGAGGCTTTAGCCATGTACTCTGTACAATGACCTGTGCGAGGCGACGATACACGTGTTGGGCACGCCCTCTGGTAAGGTTGGCAGAGAGACCGGACCCCAGAGCTGTTCAATGTTCTCAGGCATCGTACACGTCTCAAACTGGCCGTGCTGCAGTGCCAGCACACAGGGGCCGCGGCGTGGCGGCTCCACAGTGATGCTGAATGCCACGCTCGGCTGAGAGTGGGTGGGCTCCGTCGCCGGACGACGAGCGGTGGACAATGACTTGACGGGTTGTAGTGGTACTGTCTGTGTCAGCTGACGGCCGCTGGAAGATGTCTCCACGACCTATACGGCGACGCATAAAGATCAGTTTCCAGTTTCCACCCTACGTTGTGCTGTGCGTTGCATTATGTGACGAGCGATAGTACTACCACACACTCGCTCGTAAGTGAAAACGGTTACCGCCGAACTGGCCGGTAGATTAGACAGAATTTCTATCGTTTGCTATTGCTTAATACGCAACTCATGGTATTAGACGCAAAGACCGACCCAACACAACTAATGTAGACAAGATAGTTGCAGTTCAGAAAGAGATAGACTACTCCAGCCTCTGTATCAGCACAGACAGTACAATCGTCTTTCCCAGCGACCCTTCCCTGTTTCAATACACCTTTAACTGCATGATACCCCTACTGTAGGCCGATTGTATCTCTACAGAACGGAGTGCTCCAAAAACGTCCAAGCAGCTAAAACGATTTCAAATTAAACTGTGTGCGAGGGGAGCACAAACCTGCGCGCAGCCATTTTTGTTGCCGTGACCTTGACCTTGGTTCTGTGACCTTGAAACTGGATCGGGATGTAGATATTCTCAAGAAGTATCTACATACCGAAAACGATATTGCTAGATTAACAGATTCAAAAGTTATAGCTTAAACAATTACGAAAATAGTTTTCAAGGTCAAAGGTCAAGGTCAAATGCTACCAACTATCAAATGCTTCTAGCGTTCACCATGGTTCATATTCCTACCAAGTTACATCAATTTCTGATCAGTAGTGTTCGAGATTTTGTGCGGAGAGACAGGCGCACAGACAGACAAACGCCGCCAAAAACAATACCTGCTCCCAGCATGCGCGCAGGTAAACATGTCGTACCTGTCGGAATGGATAGCGGTGTGTGCCGCGGATGCGTTCGCGTCCGAAACACATGAATCCTTTCTTGTCGACGAGCTCAAAGCCGAGCGACGAGTACGTGCCTGTGTCGAAGACGAACCGCGCGATGCCCTGGCTGTCTGTGTCGCCGACCCACTCGGTCCTCGGTCCCTTCAGCTTCAGCAGAGTGTTCTTTTCCTGCTGTCGCTTCCGGTCGCGACGACTCTGACCTTGACGAACACGGCGGCGGCGGATTTCAACGTCAGTTTTACCAGTAACCAGTAAAAGATTTCGATCGATTAACATCTGTTAGTATTTACTGTCGGCAAATGTTTGAATCTGTTTCCGGTAGCTTCAAGGCGTATTAAAGCGCTTATCAATTTATTTGAGACTGAATCGAATAAATTATGGTCGTAGCAATTCCTGTATTGGCAGGAATGTAATGTTCTGTTTGCATTGGTACAAGTGTAATGTTGAAAAGGTGCTTTCTGGTAAGATGGATAATATTATAGAGTTTCATTTCATTCGTTCTATGCTGACTGCATGCACGTTGCATTAGCAAATTTGTTGTCTGAGATTGTTATGGTTAGGGACAGTTTTTTATCACTGCGTGCATGGTATTGACGTGATCTGACAGACGACGTTATATCCAGTGTTTGTGTTTAGGCCTAGTGCTCTCTTTTACTGTTTTATTGTTCTTACTGTATGTCTGTCTGTCATGTACTTCGTGTACGATTTTATAATAAATAATAATAATAATGCACAACGTGCATCATGCGGCCTGCTGCGACCGACGATCCCGTAGCGTGGTGTGTCAGATTCCACTGTCAGTCCGTCTGTCACGCGGTTGAGCTGTGCAAAAACGGCTAAACGGATCGAGGTCCGGTTCAGAGTGGACACTCTTGCTGACCGAAGGCACATTGTATTAGATGGGGTTCCAACCCCCCACCCCCTAAACGACGGGGCCGGTTAGTCGCGGACGTTTGCGCGACATTGCTTGGATAATAATAATAATAATAATAATAATACTCAGGACAATGTTTATAGTGCTGTCATCATGACAAAGTCATTGCGAGAGTTCACTCGGTCGACTTGGGCCGTGAGTCCGCCTGTAGGCAGCCATTCGCCACACCCACCATCGCCATTCTTTATTACTCAGCCAGAAGGCTGATAGCCTACTCATTTTACCGTCCCACGGAGGATAGAAGGCCGAGTCGACCTAGTTGGCTGGTTACATACCTAGATGGTTTACCCACCTGAAATGGTCACCCATCCAAGTACTAACCGGGCCCGACGTTGATTAACCTCGTTGATCCGACCAACGTTTCTAACCGTGACGCCATGCCGCCAAGAGATTGGATGATTGGAAAGTTGCGCTAGATTACTTAAGTTGACACAATACACAATTATTCCTACACAGTGAGGTCCGGGAGAGTCAGGCAGTTGTCAAAATTCTGGATCCACACCTGTTCCTTCTCGATACGGATCTTTCTATCTGTGCGGAAACAGGAAATGTTTTGTCGGCATCTCCGTCTCTGAGAGTTTGTCCCCCGAGATCACATGCAGCGTAGTAGCGCTGCACTGTCGCAATGGCTATTCAAAAATTAATCGAAATATGGAAATTTCGACCCCCTGTAGAATCGCAACCCCTCAAAATTTTATTCTGAAATTTGGCACACGTGATTACACCGAGACGTGCCCCCACATGCAAATTTTGAAGCAGATCGGTTCTCCCAAATACGTGAAATATAACACTTTTGTGACTTATATGACTGTTTTTATTTCGATTCGTTCCACAGTAACAAAATTAATTTTGGCTGTTTTAGATGTGTCATTTAACAGTGGCCATTACACAATGATTATAAAACCACAGTTTTTGTATATTAGTCAAAAAGTAATGATCAGGAAGGAATGTAAGTTATGATATGAAATATGTGATGAACCTTACAGATAAATGGATTTTGACAGCCTAACATTTAACTGAAGTTAGGGGTAGGTTTTGGGTTATTTTAGATGGTGATGTCAAGAGCACAGAACGCACAGTTCAATAACTAACTATACTACTATTACTGACATTCATAGGTGTCGTTGTCGTCAGCCAGAGTCACGTTGAAGACGAACTTCTGAGCAGCCTTGTCGACGTTGTCCAGTTGCAGACTGTTTATGACGACTCCTGCTGACTTAGTTGACACGGCATAGACGTCCTCGGAGTTCATCTGCCGTAGGCGATTTCTCGGTGTATCACCACGAAACATCGCACCAGCTGCCGCAAAGTCCTCCTGTTACCACATTTCCGCAACAAATAAATAAATCATAATATGCAAATATGAGCTTGAAATGCAGGTTATTAAATACAACAAGCCGCTCTTGGGCATCGACGCTCAGCTAGATCAAGTAGGTCACGCGCGATACACGATTAATCTGACTTTTTGCTTCACATCGACGCCAACTGCAGAAGAACAAGAGGCCAACGTACTTTGGCGAAGGCTGCGTCAAATGCATCACAAACATTGCACTCGCTGGAGTCTACAGCTTCAGCCGTTCCCGAGACATGTTGGGGTCTCCGAGATGTGAAAGTAGGTCAGGTGACCTCTCCTTGACCCCCTATGACCTACTTCGCAATAGTTTTGGTTAGGCCCCGTGCCCTCTATAAGCACACAATTTCACGTCTCTAGCTTCAACCATTCTTGAGATATACAGTGGGTCCATAACTGGCAAAATTTTCCCCAACTCCCCTTTCCCTAGCCGTGGGAGATCAGGACCTCCGTCAAACACAATGTTTATTGGACCACAAAAATGTTTACCCCAACCAGGACGTTGATCCGCTCAGCCGTTTTTTGCACAGTAAAGCCGAGTTGAGTCGCGTGACAGACAGACCGACAGACGACGCGATCATCTGTAGCTGGTCTGCATCTCATGCATTCGATGCAGCCTAAAAGATAGAAGAAAACTTGACTGGCTGATTTAAAAGACGAACAATACAAAACCAAGTACGAAGGCCGGGGTAAGTGTAAGAGAAACCGTACCTTGTAGTTGTCCTTCCAGAGTTGTCGCGTCTGGGCGTCCGACTCGCTAAGCTTAGAACCGGGCGTGCGGTCGTTGACCGTGTCGTCGTGGTTAAACAGTCGACCGATAACGCGCGTAGTGTCTCTCTTGTAGTCAACCGGGTGTAGTTGGTGCGCATGCCAGACCAGGTCGAAGTCGTAACACGGTACGAGAAACACGTCGGACGCCACTCGCTTAAGATGTAGGAACTTCTTGTAGCGCGTCACGGCGTTCGTCAGGAAATGGGAGCTGCGATAGTGCGGTAGAGACACCTGTATCACGGCGTACGTTGCTACGTACATGTTGTATATGTGGGTCTTGAGACAGAAAGACGGGCGATTTCTTTGCCTTATACAGAGAATAATAATATAAAAACGAACGATTGGATGTTTCCCATCACAGGTGGCAAAGAAACATATTTAGTGTCTCCCGGGAAGACAAGATCGCAAACGAGGAAGTCGGGGAAAGAGCCAAAGAATGCAGCACTGCAAGCACTTTCAGTGAAAGAAGACTCTGCTGGCTTGGTCACGTATTGCGAATGGACCACCAGCGCATTCCACAGCAAGCACTTTACTGGGAGGTTCCAGGCTTCAAGAGGGGACCTGGTCGGCCAAGGACAAACTGGAGAGGCGTAGTCAAGAAAGATCTGCGAAGAATGGGATTCGCCTGGGAGGAGGCAGAGGTGGCAGCTCTCGACAGATTAGAATGGCGTCGGCGTGTGGCCCAGTACGTCTCTATGGACGTGGGATGAACCAAGGACCAAGAAATACAGCATTTCGAACTACAGGCCATACTTGCAGTAGGTCACATATACGACATATTTTATTATGCCGCATCAGGCGGGCTATTGCGATCAACTGTCCCGTAGCGTGGGCGTCTGCCAGACTGTCTGTCAGTCTGTCTGCCTCCCTGTCTGTCACGCGGGCGACTGTTCTTACGCATTCGCCAGATGGCACCACTTCGATGCAGCCGTTACCACATTACTATAGCCCATTGTGTTACCACACTCTAGGATGGCAGTCAAAGAAGTTTAAATGTTCTGTAACGCGCCTTGACTTCAATCATATTCTGCATTAGACCCATCATCCGAATATTAGCCGAATTTCGTTTTCGCTATAAAGTAAGGTGGCCTCTTGAAAAACAAGAGGCCAAAGTGATTTGGCAAATGCTGCACCGAATGACACCCGCACAGTGAAGCTGAGTTGAGCCGCGTGACAGACAGACAGGCAGACTGACAGACAGACACCGCGATCATCGGTAACAATAGTCTGCATCTCACGCATTCGATGCAACCTAATAAAACTAAGTTTCCGAAAGTTTTAGCTAGCTGGAAAAATGGCAGTGGCCTATGCAACGTCGACATGTTTGCGCAGCTTCTGTCAGCTACGGAGGTGCAGGTGAAGTGATCGAAAAACAACATCGATGTAGCCTACCTGCAGCGTATTATCCGACAGCGCAATGTGTTACTGCTGCTGACATTGATCTGTTTTGAGTCATGACAGTGCAACACCGGCAATGTGCCAGTATACTAGTCAGCTAGATAAACTGCCTGGGTCGGCTGCACTAATGCAGCGGGAAACATCAATGTTTTTAGAGTGCTGGCTGCTGGAGCCGATCCTCCTCTCTTCTTCGAAGTCTCTTACTCGAATACTGCTTTTACGCAGTAGTCCTATTATAAGCCTATTGGTTTATGATCTGCGTTTTGGTTTTCTGGTTATGTCCAAATTACAGAAGATTGTAAGGATTTCCCTCTAGCAAACCCGCAACATCTCTTGTCGGTCCAACTTACAATACGAAGAAGTTACGGATCTGCCGCATATTTGCTACGGAATTGTCAGCGACTCGTCGCGACAAGTCGTGACATGTCGTATATCGCGATAATGTAAGTTGGGCACTACCTGATAGTAGAACTTTGACTGTCGTTCGATGGCTTTCGCGAGATCGTAGCTGCATTGCGACGTGTAGTCGTCAGTCTCTACATCCGAGGTGCTGGTCGCCGCTGAAGACAGGTCGACGTCGAACGGTTCGTGTGGATAAGCTGCTGTCCACAGCGACTTTGCCTTCTTGCGAGCCGCTTCCAACTTGCTGCGTGACATCAGCCGATGATCGACGACGCAGTCGACCAGACGGCTGACGTCCGACTCGTAGTTGTAGGGCGCCAGCATGTGACAGTGCCAGACCCAGTGAACGTCCAGCGCTGGACACAGCGTCTCGGACTGGTGACGCGCGGCGAGCGGCAGCCAGCATTGCTCGTAGCGACGGATCGCCCGCTGGAGGGACGGGCCGGGAGTCATGAGGCACTGATAGTGTCGATCGACCTCAGCCAGAAAGTCCAGCTCCCGTCGACAGGCTTCGATCAGGTCAACGCTAAACGTTATCACGTCGTAAGTCGACGACTTATGCATGATGCTGCCTTGTAGCGGTCTGTTGAGTTCACTTCAGCTACCGGTACAGGTGATGTAGATAATAGCACAGAAGGTGACTGAACGTCACATTATTCAGGACCGTTGAAAACCTAAACAAACGCGCATTATATATACTCAGGCCTGCTTTACTTATTATTCAAAACAGGTAACCAAAGTAATTTGGCAAAGGCCGCATCGAATTCTCCTCCCCTCGCCGTGGATCTCAGATCCCCGTCAAACACAATGTTTCTTGGGCCCCAAGAGTTACTCCAAACAGGACCTCGATCCGTTCAGCCGTTTTTGCACATCAAAGCCGAGTGAAGTTGCTTGAGAGACTGACTGACAGACGCCGGGATCAACGATCGCAATAGGCTGCATCGTGAAAATCATGAAAATCCACAAGTAGAGTTGACCTTGACCGGCAACGAGGAAGCGGTAGACCGCGTTCGGTGCATAGGGCCTATCGACGACAACACTGCGAAAGTGGAGAACCTTGTGCTGCGTCCGGAATACAAGCCAAAAACGCACCGACCACGCGCACTGTTCGAGCCGGATTTTCTTTGACAAACTATAGATACTTCCCAGTTTCCAACCAGTGTCAGTAAATTCACATGACAGCCTCCGTGAACGTTACCCCTCTAACAGATAGAATAATAAGCAAGTAAAATAATAATAAGTTAGTTTTGCATTTAACGTTTCGGTACTGTAGCATTGGGAAAATCAGCAATTCTAAGCTAAGTTCATGATTTTCAGGGTTTGACAATTTCCCGAGGTACGGCATTTGATTTAATAGGTGAGCTGGTAAAGTGAAACCACCTACATATCGATGGCCTCTAGAGGCGAAATTGTCAGTAACAAATATCAATCAATCAATCAATCATTTATTTGTTCAGAATCAGATATAGCACAGTACGACAATAAAAACATGAACTCTGAACAAGACACACCAGGCTCATGACAATCTCTTATAGTGGCCTTTAAAAAAAAAAGTTACAGAAATACACAAAATATACCAAAAGTACAAAATATAAAATAATATTATAAAAACACCTTTAAAACACTTGAGGAATCTAGAAAAGTCGACCTTGTGGATTGAGCGCTTGAAACGGGAGAGAGAACTAAAATCAACAATGTCTGGGAGAAAGTTCCATGCATTTACTATACTTTCACTAAAA
>Ga0126335_1002128_pt1 | contig 11639 bp, 6 predicted proteins | sample OlaspJWI45metaG_FD_108409 | JGI IMG/M metagenome (GOLD analysis project Ga0126335, IMG submission 108409) | Marine gutless worms symbiont microbial communities from Oahu, Hawaii - Olavius sp. 1 OAHU.JWI-45 metaG | ecosystem: Host-associated > Annelida > Digestive system > Unclassified | place...
CATTGGCCTAATTTGATGGGGCCTAGCAAAAAATTAATAAGTAGGGTCTACAGAATTGCCTCACAAAGTTTGACGCTTTTGTCAAGTCGGTCCCCATCATATCGCTAAGCTGCCCAGCTATAACGTAATTGTAAATGTTTGCTTGTCAAGCTCACAATATCCGGTGCTTTGCCCTGATGCAACTCAGAGACAACTTTACTAACATGTTCAGTATCGAAAGCATGGCTAGCTGAGAGGCAGTCGCCCACGTAGCTGCTGCGTAGATGGGTAAAATGACCATGTAATGCGTCAGCCCTGGATTTAATATTACAAGAATATACTTTTTGGAAATGGTTTGCAAATTTGTTTAAGTTTATAATGGCATATTCATCCACAGACCCGTCCACCTGAGAACAGGGCACTGACGATTCAAACTTAGCCTGCCAGCAGTTCTAAAACATTTTCCCGTTTTTATTCAGTAAGGGTTCGTGGAGGTCGTTGGAATATGATAAAACTTCACGTTTTTCCTTCTCACAAAGAAGACTCCTATACACGGCTTTGTGATCAATGGGTCGCGGGTTCGAGTCTCGGCCGGGTACCGCTGCGTAGTAACCTTGGGCAAGTTATTTACACTTATGCGCCTCTTTCGCCAAGTTCTAAGTAGTATAATTTTGTACCAGCTTACCGGCTGGGAAATAAACAGACACAAAACGCGATGCACTAGCCCCGTATGCGTGATCCCGCAGTGTCTAGCTGAGGGCTACTGTAACGGAGATCAGCGCCGTCCAGTAAACTACATGTCATCATCATCATCATCATCATCAGTGGCGTACATCCTGACAGAACGTAGCCGTGTTCGCGATGCTTCTCCAGGTAACGCAGTTCTGAGCACTGCACCAAGCCGTGTGGGAGCTAAGGAAAGTGCAGCGGAGCAAGGTTCTTCTCCACAATCCTCAACCAGGTGGCTCTCGGTAGTATCGGTCTACCAGGCAGACGTTTCCATTCCTGGTTGAGACGAATTTTTCCACTGCCCGCACTGCCCGAACGGTGAACTATGGCTTGGGAAGAACTTTGCTTTTTATTTTATATAACAAATTTGTAAGAGAGATTAAAGCAGAGACGTGTCCAAAGTCTGTGTCGTGACTGCTATGACAAAGCTCATTCGCGGCTCTAAACGCTGGCACTATGTGAAGACACTGTACTGTTGCTGCGTCGAAAAAAACGCAATCGAACGCTTTCAATCAAAATGAGACAAGGAAAGCCAAGTGGATAGATGCTTGCTTAATTACGAACCACATCAAAGGAATGATTAAGTACGGAACGTGCCTCGGCTCGAGTGGCCCAGCAAATCGTCTTTGCTCTACAAGCAGCATCTTCAATACGGAGATGTTGCACGACTCGTATCAATGAGCTCTAGACGCACGGCGTACTGATGTCATTGGGGAGGGCGTGGGGATGGCAGGGAAGGGGGTGCTGGGCATGCACACCTGAAGGCATCTTGGGTGGTCGGGCACTGCGGGTCGTTGACGTCATCAGCGAGTCATCATCGTCTATCGCCGCGACGCAATGAAATTGTCTACAGTAGCTGCAGCAGCGTCAACGAGCAGCGTTCCGAATGATATTCAGACTGGGGGGCAAGAGAACACATTGCGTATTTACACCTTTTCGCCACATATCTGCCCGAGTGGCAATGTGCTGGAAAAACTAGGTCGGTCGCATCATTCAGTTCTCCCAGGTGATGGTGAGCACAGGCACAAGCCCTCAATCAGACGTGTTATCATTATACTTATCTCCGCTTCGTTCTGCGATTGCGTTTTGAGGCAATTTTAGGCCACACCCAGTGCATTCGATGCAGCCTTTTGCGATCGATGATCGTGTAGCATGGACGTCTGTCAGTCTGTCTGTGCCACAATGCGACAGTTACGACATTACTGTCGCCATTTGTTTCCTCTGAAAGTGCTAACAAAACGATATTCTTCTACTTTCAGTCAAAAATATCACAGATCGAAAGACTTCCTGCGTCCTTTTGTCTTGAATTTTACTACCTAATCAGCCCAGTCTAGGCAACTGTTCGTTGTCCCTATTTCGAGTCAGGTTCATTATCCCTACAGCGGCGGCCTGTTTCATTCCACAACGACTTCGTCGGTGTCAAAAACTAATCTTCCCCGTTATAAATCCGCCGCGGCCGTCGCCGTCGTCGTCCGTAATAACCGAGTGGGTCCGGACATCGCCTAACTGGTCGTCTAACCACATTACGGCTACTGCTGCTGCTGCTGCCAGCCGCTGTAGATACTGTGTATGGATGCTCTACTGGCGAGCCAATGACATGTCATTATATGGCCACCTACTTGGACACGTCTGTGCTAGACAGGCCATGGCATAATTGAACGTACGTCGCTGGTCTTGTCGTTAGCAGCTGATGGGTTGTGCTGCGCCTGTGTAAGTTAACTGTGAACAGCCATGTCACTGACACATTGGCTTGTTGCGAACAGCATTCTCGGACAATTTATCTCTCGTAACGGCTCGCCATATGATGGAGCGGTGACAGTTTTACAGCAAGACATTTATGGTAACAACAATACAACACCAAAACGAAAATTTCGCTGTCCTCCTGTTTCTGAGTTAGACAAAAGAAAGGGACCGATGAATCAAGTGCAACTGTTATGTGGTCACTAGTGTATTGACCGCATAGTAATCGGGGGATTATAGCTCTGCCTAGTAAAGACGAAACGATTAGTCTAAGCATGCTGTTATAGTTCGCGTAATAATCCCTTGTACTAAGCGATGCGCACGATCCTAACATCACGTAGGCCTACGTGACCTCAACACAATACTGACCTATTCACCTAGAAATTGTAGTGCACGCCGCGTCTGCATGCTCGCTCGGGCAGCGGACTTCTTACTAAACGTGGCCTCAAGTTACTGCAAAATTAAACACAAAATATAGACCTAGTACGTAAGTGTTCGCTTGTTTGGTTTTGCTGCTATTCATATCATTGAATCTTGAGACGGTGAAAAGATATAGATCCAAGATGTGAACTTTTCAAAACATACGATTTCACAGCTACAGATGTCGAAGGGCGAAAGTGGAATAACCCTGATGTGTTGACATCGTTGACATTCAGCAAGTACCGGTACTCGTTATACTGCGACTCGGCGAATGCGCGCCGTTATGAGCGTAGCGCCTACTGAACGTCCGTGCTGCCGTCATGTAGACGAACGCGTTGTAATTAATCACTCTGTTCGATGGGCCACAAAGATCGTTCGTCCATCGTTGCTGCTGCTGCTGCTGACGTCTCCTCGACAGATCTCCTAATTTCGTGCAGACTGTTTTGTTTATCTTCGTCTTTTCCTTTAAATTAGTCCATTTCTATGTGCATATTACTGGGCAACGACATCGTACGACATTAGGAACAACTAAACACAGTAGGCCAAAATCTATAATATTCGTCACAATGATAGCAGTAGTGCAGTAGTATACAGTACAAAATAAAATAAATATAATGAAACAATGCACCGTGCACCGATTCGTCAAACACACACATTTGTGTACTTGCATGTCGAAAAGCTAGGCGCACTATAAGGATAATTTCATATCATCATCATTATCATCATCATCATTTTATTTGAATCAGGCAACATGGCCCATACACAAACACACAAAGACATACGGACAGACAGACAGAATGAGTAAAAGAAAAATATGTAATAAAAACACAGAAAAAGTCATAAAAATGCAGACGGACTCCCACATATCGAAGTAGTTTCACCAAATCGTTGCTATGTGTTGACATCATTTTACTGCTGGTAAAATCTGAATCTGACGAACCAAGAGTGCATGGATTTGTCACTCTGATTTGCATTTTATGACAGTTAATTTATTCTGACAGTTAAGCTATTATATTTCTGGATAAAACACATTGTGATATTTTTCATGACGTACATCAACTGTCAAGGCATTTGCTAGTGCAATTAGTCAATACGACGACTAGTGCCAAACGTACATCAGGCTGCACCAGCCTGACAATACTAAAGTCGATGGAATACAACGAACACAGCTTCACTAAATACAGTCTGAATACATGCATTACTGCTGTGGCTAATGCTGAAATACTTAAATGATTTGACCGGCCAGTTCTCAGTACTCACCTGGGCTGGGTCAGAAAAAGTCTTCCGAGAAAATAAACGTGTGACGATTAGCAGAGTGCGATGTTCTATGTTTTATGTTCTTGACGCCGCGTTAACACGCAAGGAAAGGAGTGCTGTCTCTGTAATGAGATACGAGTTGAAGCGGCGTCGCAGCAAATGTTATACCATGGCGCGCTCGGCCGACTACTGGTTGAGCTGGGCTCGGCTGGGCTGCCACTCGTCAGCTTTCATGAATCGAAATGATCTGCTTCTCTCCGCGTGTCTTGCTTTATCTATCGGTCCGTCTGTCCGTCTGTCGCTCTAATGTTCTTTCCGTCACTCCAGACGCGGAATTTCGCCGCCGTCGCTATGATGCTTGCGAGGCGTCATTCAGACCCAGTCATGCGTTGCGTTCTGTGTGAATCTACGACGGTTGCAGCATACCACGTCTTGGCGACGGACGCGGACGCCTTAAATGTGACGCCATGGAGTGCTTGGACGACTAATTACGTAGCGTGGAAATCGGTAGAGTTCAACGTTCCATGGGATGATTGGAAAACAATAGGTCATTTCAGATACGACGCTTTGCAGGCACCGAAGCGGAAGCCAAAGAAGGGTTGGAGTGTGCGAGGACACCAATTTCATTTGTCTTTAGGGGTTTGCATAAAACCGATGAGGAAAAGTGCGAAGCTTCCTGGAGGTTGAATCATCTGCAACGCAATCGACGTACTGCATAGAAACTGAAAGCACTCTTCTAGCTGGAACTTGGTCTAGTCCATCCACTGTGTTTTCTTCTGCGGGGTGATAACAAACGCTACAAATAAATAAAAAAATGACGTACAAATGACACACCTACCGCTAAACACTCACCATAATCAGCTGCCGGATTAGAAGCCATTCCAGCTTCATTTCTTTGTACTTAATTTTTATACCTACCCTAAGAACTGAGTACCAGGGTTAATTCCTAATGTTCTGCTTTTATTGTGTTGTGCATTTTCTGTTCCGGTATTGACTTCGTTAGCCTACAGTCAGTGTTTGCCGTGTCACGCGTTTGTCATAATAATAATAATTCTGTTATAATAATAATAATAATAATAATAATAACGGTTTATTTCCTTTTGCAGCATGAATGCTGAATTGCACACAGATTTGTGAGTTAACAATGAACATTGTAAACTATTAGGCCTACTATAAATACAAATCAATTGTCATAATACATAGTTACCTATTGTCTATATAATGTTGTTTGTTTACGCCTATACTGAAGTAAAACTATCGACTGCACGCAGGTGCTGGTGTTGTGAATTTAACACTACTATGTACTTCTTTATTGTCCGCGATTTCTCATGCGGCTCCGTCGCACGTGTAGGAATAGATCCGCTTCGTTTCCTGGCTGTATATCATAAAGGCGACAAAACCAGGGTTTTCGAATTTTTGGTGAATGTTTTATTGTATCATTCAATTTCGGTTGTCAGTATCGATGCAGTTGATTGTGTCGTATACACGAAGTGGTCTATTATCTTCGCGCGGGACGTGAAACGCTTCTTACTCGACTCAACTCATCGTCAGCGAACATAGCGCAGATCATCTCACCGCGTCGACTCGTCTCGTGGCTCCAGCATGCAATGGTCGCCATATAGCGAGCGTCTGGGTGGTCCCCAGCGCGTGCTGACGTCACTTGGGTGGTGATCGATATGTTTTGATTTAGAAGCAAACGGCACCGACCGGTGCTGAAAGCCCACGACGGCTGCCGCAGATTTGTTATCGGTCGGCGAGGTAGCAGCGCAACTTGTTGCTGCTGCTGCTGCTGCTGCGGCTTAACTTGAACATCTGGTACTTCATTGTCGCCCAGTTACGCAGTGTTGTAGATGTGAAATACAGCAGGAACTGATTTATATTCTTGTGTTCTCGTGTTCTTCTTGATGTCCGTTCACGGATGTACCGTGCACGTAGCAACGAAGGGATCAACACTGTCGCAGTGAAACCGCGCTCCAACGTCATCATGCAGATTTTTTATGCTTCTATGCGTCTATAGGCGGAAGACGCTATCTTTATTCGGGACGGGTCGTGCTGTCTCTCCGTGCGTGATCGGACAGCGCGGTAGACGCATGCGATAGAGTTTCTAGCTGTGTTGATTCGATAACGCAATCAATCGGTAGTTGTTTAGTCACCGCAGTTCAGTGTTATTCCTACATCCCACGGGGCAGGTCTAGAGATATGCAGCATGCACTCTGCGGGAGTTTTAGGTGTGGTAAAAACCGGACTGATACTCTGACAGCCAGCTTAGACTATCGCACTCGGGTACGTCTGAATTTAACCGTTAAGTCATAAAACAGCCGGGAATTCGCAGAGTCGATCAGTCCGACTGTAGACTCCATGTCGTAGGTGTGTAGAAAATCGCACAATATTTTTATGTGTCATTATATTTTAACAACAGAATTTGCTCTGGTTGTGTTTTGTTTTGTCATATTTAGTGCAGTTTAATGCAAAAAGTCAAAAACGCCCGAGAACTGTTTTACATGTACGTACATCAGTCGGTGCTGATGCGTTTGGGCCTACCGGAAGTCGTACAAATAACGTCATCCTATAATGTCGCTGAGCATTAATAAGCATTGCAGACTGTTAGGATGTAAGATTGAATTCGACACGCACCAACTTTTATGGTTTCTCTGACAGCATTTCGGGGCTCAGCACAGATTGCTACGCTCCACAAAATTATTTTCATCATTCTGTGGTTATTTTACATTTATAATTCTGCATTTTTCACTAAACAAGAGGTAATTGGGATATTTACCATTATATGAAACAGTAAAATTTTTTTTAACATTTACAATTTTTATTTCGTAGACCTTTTATGGTGATGCAGTCTTAATACCATCTAGGGTTGTAGTGGAATTCGGTTTCGGCTCCCGTCGAAATCCGGCAATTTCTCCAAATCCGGCTATGGCCAGATTTTGAAAAGAGTAAATTCGGCACAGCCCTAATATCATCTGCACTTTGTCTCTAGATGAAATAAAAAGACACTCGGTATCTTTTGGATTAGACTACATACAGTAAGCGTACATAGGGTGCATTCGAGTGACAATCAGACATTTCTTATCTGGAAACTGTTGGCTGTAGACGTTTTGCTGTCAGCTGAATCGTGACAAGTTGGCTCATTAGTTCGGTTAGAATGAGATCTACTGCTATGCAGTACGCGGTTTTAGGACTGCACAGACGGAACAGCATAATGAAGCGAAGAAATGTGTCGACAAAACAGAACAATTCGTACTGTGAGTATTGCACTTTGGCACGCGAACGACCGGACCAACTAGCACATCGGCGGGGTAGTGTGGTCTTGTAGCAACATATTGCCGCGCGCGTTTCATTAGCATGGCATGATTAACTCAAGGCCCTCGCACTGCTCGCATCTGTAGCTGCGCTGCTGTGGCTTCCTATACTGCGGAACGCGAATGAACTTGCCTGTCAGCGTGTCATTTTCGGTTATTGCTTGGTGCCGGCAGCGCTGTCCTTCCAGTCTTCTCTGTGCCAAGATTAACCCTCTGTAGTGGCATAAGAGCAAACTGGGTTAGGACTTAGGGTTGGGGTCGGGGTTAGGTTAGCCTTACTTGGAGACGAGTTGACCTGGGAACGAGTTCACTAAACCGGCCGTGGATTGGCACGCTGTAAGAAGTAAACTTGTAAGAGTCAACCCACTCTGTTTTCTTGCCGGATGTCGTAAAAGGCGAACGAACCAGGCCCTGGGTTTTGTAGCATTATTTTTGTCTGTGTTTGTATTTTCTTTGGATTATGGTGCATGTTTTATTCTTACCACCCACGTAGCACCGTGGCAATATGTTTGTTGGCGTCGGTTTGCGTGTATGTTTGTTTGTATGTTTGTTATACGATAACAAACCTACAGAGTTTACGGTTGGTATGCAGACCGCCGACAACACCACGCCACACTTGACGATCTTGAGCCTTTTTCCATTGGATCGGCGAAAAAGATGTTCGGGTTGTATTACGCAGCGCTGTGGAAGGGTTAAGCGTCGTGCGCAGGTGCCGGGCATTGAAATTCAGCGCAGCAGCGCGCGGGCGGCACGTGGACGGGATTGGCGAGCGACGCTAGCGGTACGGTCAGTCGCCGGTCGTCGTCCGGCTTTAGTCGTCGGTTGTCACGCTGCCAGCACTGCCACGGCGCACTGTGCGAGGGTCTCGTATTGTCACTCCACGCGTCTTCACGGTTCGCTAAACGTTGTCAGTTGCGCAACAGAAGTCGAGGATGCAACTACGTGACGCCACAATGAGAGTCTCCGGCAACCTGCTGCTGCTCCTGCTGTTGACGACGACGATGATTATGATGACGACGGTTGCCGTCGCGCAGATGCCGACTCGCCCCTCGTGTAAGTAACCAAACTGCTACATACTACCACTGCGCTTGCTCGCCGGCCAATCTTATCCGTTTGAATAATAGACAATCGTTCTTTCGTATAGACAGTAAGTCGGTCGGTCGGACTACCGCATTATAGGCCTACGGACGACATCAAAGTTTCATCGTTTTTTGCTCGATAGCAAGTATCTCCCCCTCCGTCTGCAGAGTTGCTGAGTCTTGAAATGAGATCAGTGTGGCCTTTGAATTCGTTTTATGCCACTGACTGTTCACTTATCTGCTGTCACAATGTACACACAAGGCTTGACTACTGCAATACAAAACGCAAAATTTGACAAGCTATCATTACGGGACATTATTGTAATGCATTGCTTTATTAAAATTTGACAGAATAGGTAATCATCTGCAGTTCCGCTCTAGCTTGTTTTTAGTCGAAGTTGACGACAGAGTTATTGCGGCTACGAAAACGAATTTTTACAAGCGAAATGACACGCTGTAAGAAGTTAACTTGTAAGAGTCAAGAGCCATTTTGACGCCAATTTTCATTTTGGTAAAGCGATATATGCTGTCTTTTTTTCAGCAGAAATAAACATTCAATGGCTTTCCTGAAGGCTTCATACTGTACATGTGTAAGTGGACGTGTAGTCGCGGTACTCGCGGCCTCTTTTGATGTAACCCTCATCGTCGCATCGCCATCAAGTTCCTTGCAGCCATAGCTTCTTTATACCAGCAGTCAATGTCGGACGACTGAAGCTATTAGCCTATTAGCATAGTAAAAGACGCTGTAGGCCATTCTGTGATCATCTATTGACATTTTAGGATATCTAGCTCAAGCCATCTGGCCACAGTATACCGGATCTCGTTGCTTGAACTAGCCCATGCAGTTGTACAATGCGATGCACAAGGAGGTCTGTGCAGCATTCTGTCTTTTGAATATCTGCACTGAGATGTTTTGTTAACTAAGAAAAATAGCGCAGTAATGTAGCGCTACTGCGTTTGCCGTCTGAATATACGTTAGAAAATGCTGACTGGAAATGCAACATTGTAACTTTGGAAGTCGCAGAAAATTTAACTTCCAAACAACTAAAAATAAGGCTGCGCGAGGCCTAACCAAGTTAGACTGAGATCTGCTGGATAACGGTGTTCTGGTAGGTTTACTCTGTTTTGAACACATTTCGCTGATAAGTATCTCAACGGCTTGCTGTGCAGTGTGTACCGTTGTAAAAAAATCAATTCACTGCAGTCATTTTTCGCATTTGCAAACAAATCCATTAAGACGGGGTTTTCCCGTAGACTGAGACAGCTTGTGGCCTACTGAGATGCTAGACTGTCTTTCTCGAGAGCATTACAAATACAAACACTCAGACTGCATGTAGGACTTAACTCAAAACTTGAACACTGAATACCAATATAAAGAGTGCAGAAGTTACTAACACGGTTTCGAGGTCCGAATTTCTCGCTGTTGCTGTAAATATAAACATTATCGTTTATTGACGTCGTTTTACATGTCAGTTGGCGAATTAAATATATCTATTAGGCTAAAACTGAAAATCTGTGTAAATTGGGTTTAAAGTAAAGGTCGAAACTCGACTGTAGACGTCTCGAGAGATCTGCAAGCCCAAATGTTTAGCAGATAACGACGGACACATCCAACTAAGCTAAGACAACACAGCGCCGCAGTGTTGTAATGGTGTTGCTATTGTTACAAATGGCGGCGTGGACCGGACAGCGTTGTCTCCACGATAGAAAGAAGCGACTGTCGCCGGCGTCGGTCAGTCCATAGCGTAGATTGCGTATCTGTCGATGGAGGTCGAAGGGTGCCGCTGGTGCCTACAGGCAACCAGCAGGACCGGTCGATCGTTCACTCAATATACGTGTACTGTACAGTCCACACTAAACTGGTGGTACCGTGCTACTGGTATCCGTCCAATGCAAGTGGAAATGCAATAAACAAAATCCGTCATTGCATCTCTCCGTTGGCATGTCTGCTATACGTTGGCGCATTGCTGGCGGGCGGCTGGCTGCTGCTGCTGCGACGTGGATGCGTGGTTCTATCTATCATAAGCGCGATAACTGGCGATGGTTTATCATCTGTGCCGACCGCTTATACCCACCCGGCCATTGTTCAATTATCCGCCGGACTGACCGACCAAGCCAAGCCTTCTTGCGTTCTACTTGTTCGTTGGTCGTACAGACATCGATCAGGTACTGCTGCTGACGCCACCAGTTCCGCCCGCCCGCCCTGCTAACGTCTTGTGTGCTGTGATATAACGCTCCAGACAGGACAATACGGCGCATCCATGAATTGATACGATGATCCGGAAGTGCCGTAACTAAACGTCGAAACTGACCGAAAGCTTTAATGTCTGTAGCCCCTACCGCTTCGTGATTCGTCGGTGATGTATCACACATTAACGCGCGTTGCTCGTAAACCGGTAATTACGTTCATAATCATGAAGTGCATTTCGACATTTTGCGTCAATACTTTGTCAGCATTGCGGATCGCATTTTCGAGGTGTAGAGTATTTGTGGGGACATTTGAACTTCATCGCAATTTCCTTCCATCACAGGATGTTTTTTCCACAGAACTGTAGTTTGATACTAAGCATAAACTGTCGAAAGTACGTCCAACCCTGCAGCCTGAAATCTGCAAGTTAATCTCTGGCTTTTTCGTGTAAGTCTTATGCTTATAGTTGGGTAAATGACTAGCCTAAAGACCCAGTAACACAGTGTAAAGTTTTGTTCCAATATCCTGATCTGATATTTTCATCGTGTAAAATTTCGTGAGCCGGCCTCAGCGCTGTAGCTAAGGATAAGCTTAGCTAATGGCGGTTATACGCAGAAAGACAGCAAGACTTGTTCTGATCTCCACTATTTCTGCAGACTACTCTAAATATTTTTGCATTGTTCATCAGCTAAACGTCACTTGTGATCGACCTCAGCTCTAGTCCACCCGAAAATTCTAACCAATTCTACAGGGTGAGCCAAATTAAACGCGGCCACGCATTTCAGCTAATAACTTCAGAAATGCTGCTCGGACCTTCACTGTCTTTGGCAGAAAACAAGGCCATTTAATTCTCAACATGATAACATAATCTGCATACATTAATTACGCAAAATAATGTGCTGCCATCTGGTGAATGTAGGCATGGTAATAAATAAC
>Ga0126335_1002129_pt1 | contig 11638 bp, 5 predicted proteins | sample OlaspJWI45metaG_FD_108409 | JGI IMG/M metagenome (GOLD analysis project Ga0126335, IMG submission 108409) | Marine gutless worms symbiont microbial communities from Oahu, Hawaii - Olavius sp. 1 OAHU.JWI-45 metaG | ecosystem: Host-associated > Annelida > Digestive system > Unclassified | place...
AATTGAGTATTACTAGTACTTAATTACTTAATTAATTATAGGAAGTTGCTAATATGAATTTTAGTTTACTTTTAAAGGAATTAAGAGAAGCAATTACCTTTAGATCATTAGGAAGTTGGTTCCAGAGATTACTACCGTTATATTTTACAGACCTTGAGCCGAGGGAAGTTTCACATCGAACAAGGTGTATTACGTGTGTCATGATTAAGAAAAAAAAATTTCATTGAAGTACGATGTAAATATAACAGGTAACTTTATGATGAAAATATTTATGAACTAAGATGAGAATTTGGAATATATGAAGGTCAGGGATGGTAAGTGTATTAAAATTTTTGTATAAATCAGATACAGGAGTATTACGAGATGCATTCTGAAGTATTCGTAGTAATTTATTATTTAGTGCCATTAATTTATTTAAATAACTACGATGGGTGTTGCCATAAATTTCAATGCCATACAGCAAGTGAGGATGGACAAATGCATAATAAATAGTTACAAGAACTTTATAAGGCAATATGTGACGTATCTTGTAAAAATGCTAGTAAATTTAAAATGGGCAAATGGATCTCAAAGTTGGGGGCCTTAGCTGCACGGGGTCTGCGGCGGATGAGAGCCCATGCTATACACTATTGTTTTAGATTTTTTATTTTTAGCCTCTTTTTTTAAATCATAGCGCTTGAAATTCGAGTGGGGTCGAAAAACGGGTCAAAATTCGCACTTTTTAACCCCCTATGAAAAATAAGAAGGAAATGTCTATACGAATTATTCGTGCCACACATAGGTTCTGAGCACCGGTAGGCTATACTTTTTACCCGGCGGCGATCGGCGGTCTGGTCACATGTTGGACGGTGGAATAAAAAAGAAGAACCGGCGGTAAAACATATAGCCTCTGGCAACTTTGTGACCGGCGGCTAAATAAAACGACGACTCGACAACTACAACATCTATAGACATGGGCGTTATAGTTACGCCTACCGAGCTCAACAACTCCAAAGTCAAAGAATTGAGGCCAAGCAGGAAAACTGTTTTGCGGAAAGCGGAAGTCAACATCTGTCTTCTGGTCGCTCTGGGGAGACTTTGGTTTCGCTGAGCAACGCGCGATAACATCGTGCGCGGAAGTTTTTCGGCGTGAGTCTTTATTGGCCTACGTACGGTACTTGACACATCACAAGTCATACCAGAGAGAAAGGAATAGGCTTGTCTGCAAAGATACTTCGCCCGGTGTTTGTTGTCTGATTATCGAATGACTAACATTGCGTGGCGGACACTGGCTCCATTTTCATCCACTGGGGTAGACCTAGCACAGATGTCCATCTCTGTCTCCATGTTACTGCTAAAAAATCAGCCACGAGTTTTGAGCGATGTAATTAACTGTAACAGTTAAAGGAGGATATCTAACTAAAACGTAGCCTACACTGCATGAGATGCAGACAGTTGCTACCAGTGTTACTGTCTGTCAGTCTGTCTGTCAGTCGGTCTGTCCGTCACGTGGCTTCACTCGGCTTCGGTGTACAAAAAGGCTGAACGGATTGAGGTTCTGTTCGGGACGAAGACTCTTGTGGCCTCAAAGAGCACTGTATTAGACGAAGGTCCAAATCCCTCACGCCGAAGGGGGGCGGAAGAGCGCGTTCGATGCGGATTTTGTCAAATTACTTTGGCCTCTGCTTGTTGAAAAATTTTAAGACTATAAGTAAAGCGATCTAATCATACAGCTCAGACTGCCGTTGAGCCGAGTTCGGCAAAACTATTCATTTCACAGTTCTTCAGCCCTCTTTGTGACATTTTTATTGGCAGGGCGATAAGTTTTTTGGGGGGCATACAGGGGGTGGGCGCTCATTGCATGGTGTTATTGCTCATTGCTCAATGACTTGACATTTATCTTTTTCTTCTTCCTTCTCTCCTTTCCCGCTCTTCTTTGCCCTCCGTTCACCTCTCTTAGTCTTAGACGTAACCTCCTATATACGCCTGCCGCTAGATACTTCGGCGACGAGGTTTCCCGTGCACTTGGATCTGGGACGAAACTCCAACAGATAAACGACTGGGTTCACCTTTCTGGGAAAATGGAGCAACTCTGGTTGCAACAGTTTCGAATATTTTTCTAAGAAAAATGTAGTTTTCTGCACGATCGGATCACACTGCCGAGTCTGGTGAACAGTTTGCGGATAATCTGGAACAGATAAAATTGAACAAATTATTGGAAGACAAAAAGACACTGAGATGGGCCTACTTTCGCGCCCGCAGTTTCAACATCGTGAGCCGATGAGCGGCCCCTCCGTTGTCGTTGCTTTCTCGACGCCAAGATGCCGACGAGGAAGGCTTGTCTGACTCAGATGCCATAGTTCAAAGACAACTACATAAGACAGACCAGGATGTAATTTTAATGCTTGACTTTGAATCACCTTCTTCACCGATCTGTAGAACTGCGCCATTCCAAAATTTTAATTAACTCGAGTATTCGTTTTAGGCCGCATCGAATACACAAGATAGAGCGGGTTTGGAAACAAGTGGTCTGTTGCCCCCAATGCTCCACTGAGACTGAGACCGGCGTTTTTAGCGATCGATGACGCCGTAACGTGGGCGTCTATATATCAGTCAGTCTGTCTGTTACGCGGCGACTGTTCTTACTCATTCGCCGGATGACGCCATTTCAATGCGGCCGTTACTATGTTACTGTAGCCCCTTGTTATCTTAGACACAGTGTTCTTGTTGAAGTAAAAAACCAACGATTAGACTAACTCTGCAAAAGTTGCCATTCTGAATTTTATCACTGTAATCCCGGGGTTCTCACGTAGCTAGCAGACCCTTGTATAGCTTGAAACAAACCAAAATTCCAAAAAAATCAACCTACGAGAAAAAGGCTCTGAAAAAGAACCAACATTTCGATTAGCCTATCGAATTGTACATGGTCAAACTTCCTCGAATCGTTAGTCGATTATTCAAATCGGATAGGCCTATACTTTTGCCAAATGGCTCAACTCTAACGACGACCACCCTATAAAGAAGCGAAGCTCACGCTGCAACAAGACAAGCAGAAATCGTCTGTGATCGTCTACAGAGAGAAGGAGAGAGAGAGAAAGAGAGCACTTACTACTAATAGGTACGCGTACGTCAAATTTGTTAGCTGGCTTGCCACAATGTGGGGGCCAGTTATCGTAACGTTTTACGTTGTCCGTCCGTCCGTCTGTCTGTGTGTTAGACGCGAATATCTCTGAATCTTGGCGAGATACAGCTATGGTTAACCTAAACTCAAACAGGAAATTGGGGTTCCTGTTTCAGAATGTGCCATCAGATTCTAACGTTTCAAGTACATGCATGTTTTATTGTGTTACTTAGCTTTTTTGCTTGTCTTAGAAGAACGTGGAAGAAGAAAATGGAACTGGATCGGAGACACACTGAGACGAAGCATGGATGCCACAAGGCCACAGCGGAAGAGGACGACTAAGAAACACTTGAAAAAGAAATCTGGAGAGAAAAATGTTGACAGCGGGCTTTAGGTTTAGCTGGATGAAGAATGGAGACGGCAGCAAATAGTCGGAACCGTAGGCTACTTCTGTTAGTACTGGAAGACCAGCAGTTACTGAATATGTGTCTAGAATTACACAGAACAGAGATTTAGGCAGGAAAAACAAAGGTGGTCGGGTCTCTAGGCTTATTTTTACAACCTGGAGCCCTCACTGGACAAGAGTGACCTATAGCTGTACGATACAAGCGAGGGTGGCATTACGTGGTGCTAGGCTGCCGCGGGTACCTGGATATCCGTCGGGTACCCGGGTAATAGAATATTTAAATATTTAATTTAATTTTTAAATTAATGTTTAATATTTAATTTAGTTTAACTTGCATTAGTTTTGCAATTTTAAACAATTTTGTTGTTTTGTTCGATGTTTTAACTGTTAAGTTTCGATTGGTGTTACGTAAATAAGCAAATGGGCTCATTTGCAGTCAGTTGTCACTGTCAAACAGTGTCAGGCTGTACAGCAGTGTCATACTTATTTACCTACTTACCACCCGACGGGTACCCGATAAGCTACCCGGTCGGGTACCCGGGTAACGAATTACCCGATAACGGCAGCCCTACATGTAGTTGTTGCAGATTCGTGAATGAGCAGCGTCAACGCCGCGCAACAATTACCACCGCTGAAAATGAAGCTGTACTGCCTGGCGCTGTTTTGTCTCGGATGTCTTACCGCCGGCGTCGTGGCGGACTGGGATTCTTCGGACCGCTCAGACGACTACGACTACTATCCTTACCCGTAAGACAGTCTTATCTCTTGCCGTTTTGCCTAAAATCGCCTTCCAGTGATTGGCAGCAATGATGTTTTTAATAGTCAGATTTCAGTTAAAACTGTAGATTGTAGATTTGCAATTAGACGTTTTGTTTGTCGCCGCTCGAGAAGAAGGTGACCTGGAACTTGGAAGTTGGAAAGGTGGCGGTGTTGAAGACGTTAACCACCGAAAAGATTCGAAAATTTAACACATCTTTTTAAAATTTTCAAAAACAAATCTCGAAGTAGGCCTGCAGAGTTAGTGTGTGTATGGAACCACTATAACTTTTTACTCTTCAAGGCGCGGACTTATAAACTCTGCGGTCGATTGAGTAGTAGTTAATTATGGCTGTATCGAATAGATGAAATACGGACTACTGCGATCGACGATCCCGTAGCGTGGGCGTCTGCCAGCCTGTCTGTTACGCGGACCCAAGTATAGGCCTAACATTGCATTAGACGGGGGTCCTGATCCCCACATGGAGGTGAGGATTGGATGCGGCAGTCGCCAAATTACTTTGGTCACTTGTTTAAATTTTTTTAAACAAGTCAAAGTACAGCGTTATATTCATTGTATGGAACCACTGTAACGTTTGTTTGCCTTTTCAAGACGCGGTTATCAACATTTTGCTCGTAATTGCGTGCACTCAGTGGGTTTTTAAGATTATATATTTTTCTAATTTTTATTTCGTCGCATTTCAATGTTTGTTTGTTGAATACACTGTAGGCACCACTACCCAGGAAGACCGGGCAGACCAGGAAGGCCAGACAGACCCTATCCTCGTGTAATTCCTCACATTTTCTTTCACGACGGAGACTACGATCATGAGATAGTTGACTTTGGCGACCTAATGGACATATACGATATTGACACTGGAGAACAGATGATAGCTATGCCGAGCAACTGGACTGACCTAACCCTCATTGACGTTAACGACGGTACGTTCAGCTTTGCTTAATGAACGTAGAAGGTCATATGCTTACTTGGCGAAGAAACCTCACTGCAGAAGCGCTCGGATATGGAACGCGTTGTCGAGGAATTTCACAGTTTTACCTGCACTCTCACGCGTTTATCCACGAATGAAATGAACCATACCTGCTTTTGCCTTCCCACTCGAAGCTGGTCTTCATTTATCAACCTCGGAGTGATAGAAGGCTGAGTTAGTCTAGGCACCACCACGGTGAGCAAACAGTATGCCTAAAACGCTACGTGACAGCTATCACAGTTGTTAGCTGCTCAAGCCGTCACGCGTCATTGGGCAACTGGAGCACAGGGGAGCGTCGAACTCACGACCTCTCGGGCCACAAGCCACGCCGCTAACCACTGAGACACCGAGTCAGCCGAAATACTTTTTAAGCTCACTCACGGAAGTTGCTGCCACAACCATGGTACACGCGCTCGTTACGAGTCGGGTAGACTACTGCAACATTGTTTTCCGCTGTGTGAACGCGGCCAATGTCCAGCCTCTACAGAACGTGCTCAACGCTGCAGCTCGAATCGTAGTGCGTAAGCGGAAGTTCGACCACATCACCACTGACATTTGAGATCGACTACATTGGCTGTCCGTTCAGCAGAGAATTGAGTAGACTACAAAGTGTGTGTCCTGGTATACAAGTGTCTGCATCAAGCCGCACCAACATACCTCACTGAACTGTGCTCACCGGTGTCTGAATCAGCCAATCGTGGTCACCTCCGTTCTGCTGCGCGCAGTGACCTTGTAGTGCCGCGCTCCAGAACAACGAGATACAGCCAAAGATGTTTTGCTGTTTCTGGCGCGATCCTGTGGAACTCACTCCCATTGTCAGTTCGTGACCAATCACTGAAACCGACTCAGTTCTGTGCGCTGTTAAAGACTGTGCTGTTTTGGAGAGCTTATGAGACACTAACATAGCGCCCCCGTGACAGTTTAGACTGCAAGGACTGCATTGCGAACAGAAATTCACTCTCTTACTTACTGGCCCCCTTCGACGTCCGCGGTCTTATCTGATCAGTGATGTCGGTCTGGAGTGAAGCGTCGTCTTGACACGCGCTGCGCGATGCGTTGCGTTGCGTTGCGAAGGGAGTGAATGAACTCGCTGAAACTAGCCGGGACTCGCTGGCGCTTGCCACGCATCGCATCGCGACGCACAGACACGTGGAAAGGCCGCTTTACATTGTCGGGAGAATGCTAACGGAACTGTTCTTGTCATAATAAGCCTATCATGCAAAATTTTATAGTTACGCAGTTGTTTTATTAGATCAGAAACTTGGGCTACAAGTTCACCAAAGTGGGTTTTGTCATACTGGAAACTTTATGCTGTGCCAAGAGGCGGTTGACTTACGTTGATTCATTGTAGCACGGTGAAATGGTCTTGGCGGTACGGTACTGAAGTTGATCTACGACAATATTGCCTTTTCTCTGTGCTTTTAAAGTTTTAAATATTTTTAACAGCGGTGGTGGAGTGTCGTTCAAAGTACTGTCGACCTTACGAGGCATGTATCATCTCTAACGATGGTCAGGCGTCGTGCCAGTGCCCAAGTATAACAGTCTGTGAACGTATTCAGTACACTCAGGTCGTCTGCGCCAGCAACGGACAGACTTACCACAACAGGTTAAACATTATAGTTCATAGTTCATACAGGAACGAAAAATAACAGAAATTCTACAATATAAAAGTCGCGATAAATCAAAGCCGAGTTCAGAAACGCTCCTTGAAACAGAACAGTTTTAAGCTGATATTTTGGCGTGCGTCTAACGCCACTATTGCCATCGCAATTCCGTCCGTCCGTCTGTCTGTCTGTCTGTCCGTCCGTCACGCTAGTGATCCACGCTTAGTCGGTTCAGTATATCGAGGTACGATTTACACCACACAATGTGTCAATGCTTGAGGATTGTTGAGGTGTCTGGTGTGACGTGATGATCCCCTAGTTTGAACCCAGTAGTGGGACGTCTTGATGCCGAAAAATGAATTAATGCAGGCAGTAGTACCATAACATCTGTCTTTTGATTTATGGTTGGTACCACAACGCCCCTACACTAGGTTCAGACTAGGGTACCATAACGTCTGTGCCGTGATCGGGATTGACCAAGAAGACGGGCGCCATCTTGGCGACAGCTGAGTTCGTGCTAATACGTTGGCGTCACTGGCGTGTCGCCGTCGGTTAATTGCTGCACTTGATGCGGTATAGAGTGTCTAAAATGCGTTTCGTCGTTTGTGAATTAAATATTATACTTACTTGCTTGCTTGTAAACATACCCCCAGAACAAGGTGTAGTTTGACACAGAGAATACGTGATATGCATTCAGCCTTTCAGACTGCACTTCTCGTTTTAATGAATTGCAATTTTATAATCCGCGGACTACGCTTTTTATAATCATATTTATACACCAATAATGTAGACAGCAGCAGATAAAAGGGAAAAACTGAACTAAAACTTAGCTAATAACAACAACGCATGAGCAATAGGAATTCATCCTGTATATTTTCACAAACAATTTAAACAACATATTATCACCAGAGTATTTCAGTTTGCTGAAGAATTCTGCTTTTCTTTTATACACAATGTCAGACATAGAACAATTAAAAAGGAGAACACACTCATTGGAATATCGTAAAACTTAGTTGAAAATATTTTCCTAAAGGCATTGTTAATTACAAACTCCAGTTATCTAAGTACTGATTTGTTAACTGGACATGCTTCTGTGCCATAATAATAATAATAATAATAATATTTACCTACTTAGTAACCTAAAAACATTGAACTATCTCCTATTCGAACTTTAACTTGCGCAACACAACACCTTTGATGTCAAGCGCTTCTGGGGCAGATTGTGTTGCTTACGGCGTCAGCTGTTTGCTCTGCTACCTTTACAGTGAATAAAGATAATAATAATAATAATGTCTCTTTATTACAATTGCAGACAAACGCTTGCGCATAAAGTAAACATTTTCGTTCTTCTGCGGTGCTTCAGCTGCAGACTGCAGTTTGTCATTTTGCTGTTAACCGAATATTCTACAGATGCCTGCTGAGAGTGGACGAGTGCAGCGCCGGCCATCTGATTCGCATTCTACATCGCGGTGAATGTCGTCAGCGCACCGCCACTGGACGCCGTCGCTTTGGATTCTGAGACTGGCGCCGTCCCGAGTTGTCCGTGATCCAACCCAAGTACCCGCAACCCAGTTAAATTACTGAAACCCGTCGCGTGAACTTTGCTGCCCAGTAATGACGTTTGCAGTTTACGTAAAAACGTATAACAGTTTATTTTTGCCGCCCGACGCACTGCGTTATGGGAGGGCGGCTATTGCCGTGGCGACGTGGCTGTCTGTGTGTCTGTCACGTTGATGTAGGCCAGCTATTGTGCCCAAACAATTGAGTCGATCATCATACACGAGATGTAGCCCTGCAGTCTTTTGTTTTCTCATACCGAACAACCCGATAGCTCGAGGGGATCCCCATCATTGAGGGCGTCAAATGGTAGGCCTATAGGCAATGTTGAGAATACGCCGTACACGTGGCGCCACCGTGCGAGTGGAATAACACTGACTGACGCTTGTGCACGTATACGGCGTCGGGCGGCATTTGTCAGCGATAGCTGAGCTGACAGACAGACAGACGGACAGCAAAGGCTGATCACTATAGTGCCGCCTTCGCCTGCGGACACATAAAAATGCCGTTTGGTCGTCGGTTTTCAACAAACGTTAGGAACTAGAATTTTACAGTGTTAGGCCTACTTGTGTAATCAGGATCATTATGCACGCTTATACGAACCCAACCCGACCCGACTAGAAATGAAAAAATTCGACCCAGCCCGATCCAACCCGTTGGTCGGCCCAATACGTGGACATGGACAACTCCCGGATTATCACAATATGGAGAAGACGAACGCTGATCATCATTCTACCAAGCTTAAACGGAAAAAACTTAATCCGACGTATAGTAATCCGGAAATCGACTTTTAATATATATAGCGGAACTGTGACGTAATATGGAACTAGCAACCGCGTTTTGTACAATATTGAATAACAATCCAGCTTACGTACTGCAACATTTACGTGTGAAATTTGCTGTTGTTTCATGTATGTTACGTTGACAGTTGTTCAAACAACTCTATTATCGTTTTAATTTGTACGAACACGTTTATCTCTTCCATGGCAGATAAGATAAGCGGAATATAGCCTACTACAGAAGGACAAGCTAAGATTGCCGACTTTCGACTTGTGCGTTCTAAGACATGGGCCGCGAAACGGCCCACACACGGCTAGGTGGCCTGGGAGGACACTTCCCTTAGTGGGTCCTGCACATGTTCGCACATTTTAAACACCACTTGTTACTGTCAATAGTACAGTAACAAGTGCGCATCAGTGGCAAACCAGGAAGAGAAAAAATAATCTCTCAGTCTGCAGTTTGTCCCAAACTAAAATAATGTCCAAACAACCTGCATTATGAAGGTTTTGTTTATGAAGGTGAAAAACTGCCAAAATGCATCAGATTGCACCAAATTGCGCCTCAAATTTCAAAATTTTCCGGATACTATAAATTACTGGATTGGTCATTTTCTTCAAGCCAGAAAATTCAGGGTCAGAGTAAAACTTGGATGTTCTGATTGGAGCTATGTGATCAGTGGCATACCTCAAGGAAGTGTGCTTGGGCCTTTGCTATTTTTGATATACATCAACGATCTAATACTACTTTGCCAAGCTCACTCAGATATTTATGTGTTTGCAGATGATGCCAAATTATTCAGACATGTTCTAAGTGTTAGGCCTAAGTCTGCCCATTCATGGTGCAATGTTTCACCGAAGAAATACTCGCATTTCCAGAGAATGTCTCATGCGGTTTGGTCGACCAGCCGTTAGCAATCCACACAATGAAAAATGCGTTCGACGTCAGCTTGTGAGGCAGGAACACTTAGCAGATCTTGAGCAATTGGAGCGACCTTGGTGTAGGCGTTCTGATTTCTTGACCAGTATTCCAGTGCACTAACTGATGTTTCTCCTTCCTGCCCAACTATAGCCAAGTAGCGGCTCAGTTGGCCAGCAACGGTCCGCATTGCCTGTATTGGTTGAAACTTTCTTCTCTGCATTCAGTCTGGCCGACAGAAAGTCAAATCGTCGCAGCGCCACTGGTTTATCATTTGACGTCTGATGCTGAGCTGGCTGGTTGAGTGTGCCTGATGTTGATTCAAGACTGACAATGTACAGCTTGGCTGCCTTGAGAAGATGGCTAAGTCAGAACCAAGCAAAATAGGTGCCAGTGCTGGTTCCAACAGGCCAGCAGCTAATGGCAGATGCATGAAATTGTCACAGTCTGGTTGAAACAGAGCCCCAAATAGAGAGTGCATATCACGCAACATGCTGGTGGCAAGTTGTTGGTCTGTACGATGCTGCTGCAGGTGGCATTCCAGATCCAGGATGCTCAGTTGGAGAGCGACACGGCATCTGTCTGTAGGAGATCAGTCTTGATTGCGAATGGCTGCAGCCAGAGGCGTAACTTTAGGGGGGGGAGCGGGGGCCAAACCCCTTCCCCCACTTTTTGGAGAAAGGGGACGGACCCCCTCACTTTTTGCGATCACTTGGTTCCAAAATATTACAAGTCCAAAACACGATGTCTACCAGAGGTCTATAGTGAAAGCATGCAAGATTGCTCTGTGGTGAGTAGCGGTCAGAATGTATATAAGCTAGCTGACTACCGAGCAGTCAGTTTTTGCACGCCATTGCCATGATACAGCAGCCACATCACTTATTAGCATTTAGCAATAAATGCAGTAATATACAATCTGCGTGGTTGGTGCTAACATTGGCATTTTCAGTTTTTGTATTATATATTACCACCAACTGTGACTCGGCGGTAACATAACGCAGTAGTAAGCACTGAACCCGTTAATTAAGCTGAGTAGCACAGAATAGCAGTACTGGTTAACGCAGCAAACGTCAAACGTCACCACTTCGATTTGTTGTGGATTTGTTGTACAACTTGTTCTACAACAAATCGAAGTAATGCAGTATGGCCATAATCAAATGAGGACATTATTGAACAGCTGCGCTGATGGATAACTGCACTAACTGTAAACCTGTCAATCACAACATAATAAGACATTACAGTATGTATTAAACAGACGGTTTATTGTACAGGGTAGTGTAGAAACACCAATCAGGTAAGGTGTGCAATTGTGGAACCTTTGTGCTGCAAATTGAATGAACTAGCCATGCACCAAATTTTATCGACATAAATCATGATTTGGTATAGTTATTACAATAGTAATAGGCATATTTTTGAGCCACCCTGTAGATGTTCACTGCGTAGTGCAGACGAGACAGTAATGTCATATTAATGAGAAAAACTCACAAAATTTGATCGAGGTGACTGAACTCTGGCCTTATAAACTGTCTTA
>Ga0126335_1002130_pt1 | contig 11638 bp, 9 predicted proteins | sample OlaspJWI45metaG_FD_108409 | JGI IMG/M metagenome (GOLD analysis project Ga0126335, IMG submission 108409) | Marine gutless worms symbiont microbial communities from Oahu, Hawaii - Olavius sp. 1 OAHU.JWI-45 metaG | ecosystem: Host-associated > Annelida > Digestive system > Unclassified | place...
TGTATGTCATTTTGCGGTAAGCTGATGTCTGGTTTTTTTTTCAGTGTTTGACACTGTTGGTTCGGTCATCTGGCCTGTAAAAACCGTCAATGAAATGTCATGTGTCGAGTGAGATGTTAAGCCAGTACTTGCTCACTCGCTGGCTGAAATGTATAGAAATGTTGATTAATGCTACAGAGTGGATGTCTGTAGGTTAAGAAGAGCTAACGGTTTTTAGCATGCATCTTTAGTTAATTAACTTTAACGTGGCATATAGTCCTAAGACTTCAAGGACACGTAACAGTTAAAAAAGAGTCACATAATAGTCGACGTGTAAGTTGATGGTACTAGTCAGGACAGCTGTATGAGTGAGAAAAAAGCACGGTCTTCAGTCTACCACGAAAAACTGGCAGTGATGGTGCTAGGTGCCGCTATTGCCATCACTGTTCCATCTGTTTGTCCCTCACACTACTTTTACATGTTTGTTTATCACCTGTTTATCATTCAGTACATGTACATCTGTGTAGCAGTGAGCTTGTTGATGGTGATTAGGAGTTTGCCAGAAATGGGAGAAGTGAGGTCTCGTCTGGATGTAAACAGTGAGTCAGTGATGGACAAATCTGCTCTCAACGATGACCAACAGCAGGCATTGGAGTCATCATCTGGTAAGAATTGTTCTCTAGAATGTCTGCTCATATTATTCTTGCTCGTGTCTTTGATGCTGTTTTAAGTTTTTTCAGATGTTTTGTTTGGAACATGCTTGCAGTTCTTACAAGTGAATTGTGGTGTGGTGATTTAGGTTTTATATATGTTTTGATTAACTGGCACCAGTGTGTTGGCTTCATGTTTTGTGGGTTTTTTGGTATTTTTCTTGGTTGCAGCTGTGCAATCAGTTGTCTGGATTGGACTTGCCTCTGAAATGACTTGCTGAGTGTTGAATGAGATGATGAGCATGCTTGTGGGTGTCTGGATGATATTTGCGAGATCACTCCATATTTTACTGATTTTGCAAGATATGTTGAGGTTGAAATGATTGACATGTTGTGGTTGTAATGATGTAATGATAGATTCTGAAGAGCAGTCAGAAACTCTGTCATATCAGCCAGCTATGGATCTCACTCGCTTTCGCCAGTTTATACGAGATGCAGAGCACGGGAATCCAGCTTCATGTGATGCACAGCATGTGAAGGACATGTACAAGTCCAGTGCTTCTAATGTGAAGTATAATGGTATGTTTGTTTGTCACGTGATTCATTCTTGATTGTTGATTTTGAATGTGGTGTAGCATGCATTTTGCTGCTTTTACAATGCATATTTGATCTTGTTTGCATGGCTCACTGGTAGGGTAGCCAGTGGTTTTTAACCCAGTCTGAAGAGGGGTCAATTTATTGATTCATTCAACCGAGGGAGCACACTCCTGTGCAAAATATGACATTTTTGTGTGTCATTAACACCCTGTGGTGTTTTTGTGGCAGCTGTTTATTGGCAAATGGAGGAGTTTTATGCTGTAGTATGAGGTTGCAAATGTAATATTTTGATTGGAGAGTTAATATTTGTGTTTTGTGGACAATTTGCAGTAGAGTCGCATCATACACAGATGAGTCAGACGGCCGGCCCTCGTCAGAGACCAAAGAGTGCCATGAAGCTAGTTGCTTCAGACAGCGGACACGACAGTGTTACCACGGATGTGGCGCTAGTCCAGGAGACTCCCGTTAGTAGTCCGCAGTCTGCTGCAGCAATGAATGACACTGGCAAAGTGAAGAGATTACGTCCATTTACTGCCGATGCTCGCACTCGCCGTGACATATCTGAACAGTTCACTGCTGCTGTGGCTGCTGCGCCAACGATGGATGACTTTCACAGAGTTAGTTTTTACCACAATGTTGCAGAGTTTTACTAAGTCGTCAGTATTCATAACATGCTTCAATCCAATCCAGTATCGTTTTCATTAATAACAGGTTTCATGAATTAATCTAATTGGATATAGTTCTTATATTTTGTGTCTACAAAATATTTTTGAGCATACCAGAGTGTAGTTTTCATAAACATTTTGAATACCAAATGTGATGCTGATTGGTGCATCGAGGCAACCATGTCAGCCAATTTTATACTATTTTTGCAGGTAATAACACAGATAAAATAAAGACATTAAGTAGTGTTATAGAACCTAGAAAGTAATTTAAAATAACAACGAACAAATGCATGTAGTCTGGTTTGAACGTATCTGCATTTGCTTTTAGAACAATTGGCAAGTGCAGTTCTTTGTCTTTATTCAACCAGTTTCACAAGTTGATATGAAACTTGGTCACAACAGTGTTGCTGCAGTTTTCAGCATTTCAAGTGCTGTCTGGGTGTTTCTTTTTCTGTTTCATGATATTCTGACAGATTTGACACATTTTATTGTCTGTACTATGTTGGCTCTTGTGTAAAGGCTGTGTGTGTGATTGTGTGTTGGCAAAGGTACTTGATGTTGTTCAGTCGAATCTTGCTGAGTATGAGAAGCTGACTGGTCGTCAGAATGATGACAATGCTGCAGCAGCTGCTTCACCAAAGAGTTTCTCCGGTTATACAATGGCCCTACTGGAAGCTGTTGCAAAGATGTCCGTATATGTCAAAGAGGTATTATATGTGTTTCTTTGGTGCTTTTTTCTCTTAGTTTTTGTGAAGAAATAGAATTTGTAATATGTAAAAGTGAAATGGCTATTTAGTGACCAGTTGGAAAGATCATATATTAGTCATTTTTGAGATACAGGCTGTGGTAAAAAGATTAGGCCTATTAGTAGTTAGGGTTTTTGTTACTGCTGCTTAAAGATAGTTTATGAAAGATGGTTAATGTTATATTTGTACATATTAAAATGCTCAGTTACTGACTTCTTGTACTTTGACAATGATATTTTGATGTTATAACATAATGGCCAATTTTATAATGTTATAACATCAGACGTTTTGTAATGTATCATTAAAAGCCAACTTTGACTGATTCGATGACGGTGATGACATTTGACTCAAGTAGCAGTGCGGTGGTTTGAGTCTTCCATTTTGTTACGTTTGTGTATCATGTATTGATGTAAATAAAGCATAAATATAAAACAGTGCCTCTGTCCATTGAAGGTATTTTTGTCGATATAGACTGAAGTGCGATGGAGAGCAGAAAGCATTGTTAATGAACACTTGGCTTCAGATGTGCTACAACTGCGTCACTTGGTCGATGCTCTGACCACGGTTAGTGATATTTCTTTATTTTCTTGTTGCTGAAACTCATACATATACACGTGTTCCAAAAAATGCCCACTTTTTTTATACCGGGCACAGCCCGGTTTTGGGCCAAAGGCCCGGCCGGCTGCAGCCATAGTAAGATTGCGCGTGTGTATTGAATTGGCCATTGCCGCTGCTGACTAGTCTGTAGTTTAGAAAGTGACAGAAGTAGTTTTTTCAGCGTGACAGAAGTGGTTGCGAAATTTTTTTTATTCGAAGGCCTCTGAAGCTGAAATTTTTACACGCGTTTGTCGTCGGTATTTTACGTCTTTTGCTGGTCTCCATTTTGAAAATTAGCCATGATTGACAGAGTTAGATGCTGCCGAAGATCGGCAAAACTTTATTTAAAACTCACGAACAGCGGAAACCACCAAAACAGCAAATTGTCTGTATCTAAAAATGACCGCAACAGCCGAAACACTATAGCACTGTGATTGGTCAGGCTAAAAATAGATTCTGCTTTTATCCTGGCGAAAGAATTATTGGGCATGGGTTAATGTCGTATCACAACAGTAATTAGTGCATTGCAGAATCGACAGGTAAGGAGTAGACAAATTGAACGTATTGTTCTATAATGTGAAATCTGTCGACTTCTTCTTTTTTACTGTTAGAAATCTGAAATAACAGTTTTGTTTGAGCGAAGTGATAGTTAAAAATAGCCGCGGGAGGATGTTGGAGCAGCCGCTTCTAGTGAGCTCCTCTCTCCGGGCTAGCACCCGGAGTTTAGGTTTTCTAATGAGTTATTTCACTGTAGTTTCTGCAAATGTTAACTGATTTCTATAATATTTGGCAGACAGTATACTGAAGTAATTTGCAACATAACATTTATTGACATGTCCACCTCACCTATGTACTGTTGCTACACTGCCTTGGGAAATATTTAATTCTGGGTTCAGGACCATTTTGGCTGAGTGTTCTATCAACAAAGCTGTTTCGATGACTTTGAAACGTGAGGATGAAATAAGACCAATGACAGATTTTTACTGTTGCACATTACCATGATGTTGAGCTGAATGCTGGTGCAAGAGATGCTTGGTTCACTTGTGCCATTACTGTGACACTGACATCTTCCAGCAAGGCAGTGCACCAGCACACTGGTGTGTGCATCAGACAGTTGAGTTACTGCAGCATAAAACTCCTAGGTTTACTGGTCCAGGCTTAAGACTGCCAATTAGGCCATGTGGATGAAAGAGAACATTAGTATTTGCATATCTGAGCTCTATTGGACAACAATTGTGTGGAAAAACTGGATATTTTTCAGTATGTGCAACCATGATATTTTACATTCTTTAATAAAGTCATTATTATGCAATTCAAATTTTCCCAAGGTAGTGTAGCAACAGTATGCAGGTGAAGTGGGCAAGTGAATAACTGCTGTGTTGCAACTTACCTCAGTATATTGTGTGCCAAATATTATGCAAATATTATATTATGCAAATCGGTCACTGTTTGTAAAAACTACAGCGAAGTAAAAAAAGGTGAACATTTTTTTTGGAACATGGTGTACATGTTGCCTGCACAGACTAGGTTGGGCTTGTTCGTTCTCTTTGCCTCAAGTTGAAGGACAGAGACAGTGACTTGTTTTTGCTTCTTCTGTCGATCGTGTGTAGCTTTGATACATTCGATCAAGAGTTTTGTCGGACCATCTTTGTTTGAACTGATAATAGTAACTGCAAAAGTTGACTGAGAATATGGTTCAAGTTCAGTTTCAGTTGTATTAAATGGCTGCAAAATATGTTAGCCATATAGTCACTGTGAGCTATGTGGTAGGATTTGATAGCAGTCCAGGAAGAGTATGCTCGGCTGAGAAATGAGTTCGTAAAGCACAGGAGAGACACTGAACAGCAAATACAGATGTTCACAGTATGTCGAGTTATTTCTGTTGATTTCTTGTCATTAATCTGTTCATATTATTATTGGCAGTTATTGTAGTTGTTTGAACTGTAATTTAGCAAGGACATTGCTAGGGTTTTATTTGTTTAAAATATAAAAGTGCAAGACATTCGCATGGGTTCATTGAGCCTGTTACCCTCCCCTAATGAGGTGGTTAAAGTGATTGCTGGTATTACTTTATTGACTGAGTAATACTGAATTGTGATGGTGAATGCAGATGGTGTCAGTCTTGGTCTGACGTTGACAGAGTCACAGTTCCATGTTTGTATGATAAATAAGTCATGTGAGCTTTTGTAATAGCTGTCGTGGTGAAAGCGTCATAAATGTTGTCTTGAGTATAGGTATAATGCTTTCTGGAAACGCTTGCTGGCAGTGGCATTGAATAGTTTAAATAGTGGGATTTTGGACGTAGTTTTCTGTTAATTGCAGCCACTTACATTGGGTTGACACCATCAGTTTACTGACGATTGTCTGGAAAATGGAGAGGTTATCGTATCAGATCAAACTGCACAAGTGATTGACTTGATCCAAATGCAAAATGTCTAGTGCAATGTTGAACCTTACAGTCTATGTTGCTGTGAATTTCAGAGGGCTCTGGCATTGTGGGGAGTTGTTATGGAGCAGCAGCCAGCAGCCACTGTACTGCCATCTGGTGTCCAGCAGCTGAGTCGTGCTCAACAGATGACTGCAAATTTATCACTGCAGTCATCTAAACCTAACACTAGTGTTAACTTTCAGCCGAGTAATGCAGTTATTTCTGGTAAGTTTGCCAAATTATATATTATATTATTCTGCTAGGCTGACAATATGACATTTTACATGTTGTCTTATCCCCATTCAGCTTCTTGGAGCATTTGAGCAGTTTTGACCAGATACCATTTGTGATGTCACCATGATTCATATACGTCTCAACATGACTTAAACCTCAATTACCTGCATGTAGCACGAGTGTGACGACCTAACTATTGGGCCGCAGCTGCTCCTGGGTCACTGTATCGTATCCTGCTGCTGCTCTTCAGTTATACTCTCATTTTACTTTGTACATTGTTTTATATCTTCATTGCTGTCGCATTGTGGGCTGGATGCCGGGAACAGCATTTTGCCTAATATAAAAAAATACTGCTCCAGCTGTCTTTTAAGCTTTCCTTTGGTAACACTCAGTTGTTGACTACCGGCTAATCAAGAAAAACATTAAAACTGGTGTATGTGTGTGTGTTGATCCATAGAAGAACAGTCACAGAGTCAGCCAACAGCAGATGTCAGCACCAGTTCCTGCCAGTCCATGACAGACTGCCAGCATGATCATACAGCAGTGATGAACAAACAACTTCCTAATAGCGACGTCCGGCCTGCTTCAGCAAGTGCTGCGATGTCACCTGCTATGCATAAAGCAGTGTTGTCCAGTCCTAACAGCCTGGATGCAAGGCGCAATGCTATCAGACAGCAGATGGTTGAGTTGAACAGGCAACGGCTTCTGGCACAGGCCAAGTGTGACGAGCTGCGGCTGCAGGAACAGCAGTTCTCTCAACAGGTTTCTATCTGTCTTTTGTACATGACATTGTTTGTCAGTGTCTGCACATTGGAGTTAATGTCTTGTACTGATTGCTACTCTATTCTTTATTGCTGTCATATGTTAAACATTAGTGTGCAGAAGGCAGTGTAAGTCTTAGTTATCTGATAGCTTTTGTACAGTAGTCTGCAGTTAAAGGCAAAATTGTTTACTGTGTGCTGCAACAAGCTAGTGTTAATAAAAACTCCTGTGTGAACTGCAAACCTGCGCCAATTTATATAAAATATTACATTCACACAATAACAACAACAACTGTTTAACGGCCTTTGGTCCAGGAGCACCCGGGTAGGCCGGTAGCAGAAGAAACAACTACTCTGGATTTTTATGGAGCAGAGGATGATAATGGAGGCAGAGGCACCGACAGTCCAGGTGGGTGCCACCCCAACCGGGCTAACGGCGCCCCCACCCCAACAACCCCTCCAGTATTACATTCACAGATGACTGTTATTTGCACTAACCATGCCCAATTTTACTGAAAGTATTCTTGTCTAATTTTAGATATTACTGATTTATACTAATACCAATTGATGTCTAAATGTCAGTTGTTCACATTGTCAACAAAATTTTGATTGAAATACCCAAGGATTTCCCTTGAATTCTGGCACATTGTTGTGTTTTTTGTGCATTTTCTTGACTCTGTACAAGCTTTTTGAACAAGTTGTGTAACATTCTCATTAATTTGCTTTATAGCTACTGATTGCAAGTTGCTATTTGTCTGTAGCCATATACAAAAGTTTCACCTTCAGTTTCACCAATAACTGTTGAGTCTGAACAGTCGACATCAGCATTTACTACCCAGCATGCTGCTGGACATCGTCTGCCCAACGTTAGTGTACGTTATGTTGTCAGCACGGTGGGTGTAGTTAGTTATTGTACATCTAATAGACTGATTCAGAGAAGGTACTTTTGATTCTGCTTGAATATGTAAACTTATTTCCCAATATTTATTTCATTACTGTGTGTCATGCAGGGAGTGGACATTCGGTGATGCACAATATTTATCATATGGTGTGCACAAATAACAAGACTGTCACTATGTAGTATCAGAAAGCTGAAAGTACAGAATCTGTTAAACTTGCCCTGTAAGACAGTTATTCACACATGATGCGGAAGTTAATACATATGACTGCATCCACTTAATACTGGTTCTGCTGAACAGTACGAGTGAAATAGGTTTATGGAAAGCAGTATGGTCTTAAAACTATTGATAAGTGCATTAAAGTGCAATAATATTTTCCTGCAAGTAAATGAGTGTTTTGAAGCACGGTTTGGTCTTATTTACCAAGATTCGGACATATTGACCGCCGCTGATCGCGGGGACCTGTCGATGCTAACGCTGCTCGACCTGTCATCCGCATTTGATACTGTTGACCACCCGATCCTACTCTGCCGACTGAAAATTTCATATGGCCTCAACGGTGTCGTCCATTTGTGGATCAGTTCTTATATCGCCAACCGCACTCAGTATGTCCGCTGTCCTGGATCTAGGTCGATTCCACTACCTGTGTTGTGTGGAGTCCCACAGGGATCGGTTCTCGGGCCATTGCTCTTCCTCTTATATACAGCGGATCTAGTACAGCTGGTTGAGTCTTTTGGACTGCATCCACAGTCCGCACCTGTATGCTGACGACACCCAGATCTATGGCTTTTGTCGACCGGGTGCTACCGACGATTTACTGACTCGTGTTGCCGATTGTGTCGCGGCCGTTGCCGACTGGATGCGGTCCAATTGACTCCAATTAAACGCATCCAAGACGGAGGTATTGTGGTGTGCATCAGCGTGTCGCCAAAGTCAGCTGCCTTCTGACTCGCTGGCTGTTGGCTCTTGATTTACTGTCGCCTGTCAGCTGCATCCGCGATATTGGCATTTATATCGATGCCGACCTGTCGATGTGGACGCAAGTCACTCGGACTAGTTTGAAGTGTTTTGCTGCCCTTCGACAGCTTCGAAGCACAAGGCGGTCAGTGTCAAATGATGTGCTACAGTCACTCGTTGTGGCGTTGGTGTTCTCCAGACTAGACTACGGATCTGCGACTCTTGCCGGTCTTCCGAAACAGCTCTTGGACAGGCTTCAGTCCGTGCAGAACGCAGGTCCAACCACTACTTCGCAGCCTACTCTGGCTTCGAGTCCCAGAAAGGATCTCGTTCCGGCTGGCGGTGCTGGTGTATCGCTGCCTCCATGGCTTTGCACCCGGCTCCCTGGCGTCAGATCTCCAGCGCGTCTCTGATGTTGACGCTCGTCGGCGACTGCGCTCTTCAAGTACGTCAGCACTCGTCGGTCCACGTACTCTGCATGCTACCATCGGTGACCGTGCCTTCCCGGCAGCTACCGCATCTGTTTGGAACAGTCTGTCAGTCAGTCCGGGCATCGTCATCACTGCCAGTTTTTCGTGGTAGATTGAAGACCGAGCTTTTTTCTCGCTCATACAGCTGTTTCGACTAGTACCATCAACTAACGCGTCGTCTATTACGTGACTCTTTTTTTAACTGTTACGTGTCCTTGCAGTCGACTATATGCCACGTTAAAGTTAATTCGTCCATCATCATCATAACATTATTAATCTGATGTGTTTGGTGATGGATGAAATTGTAGGCAAAATCACAAGGACCTGGCAGTGCATTGAGACGTATTACCATCAGTGTGCCACACACCGCAAATGATAACGGAGTGCCTCATGAGCTCTCTCTTACTAGTACGTTATTTTCGCGCTTTGTTTCTAATGGTCTGGGTGGGCATGTTAACTACATAAGCCGGCTCAGTTGTTGGATGAGAAATGTTTACAGCAGGCTAATTGTGGATCCCCGAACAATGTTTCTGTTATCGTGTTATCAGATTTGAATCCGCACCTTAGATTTGAATTTCTCTGCGACCGTGCATATGTTATGAATTTCATAATTTTTTTGGTTTTTCATTATTTTTTATTCCCCCGGTAGTAAGGATTCCGGAAGTTAAAAGCAAAATGTCAAAAAGCATTATTATTATTATTAATATTATTATTCTAGCTATTGACACATTCTAAAACAAATTTTAGAATACACTGCACTCTCTATATAAGCTGCAACACAATGCAGCTTAGCAGTTAAAATGCTGTGCGTGAGGGTCAACATTGCTGAAAGCATTGTTAGTTTGTGTTAAAAATGCAAAAAAAACATACTCGTGTGTTTTAATAACAGTAAAATAAAGTAAACAAAGTCCTCAACAATGTTTCAATGTTGATATGACAAAAATCAACGATACATGATCTAACGTAAGCAATTCAGTCGAAGTGAACAGTTCATCACAGATTATAAGGCATTTGTACAAGTTTATACATGATACCATATTGAGCAATGATCAAACAGCATTATTACCATGTGAAACACAAATTTGCAACATTTTGCCACAGCATTTACAAATTTCATTACGCAAAGCCTAAAGGTAAAAGGGCATAATGAAAGAGCATACAAGTGACAAATTGCACAGCTTGAATTCATAAAAACTCGTGCTGTAAGGTCAAAACTACTGATATTTTAAATGGATTCAGACTTAGAAAAATCGCATAACAAGTTGCTGACCTTTCTGATAGAATGAGACAGCTACAAGCAATGTCTCAATGGTGTTCTTCTATTGAAATGAAAGGTGGTCAAAATGCAGCCAGTTGCAATTAGAACTAACTCGTTTAAACCCAGTGCCAAAAAGCCAAACTAGGAATTAGATATAATGTTAATTTATAATATACACCAGGTTATTGTCTGTCATAGTTGTACTCATGGTGTAATGAAATGTGTTGCATATTGTTTTCAGATGCAGTGCAGTTGTAGTGAATGTTGATAACCGTAAATGTCGTCATATTCGTCATTACATGGCACAACAGGAGGCTTCAGTCGACAACAACTTGTTCTTTTTCACCGAGATTGTTCTGTGTAATTGCATCAGCCTTTAACAAATGTTGACGTAGTAGGCAAAGTTACTTAGTATCTATACTGTGTGCTATTTGGTCATTGCATTATTATGCAATTTCTTTCATTAACATGATGGAAACTTACAGTAGTTTACACATACATTAGTTTGTTATTGCTGTTTGTTACCTCTACTGATGTGGTTAGCATATTAGTCAGAAGGCTAATTTTCTTGGACAGTATACAGCTGTTAAATTGTTGAGGGCCATCTGAGATCTCATCACAAGTCTCATATCGGGGTTCTGATTGGCACCAAAATTTGGGTAATGTTGTAAGAAATGCAAATACTTTCTGATTTATGTGTAGTTAACCTGCAGTTTAGTTTGTTGCAGTTCACATTTTGCTTGTTTATAGTCTATTATATATGGTATTAAGATGTTTCACGTGTATTTTAATTATTAAGTGGCGTCAGACAAACACAAAAGTTGGCAAAGCTGAAGGCTAAAGTTATGCAAAATTTTGTAACACACCTTAAAGGTGGATTCTGTATAATATCAGGTTTGTTTAGTATTTGTTTCACTTTAACCACAGTTGTGATAAGTGCTTTGCTTTGACTTGCTCCCCGTGTGGGTTCCGGGGCTTAGAATAGACCCACTCAGTCTCCTGGCTGGATGTCGTAAAAGGCGACTAAACCAGGCACTCCTCAACCTCCGCGGCCTCATCTGATTACGGTCTGGAGTAAAAGAGGGAACATTAACACAGCTGCTCTAGTTACTATAGCACAGTGCAATACTCTAGTTGCACGATGTTCTAGGCAGCTTATAGGTCCAGCAGATTGGGTTTTTATCACATTGGGACCCTTACGCTGTGATTAGCCTAGAGGCAGTTGCCTACAGTTAGCCTAGTTCATATTGTAACACAGTGTAGTGGTTCTGGTTGGACTGAAGCCTATCTCAGTGGCCAACTGGCTTCCTTCAGTGCTTTGACGCTGTTGGTTGTGTCATCTGACCTGTAAAAATCGTCCCCGAAATGACCTATAAAGTGTCGAGTGGGACGTTAAA
>Ga0126335_1002131_pt1 | contig 11636 bp, 9 predicted proteins | sample OlaspJWI45metaG_FD_108409 | JGI IMG/M metagenome (GOLD analysis project Ga0126335, IMG submission 108409) | Marine gutless worms symbiont microbial communities from Oahu, Hawaii - Olavius sp. 1 OAHU.JWI-45 metaG | ecosystem: Host-associated > Annelida > Digestive system > Unclassified | place...
AATGCGAGAAAATGTTTCAATGCTTTACAAATGGACAAAATACGTTTCCCCAAGCTTCTTCCCATCGCCGTATGGAGATTAATAGGACCAACAACTAATTCACAATGTGCCTTGAATCCTGCAGAGTCTCCATCCAAAACATGACGTCCGACCGTACAGTCGTTTTTGCACAGCGCAGCCGGGTGACAGACAGACTGACACACCACGCCACGACGTAGCTACGTGATTACTGGACAACAACAGCAGCAGACCGCGTGATGCATGTTATGCAATGTGCATTTTCCATTGAAGCAGAGGACCGTACAAAATCAAGTCAAGATGTACATGCTTCCTTTCAGATGAGCACGTCTTCAATTCAATTCGTCCCCAAGGCTAACCTAACCGCTAGGTTCATAACCCTGGCCCTAACCCTAATCTAAAAACCCTAACAAGTTCTAACGAGCTGACTTGGGAACGAGTTGACTGCCACTGTCACTATTTTCATAGCAGTTGTCAAGACTGGGGCGTCGCTTCCACTGCGCGTAGTAGTGCGAGCTATAGCTATCGATCGCACTCACTCTTTCACACTTGCTGGCACTCGCTCGCGTTCGTTCATGTAAGTAGGCTACAACGATATCCAAAGAAAGACTATGCTACATGTATATTGATATAGGCTATAAGGCCTACCTGGGAAGTCGCAGCGGTGCGTACGGCGTTGTTCTAAGTCTGGTCTCGGCTTCTTGAAGTTGTACTTGATAGTTCGACCTCCGGGCTGAGTCTGTTGTGGTTTCTTAGAAACGCGGGTCAAGACTGGCGCCATGACGCGGGCGGTCGTCTGGGCAGCTGGGTAAGGGGGCGGCGGAGTCGGGGATAGAGTTTCCCGACGTCTTCTGGGCTCCCTGGCAAGTGTGGAGTCCGCCATCGACGGTTCTGGTGATGCTGTCTGGACCAGGAGTTCGACGCCGAAAGACTCCGAAGAGAGCGAGTCCAGTGGAGAGGGAGGGAGGTACGTAGAGGACACTGGATAAGATATGGGACTGGCTGCATACCGCACACCGTACTGATCCTGGATATTTCCATCAGACATCTGATACTGCGTGGCAGAAACGCCGGCTCGATACTCATAAATGGACGTCCCAATCCACGGGTTACTCAGTGCAGGACTACCCTGGGGAATTCCTGGAGTCACGATCATCAGCTGAGAGGCAGTGACGTCATTATCGAACACGGTGCTATGGAGAATTCCACCAATCACTGTTGGAAGACTGCTGCTGTCAGCGGTAGGGGGAACCCATGCTGCCGTGAACATCATGTCATCAGAGGGCGGGGTGTCAGCACGGTAAGCGCCGCCTGCCAAATTGATTGAATGTCCATTTGATGACGTCATTTGGATGCTCTGTAGTTCGGTCAATCTCGGACTTTCTGCAAACAGTATTTATTGGTTGAGTGTAGTAGGGCTATAGGGCTATCAGTCCCAATGAAACAAAAGGTAAAATGAACATGTAGGCTAGCTATAGTCAGTGAGCGGCGGCTCAAATACATGTAAGTGTGAGTGTGCTGAAGCTTAACGTCCCACTCGACACTTTATAGCTCATTTCGGGGACGATTTTTTACAGGTCAGATGACCCAACCAACAGCGTCAAAGCACTGAAGGAAGCCAGTTGGCCACTGAGATAGGCTTCAGTCCCACCAGACCACTCCACCGTGTTACAATACGAACATACTCCGTAGGCTCAAATGAATAACGTATGTGTATTTTTTGGTCATCATGCAGAGGCCGTATCGCTGTAGGGGGATAGGGACCCCATCTAACGCAATGTTTCTTGGGTCCCTACAAGAAGTAATGCTAATGCGTGACTTCGATTCATACCAGTCGGCTGATAGCTGGAGCTGTAAGATGGTGGAGACGTACTGGTGTCCGTCGTCTGTGACCAGTATGGTGACGCTCTGGTTCCTGAAGTCGTACAAAGCTGCTGCGAAGTCACTACCTCAACAGGAGCTTCTTCGAAACTCATCAGTATCTGCTGAATCTGACTGACACTGTGCCTTACACTGACATTCCAACAGCAAACACTACGTCCGCTTTATTCTATATTACAGTAACATCTGATTGTTTTTAGGCTGCATCGAATGCATGAGATGCAGACTATTGTTACCGATGTGCACTGTGTCTGTCCGTCCGTCCGTCAGTCTGTTTGTCACGCGGCTCAATTAACTCGGCTTCAATGTACAGGGGCATTCGGTGCAGCCTTTGCCAAATCACTTTGGCCTCTTGTTCCTATTCGTCATTCATGAAGCTTATGTCGTCATTTTTTTCCGAGCGATGCTATGCAGACTTCAGAGTGCCATAATTTTTTGTCGCAACACTAACTAAAATACTGCATTCCTATTGGTCCAACTTCAGTCACGTGACGATTAGACATAATCGCTATCTCACTCTCCGAGGCACGATCGGTAAGAACGTAACGTAATTTTCATCACGTCAATTGCTGAGACGACATGTGGGCGGATATAATGTAAAATCGCTTGCATGTTGTTTTTCATTTTCTTAAAAGCATACGAAAAAAGTTGTCGATAAAAGTATTATGTAGGCCTATTTTCGTGAAAATTATGACAAAAATGTGAAATACTACGTTAGTTTATTGCTTACATAATTTCTATGCTGTGTTTACGTTTAGACCTATGACATAACTCTTATACAAAATCGTGATTTAATATTTATTCATATTTTTCACGATAAAAGTTACTTTTTAATTGAATTTTGGAATAAAAGCCTTTTATATTATTGAAACTGATATCGAATTATACTACAAACAACCAGTAACGAACTGTATTGGCGGTTCTGTGTTAGATGGCTAATGTAACAGGTTTGCCGAAATTTCCGAGGTTAAAATATTATTTTCTGAAATTTTAATTAGTGATACGATAGAACAGACGAAACATGATGGTGACGTGAGACATGCTAATATATATGACCCTCGGCTGAAATGTTAACACGCGGGCTCCGCTTCATTAGTATAGTGTCTTGGCTGCACACCCCGTATCTGTCGCAATAGCAATAGGCTCTTATCAATGCAATAATTATCATCAAATTCATCATATGATTTATTATTACCGTGTCATCATCTCATTTGCTGCGGTATTATACAAGAATTTTACTTCGACAACTGCAACCTTTGGTTCTCCGTATTCCAGTTCTTCGTCGACGCCTGTTCACCGACACCTCGTGGGCACTCGATCACAGCTCCAGAATGATGTATTGATGAACTCTGGTTTCCAACGACTGGGAAGGACTGGTCGTTGTATTGCAGCTGGAACAACTTAAGACCAGTCGTAAGGTAATTGTAGTTGTCACAGTTGGTTGTAGTTGTCAGCAGTGAGTCGTTGTATCCTCCCTGCACGTATATACGACACAATCAGACAATACCTGCAGTGCGGGTGCATTCTGTCGTGAGAAAGCTTTTGTCTTTGAGAGAAAAAAGAAATATTAGTAAACAAATTTACTCCGGCTTTTCTGCTGCCATGACCTTGACCTTGACTCCCTTCAACCTTGACCTAGATATCATGAAGTATCAGTGTAGCCTGCCAAACACTAAGTTTATATATAGGTCAACGCTTTTGCTCCCGTGTACTCGACCTTAACCCCATGACCTTGATGTGAATTTGGCCCGTATTTTCTGAAGACGCAGGCTACCAGCTTACTGAAATATGAACTTTCTGGGTCAAAGTCTTCGAAAGGTTATCGTATGACAAACAGACACACAGACAGACGCCCCGAACGCATAACTACGCTGCTACGCGAGCGTTAGAACATAAAAGATCGCTGACAGAAGGGCCGTGCGCAATGCAAGCTGCCTACCAATCCTCATTAGCCTATACAAAACACCACAAACTATCAACTAATAAACATTTGCTATATGTTGTCTATATAAACAAATTTTATATAAACAAACCTTATAATCCAATATTGCACGATATATTACCACGATGCACAAAAATGGGCCGCAGCTGCCCCGTCAACAGACTAACAGTTATAACCAGACTGTAGCCAGCAATCACTTATTGTTGGAACGCAGTAGCACAGCCCATCCCACAAAATAACATTAACAAAAATATGCAACTGTATGTATCGTTAGCAATAAGTTCAGGGATGACGCATAAACTACGCAGAATGCAGCAGTTTTGACTTCACCTGTGTGTGTGTATGTCGGCCTAGGCCTATATCGAAACAGAATTACAAACAGAAAATTCCAAGAGCACACCGCGCTGGGAAAACCGACCGTCGCGGTCATTTCCGACTACCGCTTTCACTTCTGTTTTTATTGCTACCGCTTCCCGAAACACAAGCTCCGCCTGCCCAATGATTGACAGTGCGTGAGGAGCATTCTAATTCAATGCGTCACAACGCCCTTTCTACGCGCATCAAATAACACGTAAAACAGATCTACAAGCTTACTGTTGCTAGAGATGTTCAAACTCACTGAAATTCGGTTTTACTGTGAGTCTCCAAAACTGTTGTCATTCTTTGTCGTGTTAGGTTATTAAGATCCCATTCATCCACCGGTCATAGGTTGTCAGTCAGTCAGGGCTGGAAAAGACCTAAGTTTTTAGAAAAATGTAGTTTTTTTGTTCTTTAAAATTTTTCAAAAAGTTTAAAAAATTATACGTTTTTAAAGTTTTTATGTTTTAGCATTTTAACGTGAGTACCGTACTACGAAGTGACGCCTGAGAACATTCTACATTAATCGACCTGAAAATCAAAATATAGACGATTCTCAAAATATAGACGATTTCTGTGAAAGAATAATGCTAGGCGTATACGTAATTGCCACAAATTACAGTGCAAATTTGACCGAATATTACTTTTAATTTTTAAGTTATATCCTAAAACTATAACAACCTAAAGTAAATGAGCGAGAAAAGACTAAGTCCCCCTCGACACTATAGGTCATTTCGGGGACGGTTTTTACGGGCCAGACGACCCAACCAACAGCGTCAAAGCACTGAAGGAAGCCAGTTGACCACTGAGACAGGCTTCAATCCCACCAGAACCCGTCCACCGTGTTACAGTATAAACTGTAGGCAACCGCCTCTAGGCTAATCACAGCGTAATGGTCCCAGTGGGACAAAAACTCAATCTGCTAGATGTATAAGCTGCCTAGAACATCATGCAACAATAGTATTGCGATGTACCATATAGTAACTAGAACAGCTGTGTTAATGTTCCCTCTTCTACCCCAGTCCGTCATTACTAATCAGATGAGGCAATGCACGGAGGTTGAGGGGTGCCTGGTTTGTCGCCTTTTACGACACAGTACCAGGAAACGGAATGGGTCTATTCTAACTCCCAGAACCCACACACGTATGTCGGAAAACATAATTTAACAGGCTATATAATGTCCCGATAAAGGATTTTTGTAACCTGTTAGGTTAAAAAACCTAAAATTGGACGTTTGAAGACAAAGGTTTTTAATAACCTAAAAACCTAGATTTCAAGAAATGGAATGTCTTCATAATATCCTTCGCGTGTACACAAAAAATTAAATCAGAAGTAGAAATAAAACGTGAGTGGCCGCCATGCTGAATTTTTTTCAGGCATCTCGGCCACTTACGAGTTAAATAGGCTAATCATAAAATCGCGCACGTTTCAGGCGACCTCATGTGGCAATCTAGCGTTATTAACTGCCATATTGTCCAGTTATGCGATTTATATTCGTTACGAAAACAGACAACAATACGCCATACAGGCAGGCAGACCGACACACTACCGTCAACGTGGCGACAAGTCAACATAACAAATCTTAATGAATAAATACGAAAATATTTCTCAAGGTCAAAGGTCAATGTCAAAATTTCAAACGTTCCCAATTACTTCCAGCTTTATTGTGACAAATATTCCGATTAAGCCGCCGCAATTTCCGCGACTAGTAGTAGGCTACTTGAGTTGCACACTATCGCTTTTTCGCTTTCGTGACCTTGACTTAGGATCCATGACCTTGAAACTGAACCGTGATATCTCCAACCCGCAAATAAAGTTGCTAGGTTAAGCCATTCGAAAGGTATAATTCTGAGGTATCTATGCGCTTGAAGCAGTTACCTAAGGATTGGATAAATGCAAATATTTGTACAGTACATAGAAAAAATATGTCTGATTTGTCAAACTATCCACCTATAAGTTTAACTAGCATTCCGTGTAAAGTAGTAGAAAGGTTTATAAGAGACCATGTATTGAAACACTTTACCGATAATAATCTGTTTAATAACAACCAATATGGCTTTCTTAAAGGGCGATCAACAGTGTTGCAACTCCTTCGTATAATGGATGAATGACTGAATATCTAGAAAGCGGTGGACAGATAAATGTCATATATGCAAAGTTTATAAGGTTAATGAGTCAGTGATTCTTTGGATAGAATCATTCCTGTGTAATAGAAAACAACGAGTTAAAATTCATGGCTTTTACTCAGACTAGGCTGATGTATTAAGTGGAATACCACAGGGAACTATTTTAGGTCCTATTTTGTTTATTATTTATATTAATGACTTACCAGATGTATGTAAACAGTTTATTAACGTCTATTTGTTTGCAGACGACGCTAAGCTATATAAGCATGTAATTACTGACGATGACTATCAGGTACTGCAAAAAGGTTCGAATACTTTTCAAGAATGGTCAGACAGGTGGTTGTTAAGGTTAAATATAAATAAATGTAAGATAGCTTTTTATAGAAGATATGCTAATTATGAATACAAATATTATCTTTCATCCACAGATCTGGAAAGAGTCGATGTAATAAAAGGTATTCGATTCAGAATTAAGTTTTGTTTCTCATTGCAAGGAGAAAATAAACAGAGCATACTCCATGCTGGATTTGACTAAGAAAATGTTATGTATTTGGCCTGTATGGTGTTACATTATATAAAGGTTTAGTTAGATCTCATTGGAATAATGCTAACTCAGTATATGAAATCCACATATACAAGGTTTAATAAAGATTTTAAACAGGTCCAGATAACAACAACTAAATTGGTCTTAACTGTTAAGCATGTAACGTATAAATAAAGGCTTGCAGTTGAAATAACCAACATTGAAATACCGACGTACAATAGGTGATATGATTGAAGTTTTTACAGTATTAACAGGCAAATACGACATTAATGTTACTTTCAGTTTTAAAATATCTACATTGTAGAACTAGGGGGCATAATTTAAAGCTAGTCAACCATAAATGTTATTACGATTTAAGGAAATATTTTTTCTACACTAATAATATATACTTGGAACAGTTTGCCAAAATCTGTCGTCTCTATTAGTACTACGGACTCCTTTACGAATAAGCTAGACAAGTTCTAGAGCAATCAAGATCTTCTTTATAACTACAAGGCTGAATTAACCGGAATAGGTAATAGAAGTTTCATTAATAATTTAGATTGATAATGTACTATTTGTACAAAATGTGTTCTATGTAATTTGGATGGCACAGAGGCTACGGCCTGCGCCTTCGTCTAAACTTCTTTTGCTTTGCTTTAATGTTACATTTTCAAACTACTGAAATTTCGTAGTAAAAGAATCCAAAACGGAATTTAATTATATTTTCAATTTTTTCTTTATTTTTAACAGTGCCTCTAACTCCACCAAGTGTTAACTCTGTAATGAAGCACCGACTTAAGCCTAAGTCTAAACACACACCACGAAGCATGCAGTTATCACCCATTAATTTCGCGTAGCCGGCGAGGGTCGTGGAGTCGTTCAAACACTGTGTACCGCGTGCCTCCCCGCTCCTTGATAGGGGAACAGTTAGAGTCACGGCAGAGTTGGTCCAGCTAGAAATTCCTTGGACGTCCTGACCAGCTATAAAAGTAAAAAGTAAAGGTGTAGATACTTGACACAGCGCCTTCTTATGAGGCAGCTTCATCACAGAAACGCTCAGGTATGGCACGCTTTGTCAATAAACATCTACTATTCAGACGAAAGTTCGTGTTGGTCAAACACTGGTTCTGTCAATCCTGCTATATGCATCGGAAACATGGACCTTGCTTGCCAGTGACATGAAAGCCATCGAATCCTTTCACATGAAGTTTCAGCTGAGGATTCTTGGAATCATGTAGCATGATTTTGACCGTAACTCTGAAGTCTCTTTATGCACTGGTCTCGCACCTGTGTCTAACCCGCTCACCAGTGGTCGCAATGCCATCTTCGGACATGTGGCAAGAATGCCAGATAACACTCCAGCACACCAGGCCATGCTACGCCAATTCGAGCTATCGGTCGGTCGACCCCCAGACCCTTCATGGAAACGTCCACCAGGTCGACTACGTACCAAATGGATCGACCAACTCCGCCGCGACAACAACAATGTTCCCATTGCGACTATGTGTAGGCAAGCCATTGGTCGCGGTCACTCGAGAGCGACGCTACGGTCCAAGCTGACTACGAGTTAACGACGACGACGACGACGAAACAATGGCGGCTCGTGTGGCCATCCACGACAGGTTTGTCATGCCAGATAAAAACCAGCAAAATATCCACACTTCGGAGCACGAAGACGTCGTACAACGATGATGTTCGAAGGCAGCATGACCAGCGCAAATCAGATGTGCAGTTAAGTCGAAACAGACAGGAACAGTAAAACTAGCTAAAAACGTTAAAATCACACGAAAACATCTCTGTGTGCGGCAGCCACAAGCGGCTCCATAAACCATACGAGTCCAAGTCAGTCATATTTCATGTAGCGGTAACGGAAAGCTAAAGCACAACACCAGGAATATTGCAGTCCATTAATTAAGGTTTTCATTATTAAAGTCCAGCATTGGTTTCAAACTTTCGTTTTTCACGATGCCTTTTATGGAGACTGCATCTGAACTACTTGAACTACTGGGCTGTAGTAAACTGTAGGCTGTATATGGCGTAAAATACTTTGACTGATGAGTGCTTGGTCGTTGGTTAGGCTAATAACTATAAAATCATCCACTTTAAAAGTCGCCGATTGCCTCGCCAGTCACTTCATATTTTACCCAAGTCAGCCATATTTGATTTGGTGACCATCTGGCCGATATCAAACTTCGTCGAAAAGACGACGTGTAGTGAAGGTAGGCTTACCGACAGTAGGTTGAAATCGTCGCCCGTCGACTGCGCTGCTGGAACAAACACGTTATCAGCCATATCATCGTCGTCGATGCCGAGTTGATGAAGCTGTGCCACGTCAAAACAGCAGTCGTCGTCGGCAAGCGTTTGCAGGAAGAGCTGATTGTCGGCGAATTGCACTGCCGGGTCAACCGACTTCTAACATTATAATATTTGCAATAATCAAATAGGCCTACATCGGAACTCCTGCGTTATGCGTGTCATGTTATGCTGTCATGCTGAACTGCAACTCAGTGTAAGATAAATTATTCTCATATGCAATATGGCTAGAGCGTAACGTCAAACATGCAAAGCAGTATATTGTACTCATTCAATCAATCAACTTATTTAAAAAACACACATCAAAAACATCATGAAAGGTGAATGTTCTCGTATGTATCTACTATACAACGGCGGCCAGATCTCTCGTTCCCAGCGTTTCGTCAACACCATAAGACAACTTTGTCAGACCGAAGCGCATATAGTGACTCAGTTTCCCTTGTTTTTTGCGCTGACTAAGCTCACTTTATTAATTGTTTGACTGCAGACACCGGAGCCGCTGCCACGAAGCTGCAGCTGCCAGTCATACTCGTCCGAGTCCAAGTCAGTTATAAGACGACATGTAGTGAACATAGGCCTACCGACAGTAGGTTGAAATCGTCGCCCGTCGACTGCGCTGCTGGAACAAACACGTTATCAGCCATATCATCGTCGTCGATGCCGAGTTGATGAAGCTGTGCCACGTCAAAACAGCAGTAATCGGCAAGCGTTTGCAGGAAGAGCTGATCGTCGGAGAACTGCATTACCGGGTCATTTGTACTTATCGTCGGAATCATTGTGCTGATGGTGGTATACTGCTGTCTCATTCAACCTATTAACACACAACTTTATTGTAATGCAATACAAATATTGACTATAGACCTACAAATACAATGTGTAGGTTTTATTTAGATGAGGCAACATGGCCAAGTACGGCAAAATAAAAAGAACAGACAAAAAACAGACTGACAGACAGAGCAGTAAGATAGTAGACTGAAATCAAAAATTAGCATTAACCCCGATAATTTGTCGTTTTTCAACCGTTCTACGTGCTTGTTGAAAGAATTCGACTCACTGTTGTAACGTGTCCCTATGAGTTCCACTATTGCCTCAGCGCGCTTGTTCCTACGACTTTAAACTCTGTCGTGTTTCGTTCCACGCTTCTCTGTCCGTATACTCCTTTTAGTCTAAATTATGTCTTGGGTGCTGCGTATAATAAGACGCGCAGTTGCAATGACGTCCGGCGCATTGGACCGTGCAAAAACCCATACCCTCGGCAGGCACCGGCCTTGCAGCCTGTCTTTAGCAGGCAAAACGATGGATATGTGTGAATATAGCCTATGAATAGGATAAGCCAAAATTCTTATTCGCAACTACTTTTTTTATAAAACTCACAACGTTTGCAAGTGAGCTAAAGTCGTGATACAAAAATCTCAACGTGAAACGTAGTTTATGTCGTTTAGGCCTATTACTGAATGTTATTGACGCTTGTAAAAAAAACAAAAAATAATATCGAGAAGAAAACGAAATACGTGTTTAATTGAAGAAATGCAAATGCCCTAATAAGTCTTGCTTGTGTTTTTGCAAATCAAGACTGCGACTTTTAATTGCGTATTGTGTATAATAGAAACGCAGTTACGTAGGCCTAGCCTAATGTAGAATAGTTGGCTGTCAGTTACCTAACACGGTTACGGTTATTATGGTTTTACGTCGCTGAACATAACATACAGTGTAGATGATCAGCGACAAATTGACCGTCAGCATGTGACTGAGACAAGTTGTTTAACGACGCCTTGTGGTAACGGAGACTATAGGCGTAGCCTAACCGTAAACACGAAGCGAGCGCTGGTTTTAGGGCTGCCGTTATCGAGTAATTCGTTACCCCGGTATCCGACCGGGTAGCTTATCGGGTACTCGGGTACCCGTCGGGTAGTAAGTAAGTAAATAAGTATGACACTGCTGCTGTACAGCCTGACACTATCTGACAGTGACAGCTGACTGCAAATGGGCCTACTTGCCTATTTACGTAACATCAGTCGAAACTTAAAAGTTAAAACATCAAACGAAACAACAAAATTATTCAAAATTGTAAAACTAACGCAAGTTACACTAAATTAAATATTAAACATTAATTAAAAGATTACATTAAATTAAATATTCAATTACCCGGGTACCCGCGTACCAGCGGCAGGCGGTTACGGTTATTTTGGTTTAACGTCGCTTAACCCATTACTGCATGACTTTTTGTTTTATGGTTAAATGTAATTGTTTGAAGCCAAACACCCCTAAAATGAACATATCTGGGTTAAATAAATTTTTATGATGAATATTATCATTACTGGCCCTGGTTAAAAAAACGTCCTACATATGGGACGCTATGCGTATAAAATTTATGCCAACATACAGCTGAAGCTCACGTATGCTGTTTAATCAGTTACAGACGATTACCAAACAACATGAATTAATGATATATGTATAAATGCTTTAAAAGTTC
>Ga0126335_1002132_pt1 | contig 11634 bp, 5 predicted proteins | sample OlaspJWI45metaG_FD_108409 | JGI IMG/M metagenome (GOLD analysis project Ga0126335, IMG submission 108409) | Marine gutless worms symbiont microbial communities from Oahu, Hawaii - Olavius sp. 1 OAHU.JWI-45 metaG | ecosystem: Host-associated > Annelida > Digestive system > Unclassified | place...
AGATAAGAACTTCGTGCAGAGCCATATACTATGCAGCCATAATCGAGTTTCGCTCTGATAAGCGAAGTGTATAAAAGTAGTAGGGTATCCTGGTCAGTACCCCATGATGTATGTGCAACAACGTGAATTAAGCTTAGAGCTTTGGTGGATTTATTCTTGAGATAGCGAATGTGCGGCAAGAAAGACAATTTGGAATCAAAGATCAAGCCAAGGAACTTGACCTCCTGCAAAACAGGAATAGGGGTATCATACAGAAAAAGCTCTGGGTCGAGGTGATGTTTACGTAAGCGACAAAAGTGCGTGAAGACTGTTTTTGAGGTAGAGAATTTGTAGACCCATGACGTTAACTAATACGACACACGTGACATACAGTGTGAAATACATGTACGACAGGACGCTTTTTCACTTGATAACAATTAGGCACCAGTGGGACGGACGTCCGGAGGACTAAGTCCTAGGAGGTCTTTCGACCGGGGGTACGAATGTCCGGTTACCGGCTCACCTCTCTCTAGGACCCACTCTAGGCGTATACTATATAACACTGTTAATGCAGAGCAATACAATACAAAAATAATAAATGTAATGATTAGTTTTTTAGCCTAGTTTTAACCCTCGGGATCTATACTACCGAGGGTATTTAAAATGTAATAATAATAATAATAAATTGTAATACAAATCGTCGCCGTGACCGTAATTCTAACGCTAACACTTGGTCGCTGACAGCTTCTTGCGGGGCTCGTATTGTGCGCTCATATGCAGCGACTGTCCGCACTGCGCCACTTGCATGGTCTACCTACCTTACGTCAGTCGGAGACATGGCAGCACTGCACACTGCAGCTTGCATTTCGTCTTCAACCGTCGCCGACTGTTATCTTTCCTTGAGGTGGGACTGTGCTCTGTGGACACTGCATGTTTATAAAACGCTGGAATAATCACGCATCGTTCAACTTTGCAAAGTGATATTAGCTGTCATAGTCTGAACAACATGGCGATGTGACACGCTCGCGAGTGACGTCATGAGTGACGACGCACCGACCATCAAGTGGTCTATGACGTCAGACCGTGACGTCACGTGGTCCGATAATATTACCGGAAGTAGCTCCGTCGTCGTCGTGCGATCGACGACGGCGCGCTGGGAGGCCTATGTCGACAGTGGTAGTGGTTCAGGGTGGGCCATGTGTGGGTGGACTAGCAGTGGTACAGGGTGGGCTCCGTGGATCACGGTGGCGATGGGTCTGCTGGCGGCCGGCGTCAGCCTCGCGACGGTCGGTGGAAACCTGGTCGTCCTGCTGTCGTTCTTCCTTCAGAGCTCCCTGCGTCAGTCAGTGACCAACAGTGACGTTAAAACGACTTGCGACTCAAGGCCAAGGCCAAGGTCTCGATATCAGTGGCATAAAGAAAACCCAAGCTAAAAATAATCACGAAATTTATATGCATAGTAAACAGTTGGCAAACACCAATGACTCCAAGAGTTTGTCGGACATTTTCTATGCCAGTAAAAATCTGTATCTAGTCTACATATCATCAGCTACACAAGCATTCAACGGCTTCAAGTGTCAAGGCCGAGGCCAAGGACTAACGTCAGTGGGGCAAGCGGGCTCCCTGCGTCAGTCGTCCAACTACTTCATCGCGTCACTAGCGATCAGCGACCTCATCATTGGAGCCGTGTCGATGCCGTTCTACACGGTCTACCTGCTGGCCGGCCAGCGCTGGGTGCTGGGTGAACTGTTCTGTGATCTCTGGTTGTCTCTCGACTATACCGTCTGTCTGTGTTCGATCTACACCGTCTTCTGTATCACCATTGACCGGTTCTGTTCCGTCGTCATCCCGGCGCGCTATCGCAAGTGGCGCACCAAGCGAAAGGTACTGTGCCAATTTATAGTATTTTTGAGGAGCTGACTTTTCGTCGAGGTAGGTTTCATACCCACACGCTAACACTCGTCAGATGACTGAAAAAATCGAATCGCGTGAACTCTCGCAATCACTTTGCAATCATGCAAACATTGACTTGATGACATTGTCTGTATGAGAGCATTGGCACGCTTCTGGGATTGAGGACAAACAGTGACGTGTGGGGTCGTGGAGAGGAGGCCCAAGCGGCCTTATAAGGCCTTGACTCTTTTCAGGCTGTAAGGATGTTGCTTGAACGTCTGAGTCTGAACATCTCAGGTCCAAACGGTCTGAAACGGCATGGTACAGCCTGCCCTCTCTTCAGACCCCAGCAGCGCAGCGATTTTCTTTTACTTTAAGTGTTCAGGATTTCTCCAGCAACACTATTTGGAAGTTATTTTATTAAAAACTTTCACTTTTAGACCGCATCGAATATATGAGATAAGGACTAGCGCGATCGTCTGTCAGGCTGTTTGTCTGTCGCGCGGGAGGGGCTGTGCAAAAACGGCTGAACGGATCGACGCCCTGTTTACGGTGGAGACTCCTGGGAACCCAAGAAAGAACGTATTCGATGAAATCCCCATACCCACGCCTACGGCAAGGGGGAGGGGGTTTGATGCGGCCTTTGCCAAATTACTTTGGCCACTTGTTGGAGTCCACTCAATCTGTATGAGTGCCTCTGGCTGTTACGTCGTGGCGGGCGGTGACTGTGCACTGCGCAGGTGATGCTGATGATTGCCGTGACGTGGCTGGTGCCGGCAGGCGTCTTTTTCACGTCAATCATAGGCTGGCAGTACTTCGTCGGCAGGCGAACTGTCCCAGCTGAACGATGTTATGTACAGTATCTGGAGAGCGCACTCTTCAACTGTATCCTGCAGGTAGCCTCCTTGCGCTCACCGACTCCCTTTAATGCTGGTTTCCATCATTGAGTAACACAACGCAACGCAAACTCGCCGCAAAGACATTGATTGAACCCGGTTCTATTTTTTCCGCAAGATCCGCAAGCTTCCGCAACGAACAGCCAATCAAGTGGATGACGTAACCAATGACGTAATGGAACGGCGTCCTTGCATGCATGCGTTGTGTTGCGTAATAAAGAATGGAAACCAGGTGTTACTTGGCGACGTTATGGTTAGTGGTAGTGTTGACGTGTGACGTTCTTCTTTATCGCTCTGAGTGATCAAATTCCCAGTTATTAACCATAAAGTTTATACTCGCACTTCGTCATGTAACATCCGCAGAAAACACATCAAATATTATGATCAGTGATGTTAGTCTTTGGCCTTCGCCTTATAAGGCCGTGACTCTTTTCAGGCTGTAAGGATGTTGCTTGAACGTCTGAGTCTGAACATAAATACGATATACGAGCCACAATCGCGCCGACGGCATGGCGGTCAAACAGACAAGCGGTTAAGATCTTTTATAATATAGATTTCATGAAATCTGTTAACTTTTGATGGGTGACTGTGGATTTCATTCGGCAGATGACTGGGTTAACCAGTCTTTAGAAACACATTCAAGATTTTTTTAGCAAATTGCATCAGTCGTCTCTGTTTCGAACACTAATGCCATTATTTTATGATCGCATGTTCTAATCTTACTTGTTCTGTGTATTTCTGTTTATTTAATTATTAGGCTTTTGTGTCATTTTCTCTTTTTGTGTCATCTTCTGTCATTTTGTTTTATCTTGTGTGTGTTTTATGCCTTCATTTGGCGAAACTAAAGATATACATATAAACTATATGGATAACTAGCAATGGCTCGGCCGGTCTGTTTATCGCGTTGCGCGCTCTGTGGCCGCTGCAAGACCACGCCCCCGATCAAACATGGACACTCCGAACTTGTATAATATAGATAATACGGTGAGTTGGCTCGGTTTTGGCCGCTTCGAAGGGCATGGACAGGTGCCCGGGCACTGGCTTTGACTTTGGCCATAAAGGTCAAGGCCTTGGTGTTGGCCTTATACCCGTGGCGTTGTTAATGTCGCTGGTGGTGATATTTTTATTGTCAAAAAATAAATCAGCTGAACCATCCCGTAATTCGCGGTTACGTCGAATTGATTATTAGGTAGAGATTTCGCTACTATTAAACGTAAATTGGGGGTTTTTGACTTCCGAGTTCTGATTCAGATTCGCAACCGGAAGTACAGTATGGTCATTTTGGGAGTTCCCCGTGCCTGGCCGGGTATATTCCGACCGATCGGGAACGATATCTTCTAGTAATACTAACAGCGTAAACATAAGACCACAACGCCGCAGCGAGACAGTATGTCGTAGGACGATAATTAACAGTGCAACGGCTGGGATTGTCAGCCGAGGTAGTCGGAGGCAGTTGTCAGCTGGCCATTGCAGTACAGAAGTAATCGTCGTTGAGCGCATTGTCGTCGCGGGATTTGCTACAGAGAAGCCTCGGGGACATCCATCACTCAGGAACCGAGGATCCATTCTGTCTCGGGACATCTTGGCCGCATCAACACTGCGCCTAGTCTTAAAAACAACTCAAGAAACATCGTTTTCATTCCCAGATAACACGTTACACATGATAGCAAGCATAGGAGGCTTCGATTTTCACTTTCTAACGTGTTTCTTGGTTATCATCAGAGGCTCAGAGCTGACAAGTGTTGCTTACTGGAGAGTTGGAAAGACCTGCATCTTGGTGCCTGAATCAATATTCGGGTCCCAGACTCATGATACCAGTTCCACTACTTAGGTATCTGATTTCAGTTCAATTCAATTTATTAAAAACGGCCAGAATGTTCTGATGATGTACATCGTACATCCGCACTGCATACAGCCAGAATTTTAAAAGTACGAAAATCGAGAGCTCTCAAGGTCAAGTTTAGGGTCAAATGCCCCCACGATCTATTTCCTTTCAGCTTCACCATAATAACACGTGTTCTTGTCAAGTTATGTCACTTTCTCACCAGTAGTTTTTGAGTATTTTTGTGCGAACAAACACCACTGAAACAAAACATGCTCTAGCGCAGGTCGCATTGACATATTTAAAAGTACAAATAGTGTAGACAAGACCAGAAGTGGGCAGTGTGATATCGTGTGATGCGGGTTGTCTGGTCGCTGTGTAGGTGGGCTATTTCTGGGTGACGTTGGTTGTGATGTGCGCGCTGTACGCCGGTATATACCGGGTAGCTCTAAGGCTCCAGAGGGCAGCTGAAGCTCGTCGTAATCGCATGGCGGCGTCTCTCGTGACCGTCGCCAGTCATACCATAACACGCATCGGCTTCGGGGTGTCGGCCGGTTCGACCTCGGCGACAGCGACCACGGCTGCGACGACTGGCGTTCCAGACGGCTGTGGTACCAACTGTCGTCAGATGGCTGTCGCTGAGCTGCACAGCAGCAGTGCCGCCGGTGACGACCAGTTGAAGCCGACATCGTCAGAGCTAGCAGAGTCAGTCGCCACCAGACAGACGCCGAACGACGAGGAGGAGCGTGGAATGACCGAAGACGACGTGGATACGGCTGCAGATTGTGATGAAAACGAAACTCCGACTGTGGTACGTCGACTGGACATTGCTGTTAATGACGCCAAACAGCCGGCAGAACTGACGCCCTTGCTTGGACACCAGCAAGTTGATAATGGTGCAATGAACAACGGCGTCGTTGGTGTTACACACTCTTCTGGTGTAGACGCGAGTAGGGTGACATCAGAGCATCGACAACGTTGGCTCGTCGTCTTGCCTGGCAATGGCGAGAAGTGTGAGGAATCCTGGGCGAGTAGCGACGGTCCGTGTGGACAGACGGCGGGCGTGAGACGCAGCTTCGACGCTGGGCGACCGCCGCGCACCTGCGTCAGGGCGCGCTCGCAGCGCCGCAGTCTGTTCTCTGTGCCGACCTACGCCCAGGTATCAGCGGCAACTACGCTAGCTGCTCAGTCTGAGTCATCGTTCTCTTCAGACGAGGAACACTGCGAGTCGCGACACGACATCGTTTCCGCTTCGTACGAGATGGAAATGGAAAACATGCGGAACAATGTCGCAGATGTGGCTATGGCAGGCGAGCACCTGGACAACGAACGTGGCGGTATGTCGCCAGAACACCCGCAAAACCAGTCGGCCACTTTCAACCACTTATCAGCGGAAGAGAATCAGCTTAGAATCGACGGCGATCACGTGGCTGTGACGTCATTCATTGAGAACTGCGACGAACTACCATCCGATAGCGGCGTGGCGAGACAAACTGTGTGGGCGGCTAAACATGACCGACATCAGCAGAAGATAAACGACGAGAATGCGGAAAAGGAAGATGACGCCGCTGCTCCGCCGCAGTCCGTTAAAATATTGGCGGCCAGATGGAGACGAAGAGCCAGAAGTCCTTTCGCGGCGAACAGACGTTTTGTGCACCTGCGTCACTGGAAGATGCAGCGACGTTTGGCTGCACAAAATGTCGCGTCGTCATCATCATCAGTCGACAACCAACGTCAGTTACTGGTAAGCCGCCCCATAGCACTGCCGCTATCACACCGGCCAACCGTAGTGATTGATGTTTATAGCGATTAGCCTTCCGTCGAGCGCTTCTATGTTTCGATTGGTTTGCTTTACTTCAGCTTCATTCGTCGGCGAACTAACAGTTCGTCGTTCGGGGCTCTGAGTGAGTACGAAGTATGATAGGTGACTGACAGATCATTATGCAAATGAAGTCTTCAAGGCGCGCAGTCGATTGCAAGCCTTCTCTTTGTCTCACGAATTTATCTTAACTTTGTCCAAATCAGTGCTTTCATATTATTTAGATTGACTGAATTAAACTGCAAACTTTAACGTTCAGTTTTCACAAAAAGCTTTCTAAACATTTTAAAGGTTTCGATTCTTTTCTGTGATGTTGCGAACTTACGATCTGTCGGCTGTTTTATACGAATTTGAACGAATGAATGACTGAACTAATAGAAAAAATGTTAAAACTTTAGAGTAGGCCTGTGATTGTAATAGGAAAGTTTCGATATGGGGTGGAAATCGAAAACGGGGGAGCAACGGTTCTTGTCACATACGCGTAGGCCTAACCTATCCAGCACAGCATTTTAAAAGGAAATGTCCTTTTGTCTTCAAAGCAGTAGACAAATGACTCCAATGACATGTTTGCTGTTAGGAAAGTGCAGAGCAGATTAGCGACGCAGGAGGCGGTGCGAGCACTAGGACGGCCAAGTCTCAACAGCATCAAGAGAATCGCGCCCGCAAATCACTTCGCACGATCACTTCGATACTCGGAGCGTTCGTCTTTTGCTGGACGCCGTGGCATGTCCTGTCACTCGTCATCAGTTTCTGCTCGGGCACCACGACGTGTGGAGTGCCGTCAGCGCTCTACGATCTGTCCTACTGGTTGTGTTACCTCAACAGCCCAATCAACCCGTTCTGCTACGCGCTCGCCAACGAACAGTTCAAGAAAGCGTTCCTTCGTATTCTGCGTCTCGACTGGCGACGCGGGTAATTCAGCACGGAGTCTATAAGAAAACGTGACGTTAATTATACTGATGATTGTTGCTTCTCAGTTCTTGCAAAAGGAAGTGACAAGTCAATGCAATTACGTCTTTTAATTTTTTGACCACTCTCATAGCGCCGTTGTATACACTTTTAGACTGCATCGAATGCATGAGATGCTGACTACTGTTACCGATGTTCGCGGTGTCTGTCCGTCTGTCTGTCACGCGGCTTAAATCGGCGGTGGTGCGTGCAGTGTACGCCGCGTGCCGTGTGCGCAGGGTCATTCCGTGCAGCATTTGCCAAATGCTTTTGGTCTTTTGTTGGGGCGTCTGTCTGTTTGTCATATGATGACTTTTGAAATCTTTGACCTACAAAGTTTATTTTTGGTGTGACGGTATACATACGCAGGGTACTTTCGTTCCTAATGAAACTTTTCAATTAGGCAACCGTCAGAATGAATTGCGCCAAATCAGTTAGCTAATACGGAATCGTTGAGTTCATATATTAACGTCAAGGTCACGGCAAGAAACGTAAGAAAGCGCAGGTGGTGCGCCTTTGGTTAAAGGCAATCTTGTGATAGTTGCAGGTTTGTTTTTCTGTATACGCAGCAATCAGTGTGCGAGTGGTGTATTAAGCTTGTACAATTAATTTATTAGTTAGCAGCTGAGATGTAGCACTGATGGCGTCGTCGATCAAGACCGGTTAGACTGAGATTCAGTGATATCTCAGTCAGTTTTGACGTCTTCTCTTGTTGTACATGTCTGCATGTTCCACACATACACGAGGACACTTAGCCCTGCTATCGCCGTTTGGCGATCCGGCCTTCGCGCGTCCAAACATCCGACACTGTACAGTGCAGTACTAGGCAACTTAGTTAAACGCTGTCCGTACGAAGGACGGACATATCACGTCGAAATGCGTTATGCGTGACACGATATTCATGTAGACTACTCGGCGACGCGTTTTAGTTGTTTTCTAATTGTTGTTCAGATGAATTGTGCTAAATCCATTAGTTTACATGTAGGCATCTTTGCCAGTTTTTGCTTGTTCGAAGTTTTAAATTGCAAGGCTAGCTTGCAGCTGTTAGCTGGTCTTACAGCAACGTGCAAACTTTAAGAAAAAATTGTATTTCGTGATTCTTTTTCTACAACTTACTTTACTATTGCATTTCGAAAACTTGATGCTCGTCCATGCTATAAAGATCGTAACCGTCGCACAATTTCTCGAGACGTTAGGTTCGTTTTGCACACGCGAAGGAACTACAGAGTGGGCCAAAAGTCACTTTTTGCCTCTAACGTTGTCAAATCTCAACCGATTTTCAAAATTTTTTCACCATTGGAAAGTGTAAAAAATATCCAACAAGAATCATGTGACATGTCCTGCTACACTTTAAGTATGTTGCTGCATTACCTTGGGATATGTTAGAAATCCATCTTTATGCTGTAATGCAAATGAAACTACTTAATAACGTATCATGTGTGTTAAAATTCATGTTACATGGCTGAAGAGATATTGACACTATCACGACAGCATCCATGCCGCAGCCATGCTTAAAGATGCCAACGACACTCATCAATTGCACTGTCAATAATGCTTTAGTCAAGTGCACTGTGCCATGCTACACGCATACTTCAGTTCATTGACGTTATACAACCGTGGCTGATAAACTCGCTGCTGGATGACACCCCATAAATTGCAGTGGACAGACTGACTTCCGAAAAGTTAGATTTGCTAGAGAGAAAAGGGCGTTACCTGCTCGAAAAGTTATACAGTGACGCATGCTCACTGTACAGGGGGGCAGCTGTCAGCACCTAGGCCTGTTTCAATAAAATATCTACTATTTAGAAGAATATTTAACAAAAATCGGATAACAAGGTAATTAGTAATTCAGCAGTAAATAATTAAGCTAGATGAATTGTGTCTTGTACGTGCAAAATCAATGCATTTTGGTTTCATTTTCTTCCAGATTTGCATCATATTTAAACGTATCAGTAATTTTACAAGGTAGTGCAGCAACATATCTAAGGTGTGGCGAAATATGTTATGTGACTCCCGTTGAAAATTTCTTCCTCTTTCACAAGACAATGTTAGAGGCAATAACGAGACCGGTTCTCACTTTTTGGACCACTCTGTACATTGTGTCCCAAAAAACTTTCCGCATGTGAGTGGCTCTAACTTGTCAAATCTTTACCAATCTTCAAAATTCTTTCACTGCTGGAAAGAGTATGAAATTTGCTATAATTTAGTATTTTCCACCACGTTTTAAGTATGTTGCTACTGCACTACCTTGGGAAGTTAAAAGTTCTAATTTGCCTCAAATTTGAAGGAAAAAGCAAAGAAAATGCATGGACTTTTTTACACGCACCAATTTTATTGCATATTTACACTTACTTATTACTTGCTTACTTATTAATTCAGTTTCTGGTTTCTATTAAATATTTTTTTAAATAGCAGACTGTTTTATGCCAACATGCCTGTCTGTTATCAACGCCCTGCACGCCGGCCATGCGACATTACGACGTTTCGAGCATGCAAAAAAACTCTTGGATTTGCCCAGATCGTTGGCCACAGAATACCCCTGACACCATGCAGTCTGATTTACCACAAGACATGGGGTGTCGTCCAGCAGCCAGTTTATTAGTCGTAGCTGCATAAAGTTGACGAACTGACGTAGCGCTTGTTCGGCGTTTGGCTTTGACACTGGCAACGGAATCGGCGACAATGCAGTTGGCGAGTGGCGGGATCGTTTTCATCATGTGTGTAGCCAAATTATGCATGGTTGAACAAGTAGTATTACAGTAGTTATATCCATTTAGCCACATGACATGTGATGTGTCATTTTTGTCACACATGATACGATCTTTAAGCTGCATTTTTTTATAACTTTAACAAATTTGGACTTTTAAATTCTCAAGGTAGTGCAGCAACATACGCAAGGTGTGGTAGGAATTGTTACATCCATGGGTTTTGTAGCAAATTTCATACCCCTTCCAGAAGTGAAAGAAGTTCGAAGATCGGTTAACATTTGTCAGAGTTAGAGCCAGCTACATGCGGGAAGTTTGTTGGGTACACAGTGTATAAACGCGACATGAAACTGCTGCGACTGGCTCACCAACGCTACGACAACAACGCTAAGGGCCCGTTTACATAATACGCGCTTTGACAGGCGATCTAACTGCGATGCCCAAGTCGCCTGTGCCCGCCTTACTACTGCTGGATGTCGTTTCATCACTTTGTGTCGTCGCCGCAGATCGCGTGCTATCGCGCATCGAAATTTAATTTTGCTTCCTATCGGTTTGACGAGCATCAATAATTCGAGGCGATGTTTTTCACGCGTCACCTCGCTATAAGTCCTCTACACCCGGCTGTGTTCTCATGTCTCCCGTGATCGTCGCATTCTAGCGGAAGTGTTGCGCTACTGAACGGTGCGTCGTAAACTGTGATAAACGCGATGAGAAGCCGAAAGGGGCGATGTGCGGCAATGTTGAAGCGACATTCACACGACGGCCGTCATTGCGTCATTATCGGAGTCTTGCGCCGCAAGATCGCGTTTATATCACGACTACATAGTCTATGTCGTCTGTGCCCGTGAGGACATTGCCTCATCATCGCCCCATAATCGCTTGTTTATCGCCTCAGATTTCAGCAAAATCTGAGGCGATTACTCTAGTGGCGATGGAGTAGTAAAAATCATTATACTATCGCAGCAGCATTGCATACGGTACGTGTAAACGGGTCTAACACATAGACTTGAGCAGATCTTTAGCACCTGACAGACAGAGACACCGACGGCGACGATCAGAAGGTGTTTGCAATTGTCTCGCCATAACTATCACAGCTACAGGTGCTGCCGTCTGCCGTCAGCTCAGCAACGGAACACCTCTGGGCCACACTATAGGCCTACTTCAAACGCAGCAGTACAACACACGCAGTACGTGTAAGCTCACTGTACATGTATGTAGGACGACGAAAAGTCGCCGGATCTGCGTTGGTTCAGTGTCAGCGGGCCTAATTAAAACTGAACGACACTGCCTGCCATACCTGTGTTAGGTGGCCATCGACTGATCATGAAGAAAACACGAAACATAAAAAATCACGAACACAAACTGATCCTAATTAGACCCAAGTCTACTAAAACACTGCTATGACGCCGACGTCTACATGGGTGGCAGTCAACTCGTCCCCGACTCAACTCATTAGGATTTAGGTTACAGTTAGGCCAGAGTCGGGTTAGCAATGGAATGGAGTCGAGTTGAGTAAAATATGTCTACGCAGCCTACGCTGAAGCCAGAACCCCCGCATACCACCGTAGACAA
>Ga0126335_1002133_pt1 | contig 11634 bp, 8 predicted proteins | sample OlaspJWI45metaG_FD_108409 | JGI IMG/M metagenome (GOLD analysis project Ga0126335, IMG submission 108409) | Marine gutless worms symbiont microbial communities from Oahu, Hawaii - Olavius sp. 1 OAHU.JWI-45 metaG | ecosystem: Host-associated > Annelida > Digestive system > Unclassified | place...
GAGTGAGTGAGCAGAGTTTAACGTCCCACTCAACACTTTATAGGTCATTTCGGGGACGATTTTTACAGGCCAAATGACCCAACCAACAGCGTCAAAGCACTGAAGGAAGCCAGTTGGCCACTGCGATAGGCTTCAGTCCACCAGAACCACTCCACTGTGTTACAATATGAACTAGGCTAATTGTAGGCAACTGCCTCTAGGCTAATCACAGCGTAAGGGTTGCAGTGTGACAAAAACCGAATCTGCTGGACCTATAAGCTGCCTAGAACATAGTGCAACAAGAGTATTGCACTGTGCTATAGTAACTAAAGCAGCTGTGTTAATGTTCCCTCTTTTATAGTAACTGAGACCCAGTAATTGCGGAAATGTAGCAAACGACACGCGACTTACGGGACATTCGGTCATTTCCTTACAGTCACCACCAGGGAATTATACTCTGCTTTGCGACGAAGTATATATAACCCTGGTCACCACTCACCAGTGTCGCGGTTTAAGAACGTGCCAGTGTCGTCTCAGTGAGACTGACATTTTTGTGTTGCGTTTTTTGTCTATGGCGCAGTTGTGTGTATCTATGTTGTGGGATGTGATATGTGAAGTCAACAAATACGAAATATTGAGCGTATAGGTAAATTTAACACTTTTTGTAGCGTTGTACAAGCGCGCCTTGATTTTAAAGAAGAAATGCCCTTAAATCTCATCTGGAAAAGCTGTCTGTCGTTAACTTTGACCATGAGCCCGGCCTCACTAGAACCCGACCGACTGTACTGGAGTCTGTGCAGCTAGACCGTGCTGTCATGTACAGGCGGGTTTTATTGAGAACCTGTGAACCAATAATACATTTTGCTGCATGCAGGGGTAGACAAAAAAATTAAAAATATTGTCACATATGGTGTCAGTAAAAATCATGCAGCGGCCCCAAGCACAGGGTCAGTATAAACCACGTCCCCAATATTATATACACAAGGTGGTTTATATGCAACATACATTATATACGCAACGTTGTGTAAATGCACCATAACCCTAACGGTTTTACCTAAATTCTCCAGGCGCTCAAGTAAAAGCTAGCACATGCAAGCCCTGTAAAACAGTAGAATCCCAGTAGAATCATCTGACTTACCTCTGAACTGATCGATCGCCTGTTGTTTGCCTGCCACAGTGAAGTGCATCTCTGTGTTGCACTTCATTAACAGCTTTTTGGATGGCAATTCATGACTATTGTTTCTTGTTGTAGTTCTTTTTACAAAACATTGGATGTTGAAATCATTTTTTCTAGAAAATCAATCATTGGTTGCTAAAATTTAATTTTTTTCTCCATTATTGTGACGTCACAGTGAAGCAATAACTTGCATGTTAGCGGTGGCCGATGTGTCAACCTATGTGGTATCTCTTACCCGACACATGAGCGATAGTCCCGCAGAAAATTGCGCTGAAAAAAATGCACACAAAGATGCAAAAATTGTGCAGAAGTTATGAGAAAAATTGTGCAAAAGTTGTAGGCAGATTCTGGCTAATTCACACTAATTTGGTAGTGACTTTGAGTAAAAATAAACAAATACAAGGTATCGTCCATTATAGGACGTGATGATAGCTGGCACGCCATGGTGCCCAGCGTAGTGCCAACTGGTGACTCTTCCTCCTACTGATCCATTTACTACATTCACTAGCCCAACCGACCCATTTCTGTGTGAATGGGCGAAGTGCCAACCCGGAAACACACAAAATGGCAGAACCGCACTTCCGATCGCGAATCTGATGGCAGATTCTGAATCGGGAAGCCTGGTTTCCTATTCAAGTTTTGTAGTAATCATATGTCTAACTCGCTTAGTTTTGGAGATATTCGCATGTGACAGACGGACAGATGGACAATGCGGACCATTACTATAGCTGGCCCCAACATTGTGGCGGGCCAGTTAACGATGAAACTGATGTCTGTGTAGTAATGTTTAGTCATAAAGCAGATTATTAGGTTAGTCTACAAGTTATTTGTTGAATTCAGGTTTGTTAAACGGACAGCTGTCTGCAGAAAGTTGAGCACAGGTTGCGCAGAAGTTGTGCAAAACTTGCGTGCCATGGCAAAATTCTGAGTTTGCGGAAAAATGTCAAAATTGTGCTTTGCCAGATTGCAATTTTCTGGGGTGACTAGACAGATGCCTGGTGGGGGGTATACTGCATGCTGTTGTCAGTCTGAGCCATTTCTCTGAATCTGTCCATCATGCTAATGCTGCTGCCTGTTGTAGGGTAGGGTGGGGGAGGTGTTAGCATCCAGGGTTGATATGATTGCATCATACAGGCTCCTGCTTGGACGTCAACGAGTGGCTTTTATTGTCTAGGAGTGAGGCTGTTATCACTCAGTCTCTTATGTGTGATTGTGTGCATGCATGTTTTATACAGCTGTAGTGTAGGCCTAGGTGTGTGGTGCAGCATGTCATTTTAGCAGTAGTGTACTAGCTTTATCATCCGGTGTCATATAAGTTGCAAATGAAGTTTAACTGTTAGGCCTATCAACAGTCACACCTGGCTTGAAGTGCAGTGAATGGTGTGAGAGACATGCAGCTGCGATGTGTGTGAAATCACTGCTTCCAGCTGTGTAATACTAATAGCAGGTGGCATAGTGAGACTGTGTATAAGTGTCATCAACAACTCATGCCTGTACTGCATAATGTAGGGGGAACAGGCAGGTGACTGCACTCAGCGGCCTACGCTGTCAACTCGTGTTGGCATAGAGCTTACTTTTTTGCAAACAACAGAAATTGTGACCACCAATTGTGCTGCAAATTACATGTATATACACATGTAGTGTGGCCTCGTGCTTATAGACTATGATATGCTAGTAGTAGTTCAACAGCAGATTTCCCTATTCTCTACACAGTCTGATGTTCTGCTGGGACATGACAGCTGCAGTGAAGAAAGTGGTCAACAAATACACTTTTACTCAGTCAGTTGGCAGATGGCATGCTATCAGCCGGCATTAAGCTGTACAAACAACCTGCCATTCAGGTCAACACACCCGTGCTTATACCGCATAGGTCAGTGGTTGGCCGGGCACCCCACACAGCGGCCGAGTGTCCACTGGGGCAGGGGTTACGCCTGAATTTAATTAACGTTGCGGCAAAATACAAATAGACACCAGCTTCAACTGCTCTGCTCTCAGCCTGTACTATACCCAATTCGAGAATCGATAATGGAGACTCAAATGAGAACGAGAATTTGTTTCGATAATCAAGTTTTTGAATTGATTATCGTTCAACATCCCCATTACAAACACTGCCTTAGTTCGTTGTTCAAATGCACTTAATTCATTCAGAAGCTTCGCATACGAACTGAACTCTTTTCCAACTCTATTTCGAATTTCGGTTCTGTTTTGGTCACATAACGTGTTCAGACTACAGCCAATCAGAGTGTGTTGTGTATGTATGATCTATGATTGTGTTACTGTTTATAATTAAATATTAATGAAACCACACACCGACACACCAGCCCTAGCTAAAAACCTAAACGCTAGCCCTAACGCTATACCTCTAATTTTATATCTTAACCCTTATCTTAAAGATGTACCCAAGGTACCCGAAATTATTGGCACAAAATAGGCTATCTGATTCTCCGGTGTGCGCATTATCCTGCATAATGTCATCTTGATCAGTCTAACCTAATACGAGCCCCAATCTCAACCCTAATCCAATACCACTAACCCTAACCTAAAAGCTACATATACCTGATATTATTTGCACAGATACAATATCAGATTTGGCTGCTGTACGGGTGTGGCCTGCACACAGTCTATACAGATGGTCACATATGTTTGTAATAGGGTTTGGTACTTTGGTCCTGTGCTATAGCAAGGCTAAAATTTGGCTAAGGTTAGCATTGACATCATGGAATATATATAAACTTGCTGCAACTCAGTGTTAAAGAATGGTATGACGTATGACTTGACTAATTGCTGCATCAGTATTGTGTCTTCAGTTTTCCTTACCTTTGTCACCTTTAGACTGAAGCAGAAAACCACATTATGTGCAACATTATGTGTAGATGTAGACATAGACAGAGGAATACTAACAAAATACTGATATCTTATGTAACTGATTCTAATTATGTAGGCCTAGGCCTTCATTAATTACAGAACCAGCATACGGTGTAGATGCACAGAATCTTATGTACTAGTAACTAGACTTGTGATGATTGCGTTTGCAGTAGCGTACACTGGCAACGTAATTCAACTGCAGTAATATCTGCCGTTGAATGATACGATGAGTGGAACAGAAGAAAGCATAAAGGTTACCAAGGAGGGCTGGCTGTGGAAGAGAGGTAATGATGCATTTATTTGAGAGCTTTGAAGTGTGTAACACATCAACAATTTTATAGGCTATGCACTGACAATGACAACAGCTGAAATAAAATTGGCATAGGCAGTATCAAGATTGCTGTCATGAACTGGATTAGTCTTCAGACTTTGTAAAAATAGCTGTTAATGGGAGTGTGAAAAGGTACTTTTAACAACATAGCATAATGATTTTGTGCCATTGTAAGGTTATAAAGTGGCTAACTGTTGTCCAGCTAATAAACAGCTTATTTGTGTTTTTTGATGTTATAGTAGTGAAAATCATGTACCGGTGCATACCAAACCAGTATCTATATATTTTGTGTGTAATGTTCATGCAGTGTACATAAGTAATATTAAAGAAATAAAGTCATGGACATACAATTTACATTGAGTACTGCATGTTTATTTCATTGTTGCACAGTTCTGTGCATATTTGTTGTTTAGGTGAACATATCAAAAACTGGCGCAAGCGATACTTCATCTTGCGTGAAGATGGTACTTTCTTTGGCTTCAAGGCTAAACCAGAACACGACATGCAGGATCCTCTTAACAACTTCACAGTTCGAGGTGAAATAGTTTTGCAGTTTTTCTCAGCTTTGTAAGCAACATTTTGTATAGGACTGATTTGTTATTTCAGCCCTACTTAGCAACTGTGTTATTAATTGTTTTTTTATGCTGTAGAATGTCAGCTGATGAGGCTTGAGAAACCAAAACCAAACGTATTCATCATCCGTGGTCTACAGATGACAACTGTTGTTGAACGTATGTTCTGTGTGGATTCACCTGAAGAACGGTTAGCTAATACTGTGTAATTTTTTTTGCATCCGCCGCCTGTAAGAAGGCAAAAGATGCAGTATGTAACCCGGTTGTGATGTCTGTCTGTCTGTCTGTCAGTCTGTCTGTCTGCCTGTAATCAGAATGCCTGGAATGTATGCGCAAAGAGCCTATAGGCCATGCAGGCTAGCTGCAGTGGCGGCCAGCTGCAGCGGTGCAGCCACTCGCCATGTCCCCTGATGTCACAAGCTATTATTAGCTCAGGCCATGCGGATGCAGACCTTTCCAGCAACTGACATCTAGTTCACTGATGTTTTTAAATATATTACATAGCAGTTGTAAATGGAACAGTTTTGGCAGCACAATCATAGTGAAAAATGCAATTGTGGTGTGCTTCCTAACTATGAATGAGAGTGTATTTTACAGCCATTTGTTACTGGAATGCTGATGACACTGCTTTCTTCGTCAAGGATGCCACCAATGCCACTGACTGTTTGTCAAGCCTTAGTCACAACTCCTCAATGTTCGGTCTCCACACCTCGTGGCCAAAAACCAAACTGCAGTCTGTAGGCTCAGATTCTGGACCGAATCTTCTAAACGTTGTGGTTGACGGCAACCCCGTAGACCTTGTGGAGAGTTTTACCTACCTTGACAGTATCCAAACGCGTCCTCGGCAGTGTCATCACTCAATAACATTTGGAATACCAAACATCTTTATATTCAGACGAAAGTTCGTGTTTATCAAACACTGGTTCTGTCAGTCCTGTTATATGCATCGGAAACATGGACCTTGCTTGCCATTGACATGAAAGCCATCGAATCCATTCACATGAAGTGTCAGCGAAGGATCCTTGGAATCAGGTGGCATGATTTTGTCCGTAACTCTGAGGTCTCTACGCACTGGACTCGCACCTGTGTCTGACCGGATTACCAGAGGTCGCAATGCCATCTTCGGACATGTGGCAAGATGCCAGATAACACTCCAGCACACCAGGCCATGCTACGCCAAGTCGAGCTGTCGGTCGGTCAATTCCCAGACCCTTAATGGAAACGTCCACCAGGCCGACCTCGTACCAAATGGACCGACCAACTCCGCCGCGACAACAACAATGCTCCCATTGCGACTCTGTGGAGGCAAGCCATTGGTCGCCGTCACTCGAGAGCGACGCTACGGTCCAAGCCGACTGCACGTTAACGACGACGACGACGTCTTAAGTATAGTCACTGAAATAGCACACAGTGATTAATTACATTGTTGGCATTTTTTACTCTTATGAGTATGAATGTGACCGTGCATTGTGCGTCTTTATGTCTTCAGTCTATCATTTTGGTTCATGCATTTTTACGGATACCTTTAGACTTGCCAGCAAGTGCTGTGGTAACATTAGTGCATGCCGTACTTTCGACGCCTGTCTTTCAACACAGTGTCTAGAGTGTTATAACCGCCCATAATCTTACATCACAAGTGTGTTGTGAACACCATCGCCAGTGATCAACAATCATGCCTCACTGTACAGCGAGTATAGGCTATTATAACACTCCAGACACTGCAGTAAAACACAGACGCCGAAAGTAGGTCACAGAATTTAACAACGATTATTTAAATCTCTGCATTAGAATGCCACAAAACATGACCACCAATGGCTTCCGCAGTGCACATATTGACATTATAGGCCAAAAGTACTGTCACGTAAGATTATGCCTATAATAAACGTGCAACGAACAACACTAGGCTACTGTAAGAGTAGGCCTATAAATGGTAGGTCTACGTTAATATTTAATTTGGTGATGATGTGAGCTAGCTGTGTTTACCCTGACTGCTGGTTGACTGGATGTTTGAAACTGATGTTCTGCTGCGTTCAGGGAAGACTGGATCCGTGCAATTCAAAGTGTTGCTGAGCGACTGCAGGTGCTTGACGTCTTTGACGGACAGTTTTCTGACGACGTCTCAAAACTGTCCAAGTTGAAGAAAAAAGTGGTAAGTAGAAGTCTTGCTGCATTAGTTGTTGGTAATGATGGAATGAAGATAATATGGAGGATTTGTGTATTATAGACATATCAAGCTATATCAGGCACGTGGAATGTTTATATGCACTTGTTTACTTGTCCGTGCTTTCATTCTCGAAGCATCACTTATGACTACAGCTCACATACTCCAAGAAAATAGACTTGAATAACTAGTAGCCACATTAACTGCCTCCCCTTGTCACATTTTTGCATACACTTTTGCCATTTTGATTGACTTTGTGGGCATTTGTTAGACATTATAAGTAACAATAACATTGACTCGCGTGATTTGCTTAGAACTGTATTTTGTTTGATTTGCAGACTCTCGAGGACTTTGAATTCCTCAAAGTTCTTGGGAAAGGGACCTTTGGTAAGGTGATCATGTGTCGTGAGAAGACGACTGGTTATCTGTATGCGATCAAGATACTGAAGAAATCAGTTATCATCGCCAAGGTCAGTAAACGTGATTTTCTCTGCATTTTTGTCTGAGTGTTGCTCCATGAGTATTAACAGCTTTTATACATAAGTGTGGTGCTATTTGAGTTTTAGTGGTTGGCTGTTGATGATATCATAATAGAGATAGTTTGTATTCAGAACATTCAAGTTTTCTTCTATTATATCTGTAAAGTGTTATATACATTGTTAAGCCTCCACTAGCGAGATAGATCCAGAACCTGCGATTCGTCAGCCTTATGACCGACACATGGCGCGTTAAACGCTGCATAACATAACACAACATAACCGTTATGTTTATGTGTATGCACAGTGTGTGTTCATGATGCTGTCCTTCTATCTATGAAACTACAGCAATGTTTTTTTTAAAATTTGTACCGCTTATTCAACTGCACTGTCCGTGACGTAAACATGCAGCAAGTTAGCTCAGGTGTAGGTGTATGTGTCACTTAAATGTATTCTAGTTCGTTTTGAAAACCACTTGTCTTGTTTAATATTTGAAATATTTTGATCTCTTTTTGTGGCATTGTGAGCAGGATGAGGTGGCCCATACTCTCACAGAGAACAGAGTTCTGCAGAAAAGTCGTCATCCATTTCTTACGGTAAACTACTTTGAAAGATTTTTTTGTCCAGTTCATTGCTGCTGGATTACGTAATTTGTTGTAGGTACATGTAATAGCTGGATGAGAAAAATGGTGTGTAACTAAGTAAGTAAAAGTAAAGTAGACAAACTAGACGATTTACATAGTGCTGTAAGCAGCAGGAGCTGCCTCAAAAGCACTTTACACCAATAATGTCATGTTGCGCAAGTGAAATTTTGAACAGATAGGACTTCAGTTATTTCTTTAAGTTATTAAGAGATGATAGTATGTGTAGTGAGCCAGGCAGACTGTTCTTTGTACGTGGCATGGCGACAGCAGAGTACATCCCCATTGAAAGTCATTGATGTTGTTTTATGTATTTTAGCATCTGACGTACTCGTTCCAAACTCCGGACCGGCTGTGCTTTGTGATGGAATATGTCAACGGTGGCGAGCTGTTCTATCATTTGTCCAAGGTCCGAGTGTTCCCCGAGGAGAGGACTCGGTTCTATGGTGCCGAGATAATTTCAGCGCTGGGATATCTGCACCAGAATAACATTGTTTACCGTGACCTCAAGGTCTGTCTGTAATAGCCATAATAGTTTAGTCAGCTGTAGTCCCTGGGAAGCTGACTGAAGACATTGTTTTCAATCTCAGTGACAGTTATTCACTTATTTATATGTTATTAAAATATGTTTCGTGTATGGTAGGTGTCCTTTATTCCATTCATGATATACATGTGCAGGTTAAACTGAGAGATTTTTCACAGTGCATGCTGTACCTGAGTGCTGCTGTGATGAGGCTGTCTCATTAAGAGGCATTATATTCAGTGCTCGTTACCTTACCCATATATGTAACTGTAGTGCTAGTTCTTGTGCCATCTGTGCATGCTGTTTGCTCCAGAGCTGATCCTGACTTAGTGAATAGCCCACGGGAAATGTTAGTCTTAATCGTGGATGCCGTTACTTGCCTCCTGATCCATGGTGACCTTACCAGCTGCATAGCATCACCAGTCTGTGATCAATAACAGTCTGTGCTGCTTGGTGTCAGACAACTCGTTTTGTTCTGATTAGAGAATGGATGATTCATTTTTGCCGATTTAATTTGATTTGATAATAATTGTCCTTTCTCTGGTTTTGATATATATGTCTGTGGAACATGTTTGTTGGCTAAAACAGTTGGAAAACCTTCTGCTGGACAAGGAAGGTCACATTAAGATTGCCGATTTTGGTCTGTGCAAAGAAGAGATGTATTACGGTGCCAGTACAAAGACATTCTGTGGAACACCCGAGTACCTTGCTCCTGAGGTATGTTGTGACGGCATCTCATCTTCTGTGCATTAGCTGAATGACAATTTGCCAGTTCATAATATCACAGCATTTTGAGTACTGCTTGCGTTTTTATGCCTGCATTGACTGGATGGGCACCTGACACATAATGTTTACTGGTGTGCTTAATGTCCTGTGAAGCTTTTTATCTGTCACTTTATCGCAACAACTGCAATAAAGTTGACAATAAATTTGCACCGACCAATCGTGTTTGAATAAAGTATGATGTAAATATGTGGTGAGTGGACACAGACACACACCATACGTCATTTCAGTGCAGTCTGATTTTCTGTAACTGTTGCCAAGACCATAAGTCACTGTGTCGTGTCATTGTGAGTGTTAAATACATATCTGTGATGTAATTGTCTGCCATGCCTAAGCTTTTTTTGCTTATGCCACGTTAATAATAATGACATTTACTTTGCGACAAGGAGTTACCACTTCGGCTTTTCATTGTTGCTAATGCTGTTGGTTTCAACCATCAGGATCTTACTACGGAGGGTAAATAGAAAATAATAATTATGTTAACGTTTGTACTTAGTGCTGATAGTAATGCAGGTATTGGAAGACAATGACTACGGGCGTGCAGTGGACTGGTGGGGCACCGGTGTCGTCATGTATGAAATGATGTGTGGACGACTGCCATTCTACAACCGTGACCCTGAGGTCCTCTTTGAACTTATCCTCATGGAGGAAATACGTTTCCCACGCACTCTCTCTGACAGTGCCAAGGCACTTCTTAAGGGTCTCCTCATCAAAAACCCTAAACAGAGGTGTGTGTTGTACCTTTTTATTTGGACACTGATAGCATGGCACTCTGTGACTGTTTCGATATGTAGTGCTTTTTAAGACCTGTTTCTTACTTTCTTTCTTACCTGTTGAGCTTATACTTGTATGTGTTTCTATAAATAAACAAGAGGCCAAAGGGATTTGGCAAAGGCTGCACCGAATGACCTGCACAGTAAAGCTGAGTTGAGCCTCGTGGCAGACAGACTTGCGAACAGAATGACTGACAGACACCGCGCACATCGGTAACAGTAGTTTGCATCTCATGCATTCGATGCAGTCTAAAAATAGTTGTTTGGTTGTCTGCTGTATGTTTTTATGATATCCAATTTCATTGCATCGTTTCTGTTATATGACAGTAGCATAAAGCAAAAATAGAAGTAGCTGATTACTTTTGTTTCATCTACCGTGGTCTTAGAGAATGACACGGTAAAATATTTTGTCCCCATATGCATCCCATTCTCACAAAATTTTTCCATCCCCATCACCCTGTCCTCGTCCCCACCCCACTAGTGCAGTCTCATCCCCATCCTCATTTTCTGTTGGCACAATATATTTTTAAGAATTCAAAAACAATGTAAATGATATAAACGTTTCAAAAATACAAGCGCAACAAACATAGAGAAAAGTTGGGGAAACTCCAGAAATGAAGCAAAAATACTAGAACCGCTTTGCCTTTCACTTCGGAACCGACTTTATAGGTCCATATCCAGTAGAATGCCTACACATCACGTACTGTCACCTGGCGAAACATGCACGCCACGATGATGACTTGCGAGAAATACGGCCAGACGTCACTGGTGCTTTCACTCGGAAGAAACGAAATGCACTCACTTTTGTCCGCTCGTAGTCTACTTATATCAACTTTCTCTGCTATTTCTTTTGCAAACTGTTTTGAGCGAACGTGTAATGAGCATACACCATGCTAGACTCTGACATGTAAGACAACAGTAGCCGCACAGAAGTCTATGTAGTTTGACTTCGATTCCCAGAGGGCTTTGGGGCCGCTTGTGTTACTCGTGGTGTATGACTACAGGCAGCGTTTAGCACGAGTTGGTTTGGTCATTAATACAAGACAGATGCCAGTACTTCACATACACAGCTGAAGCTAGAGACTTGAAATTTTGCATGCATATAGAGTGCTGGGGCGTGAACGAAAACTATGCAAAAGTACATCACAGGGGGTCAGGCCGGGGTCACGCGACCCCCATTCACTCGTATTTCAGGAACGGCTGAAGCTAAAGACTTGAAATTTTGTGTGCATATGCACGGCTGCGGATCCTGTCCCAAAATATGCAAAGTAGGTTGTTCGGGGGTCCTGGGCGGGGTCACATGACCTACTTTTAAATTTTGCGACTGCGTTACATATCTCAGGAACAGCTACA
>Ga0126335_1002134_pt1 | contig 11634 bp, 10 predicted proteins | sample OlaspJWI45metaG_FD_108409 | JGI IMG/M metagenome (GOLD analysis project Ga0126335, IMG submission 108409) | Marine gutless worms symbiont microbial communities from Oahu, Hawaii - Olavius sp. 1 OAHU.JWI-45 metaG | ecosystem: Host-associated > Annelida > Digestive system > Unclassified | place...
ATGCTTTAACATCTTATTCAGTATTTGTGCTGTTTGTATATTTTAGCTGTCCATCTATTTTTATATAATTTAGAATTATGTTGCAGGATTTTGATGAGCTGCTGCACATTGCGGAGCAGGGAGATCATCGTAAAATTGATATGTTGGTTTGTGACATCTATGGCAGTAGTCATGGAGCTCATGGCTTACCAGCTGACCTTATTGCTAGCAGCTTCGGTAAAGCCGCAAGATCACCAAAAGGGAATATCGGTAATTGTTGGTTAAGTGTTATGTTATACTTATGTCAACTGTTATTATCTTTGTGTGATACTGATATTGTAACAGTATCAAAAGCTAGTTGATAGAACTTACAGCACTTGATCTTAACGTTTTCATGCAGTGGTATATACAATGACATAGACTTTTTGGCACACGCAGAGGCAGTGACATTAGTGGTTCGCCATAGAATTTTATTTAGGTATACGAGAGTCGTATCATAAACACGTTGCAAAATGGCATCATTCCGTCGTTTTTCTGAATCTGTATAATCTGAAATATGTGTTTTGTAAGGAATTTTATTGGCAACATTTGCTGAAATTTTTATGATGGTAACTTTATAGTTGTGACCTTAATTCTATTTGGAACACAGTCGGTCAGTGCAATATCTGTTTCAGCGATATTTATGCACTGCTTGTTTGGTAAACATTTTTGCAGTAACAACAAAAATGAACAAGTGCAACAAAGTGTTTAAACATCTAAATCATCTTCTGTTTTTTAACATAATGTCCAAATCTATTCAAACATTTATCCCATCGGTCAAGAAGTTTTTGAATGCCTGATGCAAAGAAAAATGCCAGCTGTTTGCCAAGTCACTGATGAATGGCTGATTGCATCTCCACATATAATCCAAGTGTCTTCTTAATTCATAAATTCTTTCATCATAAAGATAAGTTACCTGTTATATTTACATCATACTTCAATGAGAATTTTCTTTTTCATAATCATGACACACGTAATAGGGATAATTTACATCTTGTTCAGTGTAAAACTTCCTACGGCTCAAGGTCTGTAAAATATAAAGGTAGTAATCTCTGGAACCAACTTCCTAATGATCTAAAGGTAATTGCTTCTCTTAACTCCTTCAAAAGTAAACTAAAATTTATATTAGCAACTTCCTATAATTAAGTAATTAAGTACTAGTAATACTCAATTATTCCAGTTCTCTCTGTGTTTTTGCAACAGTTGCTTTGTGCACTTTCTAGTTATTTTTAGTTATTATTTGTTTGTATTTTTCTGTTTTTAAATTCTAATCTCAATGATTATTCTTTTCAATTATCATAGGTGACCAGCTATGATGGTTATTCCTTTCTGGCTGCCTACCATTATCTAACTTGTATATGTATTTGTTTTGTTCTGACATGGTAAATAAACTTCTCTCTCATGCAGCATTTTCTTCATTGTGCCAAAAAGTGTTAGACTCTGGTGGCCAAGTCTGGACTGTATAGTGGGTGCTGTAACACTTCGAGTCCCATTTGCCATTAGTCTCTGCCCAGAACAACAGATTACAGCACCTTGTTTGCTATGGGACACTTTCACTGGCAGTGTCGCCATATATTATGTTTATTAATTACATCGTAATGATGTAGTCGTAACTAATCTCACAGCTGGTACTCAGAATGAATTCCGTACAAAACGTGTATTTCAGATTTTTCCTATTCAGAAAAGTGGCAGAATGACACCATTTTGCAACTTGTTTGTAATATGATCGTAATATATGCTTTTCTGTTTTAATTTGCATCATATTGTGACTGATGATCTTATAGTGCAGTGTGTCAGTCTGTCTGTTTGTCACATGGCTGCATTATGCAAAATTGGCTGAACAGATCAAGGTTCTATTTGGGGGGGAAACATGTGGAGACCCAAGACACATTGTATTAGATGTGGTACTCATTGTGAGCAGGTTTGATGCGGCATTTATACAAAATGTGTTTTGCTGTGAGTGGGTTATTTTGAATTACTTAACAGTTTATGAGTTACTTTTTCTTAACCAAGTTTTGTTGACTTGTTACTGCAGCTGAGCCATTTACAGACGCAGACGTTGCTAAGAGTTTACTGATATCCATCAGCAATGACATTGGACAGATTGCCTATCTCACAGCCAAGCTGCACCAGCTGCCTAGGATATACTTCGGCGGATACTTTATACGTGGACATCCGATGACGATGCATACGATAACTTATGCCATCAACTACTGGTCCAAAGTCAGTTGCTTTTTTTTATTGGTAATGGCTTGCCATGCAAAGGGTTAGGGTTGCATTAGGTTTTGATTCTCAATTTTTGCCATCGTTTGTGTTAGGTGTAGGACTTTTGCATGCGATAGTGAGCCGATGTATATTGTGAGAGTATATTATTTGTCTGGTGAACCCTGGCATTGAGTTTATTATGGTGGCTGCACCATCCTCGTTAAGCAGGTCATTAGTGTGAGTAGTAACAGTGCAGTGTACGTTGTCTTTTACAGGATATCTGATGAACTTTTATTTTATTGGCCTTAGCACATTTGTGGTGACACATTTATAATGTTGCAGGGAGAAATACAAGCATTGTTTTTGCGTCACGAAGGATATCTGGGTGCAATTGGAGCATTCTTGAAGGTTGTAGAGGAAGAAGGTTGGTTCGTTTGGTCAATCGTCTTGCTGTACTTCGGTCACTTCTAGCTTTCAACTGTTTGCACTCTTTGTGTTGTCAGTTACATTTGAAAATTGTACTTTATGAAAACAAAGCATATACTGTATATACTTGTGTATAAGCCGACAGTTTTTCGCTGAACTTTTACGTTAAATCTATGGGCGTCGGCTTATACATGGTTGATCCCACACAGCCAGTGTCGATGTTCAGGATCACCGCTGCATCTCAAGGATGCTCACACTGTGACTGCTGCATCTCAAGGATGCTCACACTGTGTGTGTGCTGCACACAGCATGGACCATTATTAGGCCATTGCTTACCGGCTTATACGCGGTCACTGTTATTTGCTAGCCATAGGAAAGGGGGTCGGCTTATACGTGGGACGGCTTATATGTGAGTATATATGGTACTCAAAATTTGTACAGTAATTGAATATAAAGTTATAAACATACAAATGTTGGAGATAAAGCTATAACAGTTGTAAAATCTAGAATGTCTGGCTGATGTCACTAGTGATCTACTGCTATTGCTGTGGGGTATAGCTATGTAATTGTAGTCAAAAAATGACAAAAAAAATTATGTCTTAGGCTAAAAGTGATGGTTATGTATTACTTATATGTCATTCTGTTACAGTATTTTAGGCTGCATCAAATGCATAAGATGCAGACAATGATTACCGATGTTCGCAGTGTCTGTCTGTCAGTCTGTCTGTCAGCAGTCAGCGGTGCATGGCAGTGTGTGTGGGGGTCATTCGTTGCAGCCTTTACAAAATTACTTTGGCCTCTTGTTTTACTGAAGTAACTGATTGCTCTTAAGAAGTTAGAAGTTAGCTGAGTGAATGATGTGTAGTTGTATTCATTAATGGGAATTGGGAATTTGGGAACATTTGACTAGCAACAGATGCTTTATTGGAATGTTTGCTAGAAGTTGGCAGTCATACAGTCATCATTACTATTTTGCTGTTGGATGCTGTAGTAAGTAGCTGTTTTTTTTCTATGTTGACAGATGCCACTCGGTATTGTTGGACTAGTCGCAGTGTGTCTTGGAGCGAGAATTATGCTGGAAGCTCAGGACTTCCTTCGCCGAAACTGTTCAATTCAGTGCACTTTGTCCAAAACTCCGAGGGCACTGCCCCTGTGAGTAATAATGTCACTTTCTTGGCTGTTAGTGTGCTTGAGACTAGACTGTCGAGTCTTGTCGGCGTCAGTGTGTGAACTGAGTTGGCGACAGTCATCGACAGTTTTCAGTAGTCCTTAATATAGTGGTGACTGACCAGTTTTGTGAGTCTCGTCTGCGGTCTGAACGCGTTTGACAACTGGTCAAGACTTAGTTTACAAATATGACATCCAGTTCGATGTCACAGATATTGGGGTCGTGACCCGACTTAACACGTGCAATTTTCGTAACCTCAGGCTCTCAGCTACCAGTATACAGGTTCTACAGTCACACCTGTATAGCTGAAAACACGTTTTTATTACTTGCTTACCAACTTTTTACTGTGACACAGTGAGTGATGTAATTATACCATAAGAAATGGATGTTATTTGGACAGAGGAGGTGGAGGATAAGCTAGTAGATCTGTGGCAGGAGAATGAGTGTTGTAAGTTGTCCCTTGCAGTAGTTAAGGAGATCGTGACAAGAAAAGGAAAGCGATTGGCTGCTGTTCCATGCCCAAGATGCTTGGAAATTAGTGGTAAGTAGCATCTAGGCCTATAAACTATATAGTCGAAGGCGACTGCTGACATCTTATAGTACTTTATCTCTCGTCTGAGTTTACTGGGTATCAGACTTGTTGCAGCTTGCATTGCCATCACTGCAGTAAAATATCAGACATTACATGTATATGATTATAGGTCATATCAGATAGTTATACTTAAATTACACATACATTCCAACTGTTGATTAGGCCTTTTCTTTTGTACTGTAACTACTAGAGATGTGGTACTTCGTACTTGAACCCTTAGTACTTGTCGCCATGTGCATAACTAAGCTGTCTTCTGTGTATATTTGAAGCAATATTTGCTGCATTACATTAGTTTTGAATTTCATATTTTGTTCTTGAAGCTGCAGGTAAGTCCGTTTGCAACTCCCAGGTCTCCTTGTTTTCTGGCTGGATGTTGTAAAAGGCGACTTCGCCAGGATTATTGAAAGGACTGCCTGCGGATTCATGATAACGATCTAGTGGCATCATTGCAGTTTACAGCAGTCTGTTTGTCGCTTCAACTGTCTCTGTCTCTTCTCTATGTGCAGAGCTTTCCCACTGACTTGATATGCTAATAGCATGCCCGACAGTAGGCCTATTGAGTCGCTTCGTCTAGCATGATGTAGGCTATTATTACAGATTAATTTTGTTTGAAGTTTATACTCTGCATTTATTTTGTTGTGTTGTTATTTTGTAATATTCAGTGCACAACTTTTGGCAAACACTGCTTATTGCTGTAGTCAGTCATTCTTGTGGTTATAGACCCTTAATTTGTGCTCAAAAGATGTCGCTCAGTGTCTGCGTAACTGCACTAAGGTCGAAGGTCCTGTAATTTTCATATACCTGGGGATGTTTTTGCTCACAAACACCTGCAGTTTCATTGTGCATGCAACTTACGAGACGCATTTTTTTAGCAAGTTTGTGCACATCAGCTTTTTACATGAAAATAAATAATTATCGACCAGTCAGCTAATGGTTAATGCCCCTTTGTAGGGCCTGTCAAGTTTTTTTATCCATTCAAACCACAAATAGATCATTTTAAAACTTTTGTTTTTTAGAACAGTGGTTTAGTAACTAACAGGGCATAATTTTTTCTTGTATTGTCAATTATTGTGTTCTTGATCCGTACTTGCACTCAAAATTAAGTACTTGTACTTGTATTTGAGGCTTGGGTGCTTGTACTCGTACTTGTACTTGAAAGCTGAGTACTTGTACTTGTACTTGTACTTTGGGGTTGCTGTACTTGATACAGTAACTACATTGCCTACAGTCCTCATGAGGTGCCTCATCACTGCATGGCTGCACCCATTATAAACACGTGTCGTGCAATGTAGTAGATGTATACTATGCCAAAGACCTAACTTCAACTGAAGCTACAAGCGTATACCAGTAGCCAAGTATCTGAGAGTCACAGCTAGCCATTCGTCGGTCACTTATAGACACTTGCAAGTTGGTGTCATGGCGCTTGATCTGTGGCTGAATACTGAGCAGCAGATCGTCAAACAGAGCCTTCGGCATCCTCAGATAATTGTTGAATGAGACACTATCGTTATACAGCTCTCGCACCAGTTTGAAATAGAAATATGCTGCCTGGCTATCATGGTTTGCTATTCACTACCGGTAGCAGACCTGTCGTTGACGAGCTTGACGTTTTCGGACCGCATCATCTCAAGACAGCCAGCGCTGTTCTTTGTCATTTGTTCATCACAACGATAAATAAACGTAAGGTAATCGGAATACAATTATAAAACAACTATAATGGCAACTCGTACAATGTTTGCTGTTTTTGTTGCTTTCATGCAATAATGACGCCATGACCTATTTGCATATTGGCAACTGGGTCAAGGCCCGACAAAACTCAATTCACATCGCCGACACCAACGAGACAAAGCTGCAAAAAACTGCAAAAACTGAACATGTTCAGTTTTGAAATATTCAGTCACCGACATTCTTGTCTCGTCTTGAATTCCGTTCACGCCATCGATGCCGACTCGACTCGACTCGATGGTCTAGTCTCGTCAGCGTCGGTGGTGTGAAATAGGTTTAAGACAAATTGCTGTCAGTAATTGCCAAAGTTTGCGTCAGTATGTTTCCCGACCATATTTAACTGTGAGCTTTGTGTCATTTCTTATGAGAAACATAATTTGTAATGACCAAGGAAAATGGGCCAGTTAAGAAATGTTGGACCTTTACTGGTGTCATGTCAGAGTTGTATGATTTGCAGTTTGATGTTCTCGAGTTGGATCGGTTTGTCAAGCCGCTCGTAAGCTGCCCGCTGCTGCTCGACTCGGCCAGTTATTACCCCGACACTGAGGACTTACTTCAGAACAGAGATGCTCGTGAATACTGGCTTAACTGCTTCGAATGTGCTACTGAGAAGGTTTTTCCAGTTTCCGTAATGTAACAGCTAGAGTTGTCTCTGTCTGATCAAAGTTATATGGACAACATTGTGGTATTACAGTTAGGCCTACATGTTGGTAGTTTGTCTTTGTCTAAGTGAGTTATTGTGATGTGACGAAGCTGTCGGTGCATCACTCTGTTGACAGCAATAATGGTGTGATGAGTCTATGCCATTCACGCTTGGTAATGTATACAAAAACCATCTTAATGTAATGCACGGTATTAGAATAAAACTAATACAACTAAACTGATGAACAAAAACGAGCAAAAAAGCAGAGTGTCTGTTAAGTCAGACTGGTGATTTGCTTGGAGTTGCATTTGTGGTGGCTAGGCAAATTTTAGAGACAGTAACTGAAGTCTGCATGTACTTGAGCTGACTTCAATAACTAGTTAAGTCTGCTAGTCTGAAAATTTAGTGTGCTGCACAATTTGATGCTGTTTTAAAACTGCATGATGTGAGAATGTGAACTGTGAAAGGTTAACGAATTATTACCTGTTTTGTACAATGCCTCACAAGATGACACGGATGACTAAAATGTATGTATTGCCTATTATTGCAGTTTGCTGAGAGAGCCGTTAAATCACAGCCAAGCAAAACTGATGCTGAGCAGCGAGCACAGCACTTCAAAGAGAAGTACTCGCGTCGATTACGGGAACTCAAGATTAATCCGTGGTAATTGTCTGTCTTCAGTTGGTGATGTTTTCCATTAGACTGAGCTGCATTTAGGGTTGGGTCAGTTCCACTTGGCACTTTTTAAATTTTTGGTTTGGTTCAGAAAACGTGGTTTCGGTTTGGTATCGCATTTGAGTTACTGACTTGCCAAAAACCTATCTTTGGCCATAACCCTGTTATTTGAAGAGATATCTTGATTTTGACGAAAAATTTACCCCTCTTTAATAAACCCGTGCATGGCATGTCTGCTGTCACGAGGTGAGTCAAACAATGGGTCATATCACCCAGATGACCTTGACCTTGACCTTGGGTACAGTTGTATGACCTATTTTCAGTCATAAATCCCTTAATATAGCTTCAAATAAGAGTTATAAGCTGAAACAGTGCACATGGTTTCGGTTTTTACAATCGACCCAGCGCTATCTGTGGTGTTTAAACTGAAGATTGTTCAAGTTGTGTGACATGGCCATTAGTTGTACTAGGAGCAGACCGTGTACATGTGCAGACTGACTCTAATCTTGTTGAATTTTTTCTGGCTCTCAAAAAGACAGTTTATGCTCACGTGTGCTTGGAGACTAAAACGGTTTGGACTGTTAATGACAAGAAAGCTTAGAAAAATTATTTTGCACAGCAAATGACATTTGATTTACATCTTACTTTCTGGGAACTGCAACAGTATGTGGAGTCTTACATCTGCAGTACTGTTGTATAGAGAACACCACCAACAACAACAACCATTTAACGGCCTTTGTTCCAGGACAACCCGGGTAGGCCGGTACCAGAAGGAAACACTCTTCCTTCTGTTTTAGCATAGGGCTGTGCTGCGTTCAGGCTGGGTTTCCCCAGCTCCTGTTGTATAGAGAAGTGAATAAAATAAACTCTCATTGAAATTATGGGGGATCTGCTGTGATGTTGCCATGCTGTGGGGCTGGGCCCACTCCTGTATTATTCAGTGCCAGTTTATTGCAGTGCTTACGGGTCACTGACAGTGAGAAGCTTGCTGGACACGCGAGAGCACTGCCTTGAAGAGTTTCACTTTGTCGATCCGTACTCACAGGTTGAATATTGTTGTTTATTGCGTGTTTTCTTCTGTTTTGTTTTCTGGCTCAGTATGTAATGGATAATTTCTTACTAGGATATTATCTGTATTTAATTACTGTTGAGGCCGTTATGAGTTGTTGGTGTCATCAGCAGTAGCAGTTGTCTGGGTTTACACTTAAGTTCTACAGAAAGTCTCACGTTAGGCCTATGTGGGTGGGCTCTTGGCTTCTAAGAGTAGATCGACTCCATCTGGGTGGCATTTTGCTCGTCCCCCAATCAACTCATTAGAAGTCGTTATGGTTTAGATTAGGGTTAGTGATAGGGTTAGAGTAAGAATTAGGGTTAGGGGCCAGGGTCAGGTTAGCCTAGGGGAGGAGTTGGCAGGGGATGAGTTCACTGTAAATCCTTCGGCTTATGGCTGAATATCGTAAAATGCCTGAGGTTCTTTTTGCTCTAACCTTCAAACAGAGCACTTCGTTTTTTGACTTCTTTAGTTCTTTGGCCTTTGACCAAAATCTCTATACATCGGAGAATCATACCACGATGTCAGCAGAATGTAACAGTACCAATCGGCAGTCTTATTACTCGGTGCATTGTAATCTGCAATGGTGAATGGTTGGGTGTGAGCAGCAGAAACAGCAGGAGAATGAGCATGCACTGAGGCTGTTGTCTGCTCGACTTGCTGACATGGACAAGCTTCCACACGATGAACAGTGCCTTGCAGTTGTTAAGGGAGTTCTCGGAGGCAACATGTTTGACTGGGGAGCAAAGGAAGTTGCGGCTTTGATGGAGATGACGCAGTTTGGCTTTAACCAAGCTCTTACCAAAATACAGGGTACTCTGCTGTTATATTTTGCATTTTACTTGTTTATTTGCTGTGAATTTAATAGTTAATAGTGAGTTGTTTTATTACCCAGTTCTTGAATAACATACTCAGTTACTAGAGCTTGGTTTCTTGCATTTGGTTTTGCTAAATGAGTGTGTATGTGTAACAATTCCCACCACACCTTAAGTATGTTGCTGCTCTATCTTGGGAATTTCAAAGTTAACATTTCTTACGTATCACCACGATACAATTTAAATATCGCATCACGTGTGACAAAAAAATTAAACGTCTTATTGCACTTGGCTGAGTGGATATTAGTATTGTCATAGCAGTTGCTCAAGTGTCCACTCGTCAACTGCATTATCAGTGATGCTGTTGTCAGTGCCGTGTCAGTCATTTAGCACCCACTGCTTCTTTTCGTCAATGTTGTGCACCTCCGACTTATAAACTTATAAACACCCCATATCAAGTATTTGAGTAGCGATGTATATTAGGTGAGGGTCCCAATCCCCTACAGCAAAAGGGAGTGAGAAATGTTGCCCAAGTTAGCAGCGAACCCATTTTTGATGGGTATCACGTATATGATGGTTTTCACCCCCTCCCCACCACTCACGCCCATCGCCATACCATGAACTGGCCACTGCCAGTTGGCTAAGCAGCTGCAGGCTAACTGCATGCCACACGTCCACGCCCGTGCTGCACAGTCGTCACGCTCCAATAACCACGTTGCCCAACCGCTAGGCTGCACTCACTTAGCCTATAGGGTCCCTAAAAATGCAAAAGTAACAATTTTTTGCCCCACCTTCGAATTTTTTTGCATTTAGTACCATCACTGAGGTGTCGTGGAGCTAATCTGAAAATCCGGAGGCAATCGTTACAGTCGTTCTCGAGTTATAAGCAAACAGACATACATAGATGCAGACACGTACAGAATTATTCGCATTTACCCGATGGCGCCACGTTTAATGCAGCCATCACTAAATTACTTTGGTTACTTGTAATAATTGTAGACTAGGTGTGTCTTTGTCAGTGGCACGTGAGAACGACTGTTATGTGATGTAATGTTACAGTGCGACCGTGGCTTTATGACGACTTTGATGAATGGCTCGAGCGGCTGAAAGGTCCACCTCACAAGTGTGCTTTCATATTTGTTGATAACAGCGGCCTCGACATTATACTTGGCATCTTTCCGTTTGCCCGCATGCTTCTCAGTCGTGGAACACATGTTAGTTTGTCACAGTAACTTATTAGCTGGCCTGCCACAATGTGGGGGCCAGCTATAGTAATGATCTGCATTGTCCATCCATCCATCTGTCTGTTTGTCTGTCTGTCTGTCTGTCATGCAAATATCTCTGAAACTAAGCAAGATAGACTTATGGTTATTGCTAAACTTGAATAGGAATCCGGGCTGCCCGATTCAGAATCTGCCGTCAGATTTGCAATTGGAAGTATGGTTCTGCCATTTTGGGTGTTTCTGGATTGTCCCCTCCCATTTAGACAGAAATGGGGCATTTGGCCTAATGAATGGATCACTGTTAACAGTCACCAGCATAGACACTGCCTGTTTCATTGTGTACACCATGTCCATCGTCGTATGCACGGATTCTCTCAAAGGAGAACACAAGAACAGGTGTGACAGGCCCAAGGTGTCGCGGGCCAGCTATCGTTCCATCCCATTTGGGACCATATCTTGTTTTATATTTCCTTGTCTACTGCACTATCTGCCACACATCTTGCAGTGTTTTGAACATGCAGTAATTTAATACGCAGCTAATGAAATGAAATTATAATTTTTATTAGAAAAATATTTTTACAGTGTCATTTGTGTTCTTGTTAAACAGTCGTGTATAGATAAGTGTGTATTTTACACACTGGGTTGACAGTCAGTCTTGTTTGCTGTTACTTTAAGGTGGTTCTGTGTGCAAATTCTCGTCCGGCGCTGAATGACGTTACATACAATGAGTTGACAATTCTAGCGAAGCGTGTGGCCGACATAAGTGAGGACATTAGTGCTGCACTCACTGAAGGAAGACTGCTTGTCATGGAGTCCGGCCAAGGGTCGCCATGTCTTGATCTCAGGTATTGTGCACCACTTGACTTCAATGATTTCCTGCTGCTAAACTGATTTACACGTACCTGGATGGTACCTGGCCCATGGATGGTAGTAATTGCTCGTCCAGATCTCGAGACTTATCAACTGATCCTGTGCTTGAACTACTGTGCATATTTTTGTTACCATCTATTTACAGTATTATTCCTTATTGCGGAGCACTGAGGTTCACGGATGGCAAAGTAAGCTGGGTGTCTGGGTGGGTGGGAGTCTGGTG
>Ga0126335_1002135_pt1 | contig 11633 bp, 10 predicted proteins | sample OlaspJWI45metaG_FD_108409 | JGI IMG/M metagenome (GOLD analysis project Ga0126335, IMG submission 108409) | Marine gutless worms symbiont microbial communities from Oahu, Hawaii - Olavius sp. 1 OAHU.JWI-45 metaG | ecosystem: Host-associated > Annelida > Digestive system > Unclassified | place...
CAATATGAACTAGGCTAACTGTAGGCAACCACCTCTAGGCTAATCACAGCGTAAGGGTCCCAGTGTGACAAAAACCCAATCTGCTGGACCTATAAGCTGCCTAGAACATCGTGCAACAAGAGTTTTGCACTGTGCTATAGTAACTAGAGCAGCGGTGTTAATGTTCCCTCTTTTACTCCAGACCAACAACCGTAACCTACGATGTGTCCGGGAAAAAAGGAAACCCCCGTATGCATCTTCATAACTCTGGCAAACAATGCAGGATTTTAACCAAATTCTGCAACAACGATGTAACTGCAAACAGATCAACAGACCTCAGTCAAATCAATCAACGTCTGCAACAGTTACAGCAAGTTTAGCGAGGTCACCTGAAATATGGAAGTGTCCACTACTTGCAACGTTACAACATTACTATCAAAGTGCAAAAGTCAAATATACTTAAAGTCTGTGTTCAAAATATCCTCTGCATGCATGAATGCAAGCTTGAAGACATCAACATCACTGCCTGACTGCTTCATCGATGATCAACTGATCATCTGGTAGAAATTTTCCAACTCTCAAATGTGACTTCACCTGGGTGACGTCATGAATCCAGTTGCAGTACACACACTCCTGCAGTTTCCCCAAGATCCGGTAGTCTACCGCCTTGAGTTTAGTAATGTTGGCTGGCCAGAGTTGCAGCGATGAAGTCTAATGTGTCACGGATTAACAGTCACACCATCTCATGCACCCTATAGACAGGAGTATTGTTCTATCAGCAAACATAATTTACGGACCAGTGTCTGCACTAATTAATATAATCTGGGATACTTTGTTGTTATCTGAAGATCAATAACTCTGCTGTTAAAGAATATATTCTAACAAAGAATCCAGTGCAGCTAATTTTGTTAGGATGCATTGAGATTTGGCATTTCTATCTAATATTGTCTAGAGGCTACTTTTTCTCAGACACAGTGCAGACTTAGACTGATTTAGCACACAAGACGGACAAATGTGACATATCAAGCTACATTACTTCAACAGCTAACACCAGAGCTCAATGCAAGTTCCAGGTAAATAGCACACTCGCTACTAAATACAATTTGCAGCTTATCTCAAACACGACATCTCAACATTCTGTAACAAAACACGTCTTAATTCGCAACTACACCAAGAACATTCTCCATGTTTGAATATTCACATGTTGTAAAATACATACATTTGCAGTCACGACAGTGCCTTTGTTTATTAGAACAGTGCCATACTCTGCAGCCGTTAAATGAACCTACAGATCTTCTAATACATATAACAGCAAAGCTTTATTGCTGGTATAAAGCCACAGTAAAAATCTAGTGCCAACGGCTTATCAAAATATAACTTCACACCCAGAGGTACTGGCAATATTCACTTCGGCGAGCTGACTATGAAAAGCTGGGTTTGCAGTCAACTCGTCCCCAAGTCAACTCGGCAGTTGGCCCCAAGGCAAAACTAACTGTGATCCTAACCCTATACCTCGTCCTAATCTTAACTATAACGTGTGCCCTTATTCTAACCCTAACCCTAACCCTTCAGAATGGGTTCACTTGGGCTGAGTTGACCTAGCGATGAGTTGACTGCCAACTGAAAGATGGACTGGTTTGCAATTTTGCAGTTAATACAATGTGAACGTGGACCAAGAAGAAAATGAACAATGGTACGGGCTGGCGTGGGCCAGGAGGGTAGGTATTTTGAAATCCACGCAATCACTTGCAGTCCGACCACCACTGTCATCGATTCCCGCATGAGGCTCCGCCCCCACCACTGCCAAACACCGTGTGATTGGCTCCGTCGCCGAGGTCAAGGTCGGGAAACGGCAAGGCTGCTGCAGTAGGTTCAAGGTCGTCATCATCGTCTGACTGGCTGATGGAGATTTGTGAGACAGAGGCCGACGCCATGGCGATGTCTGGCATGGCATTTCTCATGAGGGATGTCGAGGCATCCAGTGAAGGGCTGTTGTGTTCTGCATCATCCTGCAACTTCACACAGACACAACGCATACTGCACTCGTTTACTCATTCTTCCATTCACGACTCATTACAAAAATCATACTTACATATCCAGCCGTTTAAAATTAAATATAAAGCTACTAAGATATGACTACGAACATAATCAATAAAACTGAACAAATGTACTAATATTCCTTGTAATCTGATTAAGATTACAAGAAATACTCGAAACATCACGTTAGTAGCATGAGTGAGTGTGAGTGTGTAGAGGCTTAACATCCCACTCGACACTTTATAGGTCATTTCGGGAATGATTTTTACAGGCCAAATGATACAACCAACAGTGTCAAAGCAACCACTTCCAGGCTAAGCACAGCGTGAGGGTCCCAGTGTGACAAAAACCCAATCTGTTGGACCTATAAGCTATAACAGCCAGTAGCTCAACTGAGTCAGGAATTAACTATACATATATACAAGCCTTTCATCTGATGCACAACAGATCAATGGTTTAAAAATGTTACATTGACGGAGGGTACCTCTGTTTAACCTGTTTGTTCGTGGTAAACTTATGACGATAAAATTTGGCACGAAGAATCCTCAAACATCACAGTATCTTATGATTCAAGCCATATTCCAATATCTCAAGCTGCTTCAGTGTGATCACAATACTAACAAATTGCAAACTAAGACTGGATCAGGTGCCTCTTATATCATTCATCCAAGAATATATGGTGCCTATTCTTATGATACTGAAGCCCACATAGGGTGGCTGGACTCCAAAACTATAGCCCAAATATTCTACCTCGAACGGTGGGCGTGGACCCATCGGTGCAAGTACGAGAGGACTGTGTCGTCCAGCCTCCACCTGGCAATGATGTAATGGTGGATGTGACTGGACGAGAACATGTTGCCAGTGCCTGCCACTCGGCACACCTCCACTGCCAACAGGAAGTAGCCGACATGTCCCTGCGCCGGCACCGACAGTTACTGCCAGATCGTGACACAATGGGGCACTGCTAGACCGCCGATGATCCGTAGCCGGAGAAAGCATGCCGGCCGCCGGACTCTGCAGGACCTTGACGGTGGAATCGGGAAGTCCGAACTCGCGGACGACACGAAGTTGGAGTTGGTGTACGATGGCGGGTCGGTCAGCACAGAGCAAAGAGTAGGCACGCTGGACTAGTTTGCTGTGACAGATCTCGAGTTCTCGTTCACACATTGCTTCGATCACTTCTCTGTCTGGAACTGCAAACAACCAACACAACTCAGTTGAGGTAAGGTAAAGGTTGTCCCATGGGCTCGATGCTGGTTGAGGTGGGAAGCATCAACAACATCCCGTTTCTAGGCGACGGCATATGAGGGCAGTGGCCAGTTCTCTCCCTCACCGGCTTACCTTCCACCAAGTATTAACCTGTGGCCAAATTCACAAACGATGTCATAAAATCTATCCTAACCTATGTCATATGATCATCCTATGGCATATGTTATGATGCTGTAAGATGATCACATCACGTCACAGGTCAATTCACAAAAATTGTCGTAAGCACTCATAAGATTTTGTGGTGAGTTTTCTGACATATGCTACTAGTTAGAATAGTAACTGTGATCATCAGAGTATAGGAAACAGCAGCCAACAAATATTCAGTTATTAAGTATGTAAGCAAACATAAAATCAGATGCAAGTATTAATCTATAACACGGAATCAAGTGCAGTCGTTCAACATTAACCAATTTGTGCTTCACAAACCGCATTTGTGAAGCATAATGCCTCCTGTACCTATCGAGGTGGTGTATGTATAACAAGCCGGCCATGGGCAGTGATGCTCAGCCAGCTTAAGTAGGCTGGCTAACCTAGTGTCTGCTATGTGATCAAAGTTGTTCAGTATGTCTGTGCATGTAAGATTACAAGTCTCTACATCCAGTGGCTGCAACGTCCGACACCCTAGTTAACTGACACACACACAGACAGATGCCACTCAAGCAGGTCCCGTATGACGAGCTCAGGTAGCTGTAGCCAGCTGATCTAGAAACTACAAAATAAACGTTAAAAAACCTAATACCAAGCGCAAGCCCGGTTACGGGCTGCGGCCATAGTAAGATCGCGCACGTAGCGCGCGTACTATTTGTATTGTATGTGGTTGGCACCCACTGACTAGTGTGTAGATTTTGACCGTAACGAAGTACTGAGTGACCCGTAACGTCACGAAAATCTGCCTTTCGCGAAGCAAAAGTCTGGCTGTCACGAAGTAGTAAAGGTAAAGGTAAAGGTAAGAGACACTTTATACATGCACACCTTACATAACGAAGTTTAACGTCCTCTCGTCTCTACGTCGCTTGCAATGAGCTCCGCTCTCCGGGCTTGCGCCTGGAGTTTAGGTTTCCTAATGGATTATAAAACAGAAGCACAGTCAAGACGTCTTTTGCACCATCCGACAAAGAAACAGACCGGGCCTATTCGACATACAGCATACGGTGAAGAAAAATATCTAACCAGGTATGGTGCCAGCAATGATGTCGACGGTGGCTGACGAGCCAGTCTGTGAAGGCCTCGACTGCTGCTGCTGCTGGCTATGGTGATGATGATGCAGTAGCTGATGGTGATGCAGCAGTGGACATGTACGGTCGTCAAGCATGTACAGAGCATCCGGTATTGCGCATGACGACTGAGGCATCATATGGAACTGCTCCACTGCATTGTTGTCCTGACCACCGCGTGCCGACTGCTCCTTGATTAGAGACTGTTGACCGACACATCATCGGCAAGAACAATTTTTAATTTGGTGCATAATATCACAAAATTAAAAAAAGTTAAGTTATATAAAGCAAAAAAATACTAGTTTTGATGATTAATTATTTTCTACTGAAAACCAAGCATTATAGCTTTCACAGTAAAATACAATAACCGAGTTTTTCCATCCAGCTCCTAACAGGTCAAAATGCTGATGTTTTCTTCAGAAAAGAACTGAAAAGTCATTTACACATATTTACAAAGAACATTGGTCACAGATACCAGACAGAACTAAGTTTTTAACACCATTACGTAATAGACAAAACTACACCATCTATACCTTGACTTCATCAAAGTAGGGCACAAAGAGCCTCGGCTTGATAAAGAGTGCCATGTTTCGTGTCCTGACCCAAGCACTGGCCGATGACTGGCCCCCTACTGCCACAGTGTCAGAACCAATCATATGTGACGGAGGGATACTGACAAGACCACGTTTGATAGAACTGGCCAGGACTTCGTTGTCCTTCGGTAGGACGTGATCCGTGCGGATGTGTGGCAAGACGTCTGACAGAATATCTCGTAGTTCAACGTCGCTGAGGTCGCGTTTCTTTACTCCCTTTCGACTGATGCTGTGAGCCGTGTGACTCAGCAAGTTCGGCTCTGAAAAACACACCAATCACCACACACTCATCTATACCGCATTGCATAAAACGTCCCACTTTCAGCTGGCTCACAATCGGCAAACATTAACTGATTTTCCAAATTCTTTCATTGCCGGAAAAACTATGCATTTTCCAACAAAATCTGTAAAATATTTTACATCACTCTTTCAGCTAATTGCACACTATCATGGGGGCATCTTTAAGACACAGAGTAATTACAAATGTATGCATTAGATGTGACAAAAACACTCCAGAAGCCATAGGTAAATTACCGTATGTTCTTGGTAATAAATACATAAAGTTTACGTAACTAAATTAAAACTTTTAACGAGTGCAAAATGTGCATGAAATTATAAACTGACAACGGATGAAAGTTATCACACAGCGTATATATAAGTGATACCTCTTTCCTCTAGACGCTTAATAAGCTGGTGTTCTCCCCATTTAGTGACTGCAATCAGCACGTCCAGCTCACACGCCTATCACACACATGTACACACATTACTATTATTGTTACTCCTTTAAACCCTCGGCTAGAAATTCCCGAGCGGGCTTACAAAATTAGTAATAGCATGCAAACAGATACGATACTCAATCTGCAGTCAGCGGCTGGCAAAGTGTCATGCAGCACGATGGCATTGAAATGCTGCAGCAACACAGAAAGATGTTGCCTCTCTAGACTCCCAGGTGCTAAAAGAGATTCTTATGCCATCTCGTATCACCTGAGTTTGACTGAAGCACTGATTATCATCCTTATCAGTTACTGTCGGCTCACGTGGTCCACTCTTCCCTTGTGGATGACCCCACAATTTGGCAACCAGGTCTCAATCTTCCACGGAAACAATGGTCTCTGTTTAACCATTTTCGGACTGCACAGGGTTATTGTGGTGTCTGTAAAAAGAAACGGAATCACTCAGCCACTGATCTGTGTCCCTGTGATGATATCCAAACGATGTCCCACGTTAATGACTCTTGTCCTCATACGATATCAAACGGCAGCTTGTCTCAACTACACTCTGACAGTGTTGAAGCTGCTGCTTGGCTAACCAGTTATGGCTCTTGACGCAAATGCAAGAATAAGAAGGTATCAGTACACTACTTATGTGCCTACAAGTGAGTGAGTGAAGTCTACATCTCACTTGGCGCACAATGTTCCGTAAGACCTGGTGATCTGCTGGTGTCTAGAAACAGAATGATAGCCTAGTATGAAGCACACAGCTCTGAAGTCTCCAAGACCATGCATTTCAAACAGTCCGCCACTGACTATGCTTGCACCATCCAGCATACTGACATTTCACATCTGACAAAAGAGAATCTTAAACATTTGTTTGACATATGAGACAAAACGGTGCTTTCTTGACTGTTTCGACTAAAAGCATAGTGACCTTTCAAGTTCTTACTTACTCATTTACAGCAGATTATTTCGGAGACGACTAGGGAGTCTTCCTGAGCAATTACACAGCAAATTGCGTCACTAGGAAGTTTTCACACAAGTTCTGTGAATAAGCAGGACAGTGAGTAACCTGAAGAAAGTCGGAGCTGACGGCGTCCACAAGATAGTCACGTGTGAGCTCACAGAGCACAGGCAGGTGGCACGGCTGAACGAGCTGCGAGAATTCCTCACGCAGAAACTGGACGGCTTGTCTGTGAACCCAGACACTTCCATGAGGTTTGGAACTCCACTGCAGGACGGACGGCAAAGAGTCGATTGTCAGCGCTTCGGCTATGATGTCCTCACACCCTGGTGACAACATAACAATTCATTACATTACAACACAAATTAAACTGCGTACGACAGGAGCACATACCTGCGCGCGGCCTCTTTTTCACTATTGTGACCTTGATATTAAATTGTTCCCATGACCCTGAAACTGGAAGATGACCTAGATATTCTGAACATGTACCTTCATACCGGAAATGAAGTTGCTAGGTTAAGGCATTCTAAACTCCTAACGGTGGAAGAGATTTGTATGGTAAATGAAAAAATATGAAAATTGCTCAAGGTCAAAGGTCAAGGTCAAATGTCACCAACTTCCAAACACTTCTAGCGTTCACTATGGGACATATTCCTACCAAGTCACATCGAATTCTGATCAGCAGTTTTCAAGATTGCGGACAGACGCACAGACACACAGACGCCGCCAAAAGCAATACCTGCTCGCAGCATAGCTGGCGCGCAGGTAACGAGTAAGCCAGACAGTGATTAAAGGTTCAACATCCCACTTTACACATTATAATACAATCATTTCGGGGACGGTCTTCCATCCTTTGGCTGCTACTATGACCCAACCAACATTGTCCTATCACTAACTGCATTCCTACTGGCCCAACTTCAGTCACGTGACGTTAGATATAATCGGCTATCTCACTCTCCGAGGCACGATCGTTGGACATAATACGTCGAATGTTACACATTTCAATGTCCAATGGTAAAAACGTAACGTAATTTTTTCACGTCAAGCGTTGAGACGATATGTGGGCGGATATGGTGTAAAATCGCTTGCTCGTCGTTTCTCATTTTTGAAAGCATACAAACAAGTTGTTGATAAAAGTATTATTTATTTTCACGAAAATTATGACCAAAATGTGAAATATCACGTTAGTGTGTCACTTACATACTTTGGATGCTGTGCTGTGCTTAAGTTTAGACCTATGACGTAACTTCTTACGTAAGGTTGCGTTTGTAATATTTATTCGTATTTTTCATGATAAGTTATTTTTAATCAAATTTTGGAATAAGCCTTTTATATTACTGAAAATAATAAAGTATACTACGAATAACCGGTAACGAACTATATTGGCAGTTCGGCGTTAGACGGCTAACGTAACGGGTTCGCCGAAATTTCTGACGTTAAAATATTATTTTTTTTTAAAAATTTTAGTTAGTGATACGACAAAACAGATGAAGCATGATGGTGACATGAGACATGTTAATCAGCAGAAATGTCAACACGCGGGCTGCGCCCTCGTGTGACATTACAACTTGGGGACATATATATTAGCGTCTCACTGGCCATCATTCTTCCTTTGTACACTGACAAACATGAAGTAAGCCACTGGGTTGAATAATGATAAAGACATAAATAAGATCATCAGGCAACGGTCAAACGATGCATTCCGCAGGTCATGCATATGCAGTAGATTACTTGGCACTTATCACACGTCTCAATACAGAGCTGTTGACATTACACCATAGACAGTTGCAGTCAGTTTGCCAAGCTGTTACGCTACTCAGAGCTCTAACAAGAGACAGATGCTACCTATACACTACACTAACTAACACAGTGCATTGTAACAAACGGCCTCTGAAACACGGCTACAAAAACGCATATCACTGTCGCACCAGAAGGCTCAGAAAACGTAATCGATGGCGTTGTAGATAACTCGGCAGAGCGTGGTTGCGGGTTCGAGTCTTGGCAGGGCACAACTGCACAGTAACTTTGGGCAAGTTATTTAGTGTCTACACGCATGAGCCATGGAGCCTGTCACCAAACAGTATTATTAGGCTACATCGAATGCATGCGATGCGGACCGTGGTGTGCTGCACAGTTTCTTTCAGCCTGTCTGTAACGTGCCTGCGCTCTGCAAAAACAGCTCAACGCCCTGAGACCCTGTAAGGGGTGGAGACTCCCGGGAGAGCCCGAGAAACACTGATTTTCCTCACGGATTCGATGTGCCAGCTGAGCCTGACCACCCAGTAGCGAAAATCTGCTCGACTCCAAACGTCTTCGAGTATGAGACTACGTTAACTTTGTAACAGTAAACAGCAACGGTCTGCAGCAGGTCCGGCGCGTGTTCTATAGTCCTATAACGGTCGGCGGGCGAATGGCCAACGAAAACAAACCCGCCAGTAGCAGTGTGTTCCGGCTGTGGGCAATTAGTCTAACATGTCCTAGCAGCTGTCAGTCGGCGCCATACGTCCACATTACACAGTCATCAGGTGAATGTGTGGACCGATGGCCGACTTGTCAGTGCAACAGCTGGTGTCGCCCACACACACTGCCCATGGTCAAGTATAGGACCTCACAACAGCACCTACTGGCAACCATTTGAATACCCTCACCAAATCCAGACAGCTGCAGTACTGCATCAACTGTAAATTTTTTAACAGCAAAATTTGAAACAATTACCAAACAATTAACCACAATACGTATGGCGACTAGAGTTTCACGGCACCTGGTACACGTGTGTGAAAGTCTACCATCGTACTTACGACGAGACATTAGCTACGGACTATTTAAGCAAATACTCAAAACATTGTTTGGACATTAACTGACCTCGGCGCATTGTGACTCTCCCTTGTTTTGTATGCACTCTAGAAACATCCTTACTTTCGTACAGTACTTACCTTCACTGTATTACACCTTGCACTGATTCGTACAAATTTCCATCTTTTTCCGAGGACAGTAATAGATCGGAACGCTCTACGTTATTTACAGTCAGATCTGAACAACCCACTGATGATTTCCGCAAGCCTTTCGTGGACTGCTGGATGATCCTACCAGCTGCTGTACCATGCCACTCCGGCAGTAACGGGTGTACACACATCGCTGGACATAGACTTAAGAACTCGTAAATTTGAACGTTTCGTGTATGTTAAAGTTTTGTTTGTCTGTCGCACGTGCACGCTACAGGTCATGATTCAAATCATCAGCAAACTTGACTCACAAATACCCACTGTTCTAACAATAGCAGATGACTGATTACAGGGGAAAAGAACTGGTCGAAATAAAGGGCAAAGTTTCAAAATTTGTCTTGGGATATAAGGCATTTTGTACTACAAGGCGCGACTGCCTTCCTCCACCCTGGCCTGTCCAATGTAGAGGGACTGAAGAACCGCCAACCGCTCCTCCCCCACTACGTCAGTACGTCACCAATAATGTCTATACTGCTGCTGAAGCCACTTCTAGCAGCCGGTCTAAAAGTCATTTCTGATCAGACGACATCAAGGCATCATCAGTCTCACGCCAACACCGAGCTATTACAACGTGCACCTGATCGCGCCTCCAATCTACACGGTGGAGGCGCAGCAAATCAATTCTCAGGACATACAGCAAGCCACAGACCGAGACCACATCACAGCCACAACGGGCCTACTGACAGCATCAACAAGTCGGCCTATAGAAAGCAGCGGCTACAAGAACAACTAGATATAATACAGATATCATCAAAATCGATACGACACGCTTTAACATCAGCAGCCGTCAAATTTATGAGTCAACAATATAACGTTCCGCTAGCATCTCCTTCTAATACCGTTGTTATTCACAAATTCTGGTTGATGCTCCTTCAGCTATGCTTCAGCAGAAACCTGGAATAACCTCAGACATCGTCAAAAACTCACCTTCCCTCACCACATTTAAAACTTGCCTTAAATCCCACTTGTTGAACCTGGCCAATAAATACTAGATGTTCTTGTTTTTTTTTGTTTCAAAATGTACCTAAATGTACCTAGCAGTTTTAGGAAATTTCTTGCTGATGCCAACAGAGACAATACGTAAATGTCTGCAATCTATGTTTATCCTCATTGATTATTTGTGTGTGTACTGTATTTTGTTTACTGTTTGTATATGCATGTTTGTTTATCTGTGCTACCAGAAATGGTGAATATAAAAGACGACGTATACCGTGTGCGAGAGCGGGAAAGTCGATAAACCGTCCGATGTGGTAGAGTTCCATCGCCTCATCGGTGGCAGTCATGTGCGTTTTGCTGGCCACAGCCGCCTGTACCTCGCTCAGAGTGCCCAGACTGACGCTGCTGCGCATTATACACGCCGGGTCCACGATGTCCAGGTAGATGGCGGTCAGCAGAGCGCGAGCGTAGCGCCGTGGTATCACCTGTTCGTCGAGGACAATGCGTGTGGCCGTGTTCAGAGCGCGTTCCGTCAGTTCCTCGCCTGAACGCGCCCGCCGCGCTACCAGGTTGCGGAAGAACGCCGATCGCGCGGCCAGGATCGCCTTGTGACAGCGAAGTTCGCTCCGCGACCGGCGCGACCCGGACCCGCTGCCCTCCGCGAACGCTCTGCCGGCTGACGCGGCGGCAGACACCGGGGTCGGCTCGACGTCGGACGGCGGCGGCGGTGAGGACGCAAACACGAGGACGGCATCGGAGTAGGCGCCGGTGTCGAGCAGCGTGCGGAGATCCTGTTCCAGACTGTTCGGCGCGCCGAACTCGTGTGCGAGGGCAGTCAACAGCTTCCGCATTCCGGCGACCCGCGCTTCATCTAGGCCAAAATCACCCGTGTAGACGTAGCGCAGCAGAGCCGAGAAGAGTGGTAC
>Ga0126335_1002136_pt1 | contig 11632 bp, 10 predicted proteins | sample OlaspJWI45metaG_FD_108409 | JGI IMG/M metagenome (GOLD analysis project Ga0126335, IMG submission 108409) | Marine gutless worms symbiont microbial communities from Oahu, Hawaii - Olavius sp. 1 OAHU.JWI-45 metaG | ecosystem: Host-associated > Annelida > Digestive system > Unclassified | place...
ATCTGAGCCTATTTATAGCGATGTGGATGGACAAGGGCAGGTCAGGTAAGCGCCTCGTGCTGTGTTTATGATGACTGACGACGTGTGTCGCTAGAGGTCAGCACTGCATGCCGGCCAGTCAGTCGTCGGTCAGGGGCACGTATATAATAAGCGAAAGTGCGAAAACGACAACACGAAATTAGCCCCAACCCTAATTCTAAATCTGCCACTGACCGTCACCCTGATTCTAACCATAACCTTACACATCGACGTGTTTTGCATGCCGTTGTCGCAATTTCGCGTTTTACACTCGGCCATCATCAGCCAGTACCCGCTGATTGCATTTTACTGACGTCACCGTCATCACCGTGACCCTCCATCTCTCTCCAGCTAACACTCAGGCCTCTGTTTACCAGTCGGCTGAAGCCTAAAGGGACTGCTGCGGGATTATTCGTCTGCCGTGCTTGCTGATCACAGACGCACAGACAGACAGCACGACACGCATTCGTAATGAGTTTTTTTATGCTGCAGGCACGCAGACGCTTACAAATTACAGCCCCATCTATTCAGCCCATGTACCCCCATCTAGGAAAAAGTGGGATGTCAGAAAATTTTCTGCCCGTTTCGCTCGCAGACCGTTTACTCTCTCACGGCGCCGCCCCGTGTGATACCCCAGACCCCCAGCGGACAGTAGTGGACAGTGGGAGAGGGGTAAAATACTTCGGAAAGCACGTGGGCTGATGGACGGCGCTCATCTCCGTTCCGATGTGGCCCTCAACCTGACGCTGGCTTTTACTGCGAGACCGCGGATACGGGACTACTGCATCTCGTCGTGTGTCTGTTTACTTCCGGCCGAAGCTGGTACTCATGTACCGACCCCGAATGGTTGGAAGGCTGAGTCGAGGAGAAAGGCCTGGGGTGCCATAATTGTATAGCCCAGGGCGGCCAATAAGCCTGCCTTACTCCGGCTCTGCTGACCCTGGGGATTTGCTACACACGTTGCTTCTGCTGGCCTGTGTCTTTTTCTCCGTCCGTCCGTCATGTTCTGTGTCCTCAGCGGCACGTGGCGGTTTGCTGAATATTGAGTACTGACGCCTGCAGTGCCGGACGGCGGAATTGCAATATGGTGTTGATCGGTCCAGATCGATTTCTGCACGTCTCGGCCGCCGCCTTTTTTCTCTAGGTGAACGCACGTTCTTGACCCTTTATCGCCAAGGTGGTCTGTTGCAGTGGTTGTATGCGATCAACTGCATGCATCCTGCTGTGTTTTTGTCGCACGAGAGAGTCTTGACCTATAGAAGTTTAGTTTTTGGTATGTCTATATACAGCTTTATTCACCAGAATACACACTGGCAGAGAACATAAATATAAACAGTAATATACAAAATAAAGATAGAAATATACTAATAAACATAGCCCAACTCAAAATACGCTACACGTTCGTACTATGTACATCTAATCTTCAGATAGTACAACAATCCAATCGACGGGTCGTGTCGGGTCGACCCGCGGATCCGGTCGGGTAGACAATTTTAGAACAATATTTTTGGCTGCTATACATAATATATTTCCTCATATTAACTCATTATTGCAGCGGCTAATTGACAATGCTTAAATTTGTGCCATCTTGCTTTAATTAATGTCTTATGCATATTTCTATGCGTGTTATACAGAATAAAAAATGTCACAATATGACGGATTTATATCGTACATCGAGAATGCGAATTTTAGACATTCGTAAAGGTTCGTAATTTTCCAGTTTAAATTGTTTTGAGTGTAACTTGTGTTTGTATCTGCGTGGCGCATTGAGTCATTAAAAACGACTGCAAACTGTCTTTGTGTTGTGGGTGTTGTGTTGGCATGAAACTCGTCCAGTTGTTATTGCTATATATACTGCAAGCAGTCATAAACAAGCCGTCTATGAGTTATTATAAGTAGCCCTAAGTAATATTCTACACTCAGTATACGAATGTTTACGAATTTTTGAAACGCAAGTCGAACTGAGTTATATTTGCCACATTCTAAATACTTAACTTTCGGCGTCGTCAATTGGTCGGGTCTGGTCGGGTCTTGACTCGTGGACATCTCTGAACAGGTGAGGTTCGTATATCAAGGTCGTTGTTCAAAGTCATTGCAATGATGATAACATTTACCTGCGCGCCAGCTTTGCTGCGAGAAGGTATTGTTATTTGCCGGCGTCTGTGCGTCTGTCCACACAATATCTCGAAAACTACTCGTCGGAAATCGATGTAACTTGGTAGAAATATGTCCCACGGTGAACGCCAGAGGTGGTTGGAAGTTGGTGACATCTGACCTTGACCTTTGACCTTGAGCTGTTTTCGTATTTTTAAAAATTCAGGCTATACCTTTCGAGCGGCTTTACGCAGCAACTTCATTTTCAGTATGGAGATACATCTTCAGAATGTCTGGGTTACGGCTCAGTTTCAAAGTCGTGGGTTCAAGTTCAAGGTCACGGCGGCATTAAAGCGGTAGCATGCAACTCAAAAACTACCTACGTAGCCTACATGGATAGATGGGACCAGAAAGACCGACAGTAAGGGAGCTGCATCTGTATATCAGTGCATGCGCCAGCCGAAACCTTCGACAGTGCGGTGGGTGCTAGGACAAGACACAGAAGAGATTGGAAGTCGACGGGCGACGGTTGACGCGTGAAAACGTGATGGATTGACGAAATGCAATCTTCACTGTAATGCCTCGTAGCTGTCGGCCCGCCGTGAACACGTCTCGACTTCGACACACAAGCAACTAGACCCGGAATATAGCGCTGTCCATGTGTGTGTGGGCTCCAGCAACCGCTGGAAATCGACCGGATACGTTTCGTGCCCTAATGGCGCGTAAATCAGGCTTTGGTTCCGTTGTATTTGCTGTCGTGTGTGTTAGCTTTGGGCCGCATCGAATGCGCACGATGCAGACTATTGCGATCGTTGTTCCCGGCGTCTCTCAGCCTGTCTTTCCGTCACGCGGCTTCGCTGTGCAAAAACGGCCGGAGTGAACGGATTTAATAACAGGTGGCCATAGGAATTTGGCGAAGGCCGCATCGAACCCCCCTCCCATTATAAGCTACAGTGGGCAACCTCCCCCTCTTCGTGCGGGCATCGGCACCCCCTCCTAATGTAGCGTTTCTTTGGCCGAATTTCCAACTGAAACAGGACCTCGACTCGTCCAGCCGTTTTTGTAGGGCACAGGCGCGTTACAGACGGACGGACAGACAGATATACTGACTGACTGACAGACATATCACGCTACGGGATCATCGATCACAATACCCTCATGTCGTGCATTGACTGCGGCTTAAAGCGTTTGTAAGCTTTTATAGGAATTTTATATAGCGTGTCTTGACATCTGTAATAAGCCGTTACGACTTGGTGGAGCTGTCTGTTACAAAGGGTCGCTGAGACGGCGACGCGCTGCCGTATGAACCAATAATCGTGTCAACACAAGCTGATGAAACGCACACACGCAGGCACGCGGACGGGCAGGCGGACAATTAGATGGACGGACTGGCAGAGATACAGCGACTGAGACTGAATGCGATGATGTATTGGATGGACGATGCGGCGACGTGCGTGATGAATAGGACGGCGCACCGACCGACTGTAACCGCGTAGCGAGAAGTGATGCTACGCAATTAGATTTTGTCGCGGTTACTTGACGTTAAGTGTACGCGGCTGCACTACACTTCGCAGTGCCTGCGGTGTGCCTCTGAGCTTGGCTACTTAAACACTCCATGTCAGACCTCGAGATGCGCCGACGAATGTTTTCTGCTTTTACTCGCCGCAAAGACGTGTCCCCAGTTGGCACCTATTACAACGCAATTCAGACTTTTCTTAGCGCGCGACATCATGATTCCGGTTTGCACCGTATGGTACCTTAACTTCGTGCCGACTTTCGTGGTTTTCAGTTTAGGGGTTCACCCTCAAACGAATATGTAAAACACGGGTATACACGGCCTGTCAGCAGTGAAAATTTGACCAATGATCTGTGATATCTCGGAAACGGTGCAAGATACGGTGTGTGTTAGTGTTAATCACAAATAGAAAGTCGTATATGGTACCAAAATCGGTGACCTTGAATGACCTTGAACGGCGTTGTGGTTCCTTATGGCTTCTCCGGCGTTTTTTCTGCTGAAACGGTAGGTTTTAGAGCCTACAACGCAGTGATTTGGTCGTTGCCTTGGTTAGCCTAGCAGCTGCGTATATACTTTGAGCAGATGCGTCGACTTGTTCAGCGCAGCCAAGCCGCTAATGACGTTTCACAGCTCGCATCATGCATCGGGACGTGAGTTGTCTGTACAGTTAGCTGGAAGTGTTTTATTGCATTGCACTTTGCTTCCGTAGAACTCCAATGGCCAGCGGCAGTGTGCATGGGCGTCACTCACGCCGTATGCTTGAGACATTAGGTTGAATAAGGTTTGCTTCGGTCCGTACATGTGTGTATATTTTGTGGACTGCACGAAGCAAGCACATGCAGCTGACCGTGGTCTGTGTGGTCTGGGGCATTCATACACGGGCTCGTATTTGCCAGAACAGGGAAGTATGTGGAGTTTTGCGGCTAAGTCGACATCTTATGGGTCAGCTGGAATATGTTTTTGCAGCCAGTCATCTGTTGCATTGCTACAGACAGCCAAACACCTGAAAACAGACACGAATAGAAAAATAGCCCAAAACCAGTTGACACGAAGAAACCTAAGACTGGTCAGAAAACAGGTCTTTCAGCGTGACGGCTGACGGCTCCCTTGCGGGCTGCCGCTCCACAGTATAAGAATACAGTGTATATACTAGACTTGTAGTGCTTTCTTTGCGGATGTCGTTAAGGGCAACTAAACCAGGCATTAGTTTCAGTTTGATTTTGTTCATAGTTATGTGGGTTTTTCCCGCAAAGTCGTCTAGTTCTGTTGAGTTTCTGGCCCTGAAATGACCTGCTGTGTGTTAAGTGGGACTACAACTTTATATACTTACTTTGGTGTCAGCACGACGGATTGTGGACATAAGGCGGATGGAATGCTCTGTTGGACACAAATCGAGTTCGTGAGACTGACAGACGATCACGAGCTGAGTGGCGTTAGTTACTGTCTAATCACCTCGGCTAAACGTGATGTGATGTGCTGCTGTCCGTCCGTCCGTCTGTCACACGGCCCGCACGCGTGTGTCTATTGTTCGTTGAGTGATGGATAGTGACACGGTCATCGGAACTGCAGGGCATTGAAAGGCATGGAGAGGAAGACGGATACGTGTCGGTGGCGTTTGTTTGGCGTCAGTGTGGACTTAGTCACGCCTTTACGGTCAGTGGTGAGGTTCATGGGTGGGTGTCTTGTCTGGGTGGCTGCTGATTGTTTTGTTCTTCAAACGATATCTCAGCACCGAGAAGGTCTAATAACGTCAAATATGACACAAAGGTGGCGTCTAGTACGAGGATGATGCGCACACTTAGATTTTTTGAAAAAGTTTTTAATTGTGGCGAAATTTGCAAAAAAAACGCCAAAATGGGCCAAAACGCCAAAAGAGAGCACGCTACCTCAGAAACCAAAAATATAGAAATGCGGAAATTAGCACAAACATAACCCATGGTGTGAGGATGATGCACATTGCACAAGCTTTTTGTTTTCTGAATTTTGTAAAAAAAATTACAAAAATACAAAAAATAAATTCGAAAAACGCCGATTTCTTTCTTCCACACTCGCACGGTGGCGCCACCTATACGCAGAAGCAGCGTATACGTGGCGCCACCGTGCGAGTGAATTCTCCACACGCTACCTCAAACAGTGCGGAACACAGAGGACCCTGTGACGACACTAGTCACCTTACTTGTAGGTATAGGGTTAGGGTTAGGGTTACATTAGGGTTAGTTATGTGACCGAAGAGCGTAGTTTGTGATGGGCTTCTGGAACACACGGTCGCTTTTGCTGATAGATGGGCCACCATAAGTCATCATCATTATCATCATCGTCGTCATCATGAGGAAGGGATGCATGATGAGATGATGTCGTTTGCATGAACTCGACAGTCGCGTGCACAGTGAGTCAGTGTCATCTCGGCGACCTAAGCCTGTGCCAGGATCTACACGTTGACGTTACAGTCAACCCTGAAGTGCAGTCACAGACAAACAGGATCACCGACGGCCCGCGCCGAAAACGCGTAATGCCTCCGGCGTCTAACAAACCATGCAGGAAAAGTTCTGCACGAAACATATTGGAAGATGTTTTAGGCTAGAGATCCGAAAGGCATGAACAAAGGAAATTATAACAGAGGTCTTTAGAATGTGATATATTGTAAGCCGTAACAGCCAACCTCTTTTGTTCTAGGCGCACTATAGACGACCGCTCAAGACCAATGGCGCATTCACGGAGGGGCCGATATAGGCCACTTAACATTTAAAAAACCAATACTCATTCGTTACTATTTTATTTTCAGTTCATACCCATTTTATATTGTATTGTTCAGCACTGCTGTCTATTTCACTGTAAGCGGCGCTATGCAAATTTAAAAAAAGATAAAGGTAGCCCATACACGATTACCGAGCGTCGGGTTCTCGGCAGTCAGCCTGCAGGTGATGTGAGTCATAAACCCGGCGGTAGGCTGCCATTACTTTCCGCCAGGACTGCAGTTACCCCCGCAACCCTTAAGCGGGCTGCTACCAGTTTTGCTGCTTGGTGAACAGAGGCACAGTGGGTGTGAACAGGTTGCCTAAGACTGTTACCCGACAGCGTCGCGGCTGCGATTCGAACCCATGTTCTTCCGAGCCTGAGTCCGGCACGCTAACCACTCGGCTACCGAGCCACCTTATGTAAATTAGCCTGACTGATTGACAGATTGATTGAAGTCTCTCTCAAATTCAGTTGTGCTGCAGTTCCTGGCCTGAGAATATCACGCTAATGCTGTTGCGGTCGGAGCGAGGGAGCCAACATGCATGGACGATGGAAGGAGGAAACTGACGGGACAGACGGGGGTAAGGGGTGGGGAAAGGCGGCCTGGCCCCTCTCTGAGAAGTTCCCAGATCGTCACTACTTAAGACTACCATTGACGACTCGTGAGGTACAGTGCAGTAAGCGGGCGGTCGGACCGCGCTCGGCTTTACCGGGTGATTGCGTGCATCGAAGGCTTGCACTGGCCGTGTTAATTACGACGGCGCTAAGACTGTAGTGCAGTCGGTGCACGGCTGAGTGGAGACTTTGCTACGTCGGTGGTCTGCCATGCTGATCAGGTCGCTGTCGTTAATTGCTCAGGCAAACGTATCCCCGACTTGAGCCGGGTTGTTGCTTCCGCCCGCCTATATAGGCGAAGGAAGCACTATGCAACCCGGTTGTGATGTCTGTCCGTCTCTCTGTCTGTCGGTGATAGGAATGCGTAGAATGCGTGAGCCCGTTGTAACTAGAGTCTTACTGGCGTGGGACAACGGACATACGCAGCAATGAACTGTGGGTACAGGCGGAAGCAAATACATCGATGGCTTCCCGTCGAACACTTGTCAGCATCTCGTGTGGGGATAGTGGGACTGCAGTGCTGCTTCCTATTTAACGACAGAGATCGGAGTTGGCGTCGCGGTTTAAGCTCAGCTGGCTACAACTGATAGCTGAGCTAATCATAGGCTGCTCAAACCGCATTTGTCTGTTAACCAGGGTGTCGGAAATTGTAATCTCTGGACTTAGAGACTTGTAGTTGTGCGTGTAGAAGCCCACTGACGAACTCCAAAGGTCACCATGGCTCACTTAAGCCAGCTGAGAGTCACTGCCCGTGGGCGGTTTGTAGAATGTTATACTGGCAGTACTTCAGTACGGACAGCAGTACACGGTATTAATTTATGTGTCTACCGTCCGTCTGTCCGTTAGCTAGGGATGTACCAGATAGGGGTGTTCACTATCATCCGGCCAGAACGTGAATACTGAGTACTGACTTACGGACCGCATGAATTGAGTCAACTACACCGTCTGAGTGAGTATTCAGTAGTTTGGGGACAGTACTAGTCTGACGTGGACACTCATTACTGAAGGCACCATTTCCCATTAAAAGTGAGTAATCAACGTAATAATAAGTAAGTAAAATTATCGGGTTTCATTATCTGGTTTCTTTATTGTCAGGAACCGGAACCGAATAGTGAAAAGTAGCCGGATATCCGGGCCGACACCGGATACAACCGGATATCTGGTACATCCCCACCGTTAGCAGGCTGACAGCTATGACGTGATGATGAACCGCCACCTAGTGAGTGCAGGTAAAACATGCTTCCAACCCAAGCGGCTGCCGTTCTTGTTGTCGTTTTATACGAAGACCGGAACGGCATAGAAATAAGTCTAAAACACTATGTTTGAACGATCGCGCGTGGTTTACGAGTCATGTCTTTTTACTGGGCCGCATCGAATGCATCAGATGCAGACTATTTCGATCGATGTTCACGGCGTCTGTCAGTTTGTCACGCGGCTTCGCTGTTCAAACACGGCTCAACGGAGCGAGGTCCTGCCTTGGGTGGAGACTCATGGGAAACGTTGTATTAGACGCGCTGTCTCGATTCCCCCACGGCTTCGATGCGGCCTTCGCGAACTTGCTTTCTTGCCTCACTTGTGTGGTCCTTCGACAGCTTTGCCAGCCTGTTGTTTGTTGTCCGTCGGGCGGCGGATCTGTGGCGTCGGTGGCTAATGCGATTGGATCAGTGACGTTGCTGGGAATCAGCAAGTGGCAAGTGCTCGCAATGCCAGTGATAATCAATAATGCAACACGCCGGGTGGTCGGGCCGGCTAACTTCGTGGGTGGTCGTTGTGTGTCAATATATCCCAGCTGTGGCGCTGTCTGATAATTCCGATGTACGCGCGACGCGTCATGCTGTGATTTTCACGCTGACGTGTGCACAAGTTGCATTTTCGGCCGCGGCCAGAGGCGGACTATTGCGAGCGATGATCTCGGCGTCTGTCAGTCGGTGTGTATGTGACGTGGGTGACAAGTGCAAAAACGGCTGAATGGATCAACGTCCCTGTTTGGCGTGAGACTCCAGGGGTTCTCCGTCCCGCATGGCGAGTGCGGTTCGATGCGGCGTTTGCCATATTACTTTGGCCTCTTGTTCGATACTCCGTTTACGTATATTCTCTGTTGTCTTGGTTTTCATAGTTCGGTTTACCGTCCAGCAGTTGCAAGGAAAACACAACATGGCTACTTTCAGAATGCTAAAATGCGATGGTCGTACCATGGTCGAACTAGTACCATGGTATTTTGGGACCCGAAAACAATGAGCATGTGTGTCCTAGGGGAGCACAAACGTGCGCGCTGGACACGTAAAATGTATAGAATCGTTTGCTGTAGTACTGGAATTAGAACGAAAACTGTCGCATAGAGTTTGTAACGATGTTGGATGTCGATGACGAAGACCTTTATGCTGCACGGCTGTCTGATGGCGATTCACTCAGCCTGTGTGATTTATTACGCTACCTTCAGACACGTACACTCGCATACAGACACGGATATAATTGACCAGTCACAGAGACAGACAGACAGTGACACACGGGGAGATAGCGTCGTTGAGACCACCGTGACAGTGATGCCGGCGAGATTATGGAAATGAGCTAATTATCGACGGACTGACTGACGAGATATGCTGCTGTTCTCGCTTAGCGACCGTTGAGCAGCGTTCGACGGCGTCAGTCACTGCTGTGAGATAACGTCTGAGTTTGACGAATGACGCGCAGGCTGCGTTCAGAATCTCTCTGTGTTGTCAACTGTGCCTGAGCATGCTTTGAGTGCGACTGATGCTGCCTTAGTGGGGTGTGTATTCAGTCCCTGTGCTCTGCAAAAGCGGCTGAACGGATCGAGGTCCTACTTGCGGTGGAGACTTTTGGGGCAGTGGGGCCCGAGGCACACTTTATTAGATGGGGTCGCGATCCTCAACGGCGACGGGGAGTGGAGAAATGTTGCCAATTTTTCCGTATAATACGATTTTTCCAGGCGCCACGTGATGGGCGAAGAAGACTGTTATTTAGTCTTGCACCGGGTTGGACATATATCGAATGGCTATTAACTGTCATGTTATGCTGCCACCTGTGTACCAGAAGTAAACTTTCTAGGTGATATGTTAAGGCTTTCGAGAGTTATCTGACGAAACAGACGGACGGACCGATGCGAACGAGCGCATAACTCGGGTGGTAAGTTTTCTTGGGTCGCATGCGCCCACCGTAAACGACGAGTGTACTGTATACTTGCAAGCTGAAGTAAATGGCGACTCGTCAGTGTGAAACTACAGCATATAGAGGCGCGTTCATAGCATACCGGTATAGCAGTACAAGTCGTTAATCTACGTCGTCGGCGGCTGTCATAAATGAAAGTACAGCGCATATTGACTTTGGACTCATGAGATGATCGTGACCAGTTACTCGTCGGCAGCACGTCAACAGTCAACACTGCAGCATGCCGCCGTGCCTACCTGAACCGACTTGTAGCCTATACACTTAAGACAAAACCGCTTTCAGTTACCCTATTAGACTTCAACATTTTACACTGCATACAGGTTCGACGTCACCCACCGGCGTAATAAAGTTCTTCGTTGAAATCGTGGCCATGTCTGTCTTGCGCATGAGCTCCGTCCCGGACCCCGCTTGGACAGCGTTCTCCCAGACCTCCTAGCTGGTTTGGGGGAAAGAAAGTGAAGGGGTGGAAGAGGGAGGGAGGGCAGGGAAAAGGAGGAACGGAAAAGAAAGGAGGCTCTCATAAAATCTTGGATCCGCCTCTGGCAAAGGGGATGTCGTAGGGCCCCATCTTTTAATACCTAAAATCGATGCTGTACATTCTTCTTCCTCTTCCAGATAGGTGCCAACTCAGGTTGAGTACTATCGCAGCGCGGTGAGAGGGTCTAGGTGCGTGAAGCGGAAGCGGTGGTGCAAACATTTGGTGATCGTTGACAGTCTCGACGTGGTGCTGATGGGTGCCTGATTGTGGTCACGATCTCACATCACGTCTGATGGTGTAAATCAGTTTGTCGCGGTGTGCAGTGCTGCTGTCACGTGACGTCCTAATAAAACATTTGACGCTGACAGTCGGCTCAGCTACCGCTGATATAATATTGCTTCCGAGTCTGTCTGACGGTGCAGTATACCGACACTACCCCCAATGACAACCTCCCCCCTGTAATAACACCCCTTCCGCCGACAAAATCCCGCCCCTGCAGCTAGAGGCGTGGCTACGGCCGACACTGTGAGGAACTTCCCAGCGACGTTGGCGGATAACGATTTCCCGCGGGGCTAACACGTCAGTCGGACCTAGATGGCCCCGGCGCCGAGGGAGACAAGGCTGTGCACTCTTCCAGAAAATTGGGGAATTTTTGATATCACAATGGCGGGAGTGGGGGACTAGGTGCGGGGGCAGGCAGAACCGCTAGTATGTAGTTGGTTTGGAGTTATGTTCTCGCACCTGTATTACTGACAGTATAGGTCATCGGGCGTCATTTTTACGCCGTTTGCGGAACGACTTGGGGACGTTTTTTCTGCAGTAGAGGGTGTATTGTCCTGCCTATGATGTCTACGTGTGTGGTCTGACGTTGTCTATTGTGCGTTGTCTCGTCTCGGCCGCTAAACGGCTGTCAGTTCAGTCGTCATGCGTCAGGTGCGCTGTGACGGTACTTAGACCACCCAAGTCGTGCGGCTGTCTCGAGACCGTGC
>Ga0126335_1002137_pt1 | contig 11626 bp, 3 predicted proteins | sample OlaspJWI45metaG_FD_108409 | JGI IMG/M metagenome (GOLD analysis project Ga0126335, IMG submission 108409) | Marine gutless worms symbiont microbial communities from Oahu, Hawaii - Olavius sp. 1 OAHU.JWI-45 metaG | ecosystem: Host-associated > Annelida > Digestive system > Unclassified | place...
AAACGTCAACTCGAGACATTTTTATACAACCACGCTTTTAACTAACATTGTTAGGCGCCCTTGTTGTGTCTCGGCACTTACGTCGCCTTAATCTTGACTTTTTAGATAGATAGATAGATAGATAGATAGACAGACAGACAGACAGATAGATAGATAGACAGATACTTGAGACTGAGATATTTGGCCACATTTCTTGCAGTGTTCCATCAGTTTCCAGACTTATGCAGCGTGAAAATACTGTGTTAAATTTCATACATTTGGATGATGGAAACTGCTACTATAGAAAGCCGCCCAGATTGTTGTTTGTTTATTTCTGTAAGTTTTGCTATTACCCTGTGAAAAATGGTATAACTCATATTCGTCACTGAAGTGGTTTAAGTGTGTGTTGATGACTGTAGAAAGAAGATCAGATCTATATTCAAGCAACCGTTGACGAGATCAAAGAGAAGTGAGACGATGTCTTGTGTTGCTGTTTTGTGCAGCAGCTCTTAAACGTTAACTATCTTATTGAACCATCACATTTCTGATTTTGAGTTACCTTTTACTTTGTTTTGTAATACTAGGTACAGTGTCACCAGATTTTATCCAAAAATATTTTATTAGTATTAATTTAGAATATATGTGTGTGCATTTTTAGATTTGCACCTGCTTTGAATTCTGGGCTGTTGGAAGTTATTGTACCGTCACCTCAGTATTATCCGAACTTCGATACTCTTCAAGATACATTCGGAGACACGATAGAGCGAGTCAGGCAAGAAATTCTTTCATTTGACATACAAAATATCTTTCATCTGTTTTGTTACTTAAAGATTAACTGCAGTGTTTTTGGTTGTTATAGTAAACTGCTTGTCGCCTGTCTTTAATGATGGTCGAACCCATTTAAATATTGAGGAAGGTCAAAAAATAAGCAAATTGTCGTAAAAGCATCTGAAAGTGCACACTTGAAGGTTTGTCTACATTTTGCAAGTCGATGATGTCATACCGAGAAAACGACCAAAACATTCTTGTCTTGTCTGTTGTTGTATAGCTGTATTTATCATAGTCAAACGTGAATATTAGTATTTATAATTAAGATTAATATGTATAATGTCAAGTTATGAAGAAACAATGATGTGTCCGTTCACAGACTACAGTTACTCGATGCAACACCTGCCATAATCTAACTGCATGTTTTATGTTACACATTCTTTGCATTTGTTGCTTACGGTAGATATATAGTGTAATTCTAAGCTGCAAATATAGTCTGTAGTTGAATTTTAGTGTGAGAAATTTGCATGTGACAGATAGAAGCTCATATTAGCAACAGTTAGTTTGGAGTGTATTGAAAGTTTGTGGTATGGCAAAGCAAATGTGGCTTCGTTTTCTGTGCAAAATTGTAATTATATTGTCATTCACATTGATATATCTGGCCTGTGGCATGTCATTGTCACCTGGGATATCATTGTGACATGTATGTTATTGCATTTATGTGTGGCTGATGAATAATTCCATAGGTGGTGCCACATTGTTAATACTGTTACAACACTAATTCTGTGTGTGATTAATGTTACTGCCGATGTACAGGTGGCGTACAAAACAGAACCTTGACTACACATATTCCATGATGTATGCACGCAGTCGTGGCACATATTATGTCCAGGTACTGAAGCCATGCATCGGTGTTGTACAGGTCCATTGAGTTTGCCGTTGACCATGAAGCTCTGTAGGAAATGTGGATTTACTCATTCACAGGGTCCCGGTTTCATTCCCAGGCCTGGGAAGAGTTTTATTTGTCAAAGAATTTTACCTCAGGTGCTTCCATCTCACTCAGCTGTGATGAGTAGACCAGGTTTCTACTTGGTTTGAAGGTAAGACAGCGAGGGAGAAACTGGCCACACCTTTATATGCCGAAGCCACTGGAAACAGAATGTCACTAACACTATTTTTGCCTCAGCAAGTACTCCCATTGCTGTTATCAATACACAGCTACATGGCTGGTACTAATGAAGCTAGGGCTGTTTGCAGTTTTTAAACCGAAACCACGGTTTTATGTGAAAACTGAGCTGAACAGAAACCACGTTTTTAGCACCCTGGACACGGTTTGAGACTGCAAATCAACTGCATTAACTGAAGTCAGGCTAGTAACTCATTAAACCTCATGCTCATCCTTGTATGAAAGGAGGCGATGATGAAAGAAATCATAAGTGTTTTGCAAGTAAGTGGCTTTAAGTAACTCAAAACCGAACCGAAGCTGCGGTTTTTGTGTGAAAACTTAACTGAATCGAACCGGAAATGGAAATAGTGGAACCGTAACAGCCTAAATGAAGCTTTTGAAAATACAATGTTATGTACTTGTATCGTGAAGCCATGAATTGTGTATATAACGCCTAATACAAAATTTTTATGCACTATAATATTGTTGTAATGGTTTTGATTTGTGACATGTGGTAGTGAAAAAGTCGGGTATATTTGTTGATTACACAGACTGCACACTTTAAGTAATAACTGAGGGCATGTTTGTTTGATTGGGGCTGTTGTGTGTTTATTTCAATTTTTGGTATCAAGGATTAGAGTGTAGCACCATATTTTGTTACGGTACACGAACAGATGCAAATGCTGATATTTAGACAGCCATTTTACATTTTCTGGACTCAGCTGCTGATTTGTTGAAGTTGAGTGGATACTTTTGCAGCTGGAAGATGATGTTATAACGAAGCCTGGATATCTTACGATAATGAAGGATTTTGTGCTGAATCAGAAGATGAATGAATGGATTCTACTTGAGTTTTCTCATCTCGGATTTATTGGTGAGTGTATTTGTATTGACATTGATTTTGTAGGTTTTGTTTAATTACGTTCACTGGTATTTGCCAGTGAACTCAATTAAACAAAGTGTACAATTGTTTTGCGTTTTTGAGTTGTGAGTTTGTTTGCATATATTTTTAACAACGAGCAATTTTAGAGTGATTCATTAATAATGAAACAAGAGGGTTAGCTGTCACAAAGACAGTGTGCGACTGCTGCGTAATATTGAAATTATGGTTAGGGTTAAGAGTTAAGGTTTTTGGTATCCACATCAACATTCGCATTTTACCCGTGACAAATATCTGCCACTAATTGCACTGTTAGATTTTAAACCAAACAACTTCTAACACTGACACAAAGTACAACACCACAAAAACACGTGCATAATATGTAAAAATTGCAATCCTGTGGTCAAAAAAACTTATCATTAAAATGTTTACAATGATACAGCAGCTGTTATCGCCCATTGATCACACATTGTGTGTGTGAGTTGGTGGAAACAAAAATGCTTTTCACTGGGTATACCTCTCTTTAAAGCACTCCTGCAGGGCAGGCCCCACAAATATCACCATAAACTATACTGTATGTTGTGAAATATTAAGAGTCTTTGGGCTGTATTTCTGTTGCAGAAATTGTGGGTCTTGCTTTAGTCGGTTTGACAGGGTATACTGCGAAACATACATTTTCGGGCCGTAATCCGTTCAAGGTCATTCAAGGTCAACAGTTTTGGTATTAGTAAAAGCTTGTATGCCAGTGCCTATTAATGAACACATTTATTCGGTAAACAAGCACCAGAATCAAAGGCAATAAGAAAAAGTATTAAGAACACTAAAAACACTACAACAGACAGACCGGAATAAAAGACGTAAAAAAAGAGAAATAACAGCTAGACTGCAACATCAACGTTAATTAATAGACACATTGACATTTGACAAACAAGTGTTTCATTTCGCCACAGTACATGCATTTGTCAGATGAACAGACAGACAGATGGAATTGTGGCAGCAAGAGCATTGCATTACATGCAGTTGCATGCTAAAAAGTGTCAAGAGGCTGATCATGCTCTCAACCTTGGCACAAGTCACTGAACACTATCTCCAGCCGATTGCATGCATTCGGGACAATGAATGCTGGAGGAACTTCATGGAGACAGCTATGCTTCTCAATGCTGGTGCCTGATGATGCTGACTTTGTAAAATGTAATATGCAACATGTTAGTTGCTGTTTTATTTTTGCAAGTGTTAATAAGTGTGTAGTGAATTCTTTCTTCAGTTTGTGCAGATTAAGTTGCATTACAGATAATATGTATTCTTGAATCTGTTGTTTCATTTTACTTTGCAGGTAAATTGTTCAAGTCGTATGATCTGCCTTTCATTGTGGAGTTTATTCTGATGTTTTACCGTGACAAGCCAGTCGACTGGCTGCTCGATCATCTGCTTTATGTCAAAGTCTGCAATCCTGAAAAGGACAATGTTTGTATTGAGTTTTTTCCTGTCATTTTGTTTGTTTGTAAATTTAGACATATTTTCAAACTTAAGTATTATCTAATACAGAAGGTATATGTCTGAAGTTATTTACATAATTAGCATAAACTGTAATGCCTTATTAATATGAATTGAAATATTACTGTGTATCAGACTACCAGTAGTGTCGTGCATCATATTGATGCAGCTGGATTCATATAGGTCTTAAAACTTTTGTTTCCTGTCAGTCATTTAACAGCATTACTTTCTTAAGAGTTACATCCATAACTTGTTCGTTTTTACTCTTTTTGCCTGCTGCCGAGAAGTGCAAATAGCTTTTTTATATGCTGATGTTTAGTGACTGTTGATGTTGTCTGTCGGAACTTACTAGTTTCTGCTACTGCTTTATCATCAGCAAACCTTAATGTTTTAGCCCAGAGAGTACATGCCTTGAATTTTTTTCTTGTACATGTTGGATAAGTTATCTGTGCTTTATGTATCATGGCTTTCTGTCGTCATAAATTATAATGTAGTGGACTCTAAGAGCATGGTAACATTATGCAGCCTTCTGACAAGAAGTTACCATTTCTTACATATGAAAGTGCGCATACCAGAAAATGCCTTAAAAGGGGTGTCTAAGGTATCGTTGGTATAGACATTGTTCTTATTGGGTTGGCTGTGTTGCCAGAAACACTGTGCACGATCTGTGGCCGAGTTACGTCGTCGATACAAACCGTCGCTCTTTCAACACATCGGAACATTTTCATCGTTGAAGGGAAAAGTGCAAAAGCTCAAGGTCTGTTCCTTTTCACCATTTTCTTGCGTGATCTAAAATGGGGTCGTGTATTTTGCTGGTTTATCAGTCCACATGTCCATGAGCAGGATTAATCGTCTAGTTTTTGATTTGTAGGCTCTGGATGATAAGTGGTCAGTCTGATGGCCCAACTGTTTGCAGAGTCCAACTGCTTGAAATTTTTTATAGTGATCCTTGAATTTGGGATTATTACAGAAGTTTGGCAGGAGCAGTTTAATTTTTTTGCCTTATTAGGTGTACTACAGTGAGAAGGGGTGCCATGCTTGCTCACTCAGTGAGACGTCGGATTCGTGTTCAGTAGGTCGCAGGTTCGAGTCTCACTACCGTCACTCGATACTGCTGCATGGTAACTTGAGGCAAATTATATACACCTATATTATCTCAGTCGCCTCTGTCACCAATTTGGTACCGGCAAGTTATATACAGTTAGTATTCACTAGTGGTTATCAATGGTTTTTAGCCCCAACCCTCCACGTGTCCATCCCCATACCCTGCTCAGGCCACTGTTGGTCAGTTAAGTGCCTGCAGGCTAGCTGTAAGCCACACGGCCGTGCTGCAGGTCATCACATATAACCATGTTGTCCATCTGCTAGGCTGCACGTGCTTAATCTATAGGGTCCTAAAAATGCAAAAGTAACAGTTTTTTGCTTCACTCCCCCCCCCTGAAATTTTTTGTGCCTTAACTTTCCCTGGAGCGACCCTGTAAACTGAAAGGCAATTGTCGGTTGCAGCTGTTCCTGAGTTATAAGTGAACAAACGTACTGACACACATACAGAATTACTATATTAGACTTGCTTAACACCATGGAATGGCACTGAAATGGCCTTCTATGTGCTGATGTGCCGTTAAGAAACTGCTCACTCGCTCACTCTCTGCTGACTTGCACAGTGTTAGAATGCTACTTTGATGTTAACTTGATCATCGTTATCGTTAATTTTACCGCGTGTTGTGTGGTGAAGGACAAAGACTTTGGGAAAGGATCGATGCATCGACCACATCTGAATCCCAATGCAGAAGTGTCAACAACAATGAAGATTTATGATCACTACAGCCTCGACAGGGCATACATGGGTGAAACATTCTTCTGGGGCTTAACTCCGTTGCAGGGAGACACTGTCAATTTCAAGTTTTCACCACCCATACATATCGAGAGGTACGTTATATACGTTTATATTTCACTCGTAGACTTCAGTGGCACTTGTGTGTCCTTTTGATATTTGTTTTGGTATTATTAGGCTGCATCTAATGCATGAGATGCAGACTTTTGTTACCGATGTGCACAGTGTCTGTCTGTCATTCTGTCAGTCACGCAGCTCAACTCAGCTTGACTATGTTGGGTCATTCGGTGCAGTCTTTGCTAAATCACTTTGGCCTCTTGTTGTTTATTTTTGTTTGTTTTTTTGTATTTTCATACGTGCAGTCACACATAAAGTTAACATTTAACAGGTCCACCAATTGTCTGTTTAACCGTTTTTTATGTTTGTTTGGATTCCCTCCACCTCCATACATGGCCTCATCCTGTTAGTGATGACGGTCAGGAGTAAAGAGGGAACATTAACACAGCTGCTGTAGTTACTATAGTACAGTGCAACACTCTTGTTGCGCGATGTTCTAGGCAGCTTATAGGTCCAGCAGATTGGCTTTTTGTAACTATGACCCTTACACTGTGATTAGCCTAAGGGTGGTTGCCTACAGTTGATATTGTGACAAGATGGAGTGGTTCTGGTAGGATTGAAGCCTATCTCAGTGGCCAACTGGCTTCCTTCAGTGCTTTGACGCTGTTGGTTGGGTCATTGGACCTGTAAAAATCGTCCCCGAAATGACCTATAAAGTGTCGAGTGGGACATTAAGCCCTCTACTCACGCACACTCACTTTGATTCTGTATATTATTAGAAGTCAGCCCAAACCTTTTGTAATCCTGAATGCCAGTAAACCATGGTTGCCTTGGATGTTACTTTTTATGCTTTGCACATCATTGCGTTAGTTGGCAGTTCGTACGGAGGCTTTAGAAATTGTTGCTGCATCTGTGAACATCCTATTATCTCAGATAATTACCAATAATGATATGTTGCATTAGGTTTAGTTTTGAATAAGTTTGTTGTTGTTTTTAAAAATGTTTAGTTTTTAGTGTTGGTTTGGTTTGTATATTTTTCTCGTTTGTCGTTAGATTGGTCGTCAGTATAAGTGCGGTTGATTGCCTGGAAAGATAGGTCTCCAAAATGACCCACTGCATGTCAAATGGAACATAATCGTGAGTGTGAGGAATCAAGTAAGGTGAAACTAGTAATTCTTTAACAGTTTCTGCATCTGTCCTTGCAAGATACCCCAAGAGATGTCATTAAAAACACAGTAAAAAGACTTGCTTACATTTCGTACAATTTGCTGTTTGTTTCACTGCTAATGACGTAATTGGACCCGATGTGAGTGTTCATGTGTCGTCTGTTCAGGTACGTGTTTCGCAGCAGCAACCCAGAGCATCCCGGCGACAAGTTTTACAACACGTCCGTGCAGGTGTTGTCAAGCCTGCGGCATACTACTGACAACCAGCAACAGCCATCAGAATTGCCCCTGACTGCCGACAATTTCTACGTTATTAACCAGTTTAATCACGACTCCGGCATTGCAGAAGGAACACCACCGGCATGGCTTGGTCCCGTTGATGTCCTGCGTTTGTATGTTCAGCATCCAAGTTCATCGTGGGCTATTTTGAATGAGGTGGTTGACTTTGTGTACTGTTTTACTGTGCAACGAATGCTTTCGGTTTCATGCAGTGTCGGTGGCTTAACATAGTTTATTTGTATTGATCACTTCTGCCCTGTTGAAGATGATAGATTTTTTTCTTTTTCAGTGTATCCTGTTATTTGATAGCAGTTATCCAGTTTTCCAATGGGTTTGATGGTTACACAACATCATAACATCATCTTTTTTCTGTATTAGAGTACGAGTTTTCATAGCTTCTGTTGCCTGTTACGTCATGTGACATCTGTATTTGTTTCTTCCTTTCCTAGTTCTGCTTCCAATACATCTCACAAGAATCCTTTACAAAGAGCCGTGATGGCTCATGATACTTCATCCATTGTTTGCTATCTATTGTCGCATTGTCTTCTCTTTGGCCCTTTAGAAAATTATGTTTGTTGATAATGTGGTTAGACAGCAATGATGATCTGAGGATAATAGCTGTTGTGTGTGTCTTGTAGATTTACATAAAGGAGAAAACAGAGAAGAATACTAGGTGACCATCGTTGGTTGACCCTGTGTATTCCATTGCCACGTACATTACTGGCAGCTGGTCTGCTGTCTTATGTAGGAATGGTTGTCATGATCTAGTCAGCTTCACTTCTGTCCCAGTTTATCGTCATCATTATTACACTGTGGACATACACTTTCTGACTTCAGCTATTAAGTTACCGGTTGTAAAAAAAATTTTCCCGTCATAGGTTACTTATACCCTACCGATTTACTGATTTCGTGGACTTTTTGACTAGTAGGTTTCATTATTTTATGGGTTACATTTTGTTTATTTTAAATCATTAAGTCAGTGTACGTTATCTGCAACGTGAATATCTCAGAAAGTGAGAGCTATGGTTACTGTTAAATGCCAGTGTGAAATCAAGGGTTTCTGATTCAGATTCATGACTGAAAGTACAAGAGTCACACAGCGGATGGGCTAGCTGTCATTCTGATCCATTGAGGATGATATTTTTGGTTTTGATCTCATGTAATAGGCTGTACGTTTATTAACTGTATGTTGAATAGTAGTTAAGGATTCAGAGCAATTAATATATACAAATGGAGATATTTGGTTATCAGCCATCAAAATGCATGGGTTAAAGGCAGAAGAAATAGGCGAGTGGAAGATATTATATGAATGTCCTGTTTATCCAATTATATGACTTGTGTGAAATTATGGCCAACCTGTCCTACTATAGGAAATGCTTGATATAGTCATGTACTTTGTATGGCTATATGTCTCTACTCTCCAGTTAGTTAATTTGCATGTTATTTTGTCTTTTTTAAAAGAAGATACCAAATATGATATACATACGTTCGTTCCTTGATAAGATCATGTAGTGATTTACTTTTTATTTTATCATTATATTGTGATAGGGTGAAATGATTGTGGTGTGTTGGTATTTGACTCGTATTAACTAGCTGAGTGTTAATACTGTTCTTCTGTCAACAGCATTGTTTACTGCTGTTTATGTTCCTTCCTTTTTATGCTCTTTGCTATCAAATATCATGGTATAATATTGTTTAATTGTAATTAGTTTAAAATGTTAATTGATGTGCGTTAGAACATGGTGTTGAAAAGTGGTCGATAGTGTTGCATGCATCTTGTACAGTCATGATTGGCTTTGCTAAATTCAGGATATCTTTAAAACAGGCACTAAAACTTTGTTAGATTTGTATCTTTTGGTGAATACTGCTGCTTCTGAGAAAAACATTTTTTCACTTTATTAAACAACAAAGGGCCAAAGGCCACTTACAAGTCGCATCATACATGTATAAAATCATGCAGCAGAAAAGACGATTTACATAAAATTTCCCTTACAGTACAATAAAAGATAATCATTACTAAGTGACTCGTCAAACTTGTTGAAACAAGTAAAATCTGTTGTACTGGGTGGCAAGTTATTCCGTAAGTTAACGATTCAATTACCGAGTCATTTATTATGTTATTACAACATCGCTGTTTATGTGTGACATATTTGTGACCGTGTAGGACCTGTAGGTGTGGTTGATTTCTTAATGTGAAAAACTTATTTGTATGGAGATGCACCATGCCAAACAGGATTCTGTAGACCAGCAACACATCAGTACCGTATGAAGTTTTCTCGACTCTTGAGACCTAACACTAGAGTCTTAGAGTAGTAGTTTGGGTGATTCTTCCATAGCATGGTTCCCGTGTCAGATATTATGCATGTAGTGCAAGTTTTTCTAGAGATATCTTTTTTGATTTATTTTCCATTTTATATATGTTTGGTTAAGTGTCGGAAGTGTTGCATGTCAACTTTCATCTGGCATTGTTGTTTATGATGACTGTATTTAATTGTGGCAGTTGCCTATTAGTTTTTTCACCTTGGGCCACGTTATTGTCGTTAGCATTATCTGTCTCATCTTGAATGCTTTGTACAAAGTCACAAATGCACCAACTTTAACCAAATTTGCACAATATGTATCACGGTGGAAGACGACCCACTGAATATGGGGGACTGTCATCAGTCATTTGATACTGTAATGAGTCAATAAAGCATTATAATTATTCAGCAGAGCATAGCAGCTGCAATGCATTGCACAGTCCATTGTCGTTCACACAGAAGGGGTCTGGATTCATTGTGGATTGGGCCGAGGTGTACTGCTACAACCTACACAGCCCTTGTTTGTTGTTATAATCATGTTAATATTGGTTATGACATTTACTGTAATATTTCTAGTGCTGCAGGACAGAACACAGTCACCCGAATCATGTATGAACTATTTATATTATCTGTCATTGTACAAGGTTGTCTTCTAATATATTTTTGTGTGTGAATGGGCAGTTGGGCCTGAGGGTCCTCAACTAACCTGTCAACTATAAAAGTATACATAAAAGTGACTGTAAAATATTAGCTGTACAAGCACAATGGAAACGTCGCCATAAAAAAGACAGCATTAAAATGTCTGATGTTTGCATTTCTAAACAAATAAAAAGGAAATAGACTGCTACATGACAGCTAGCACAGTTGTTATCTGCTGAAGCCATCTCAGTTCACTGGGCAACTGGAGCGCAATAGACTGGACTGCGAGCCGTGACGCTGACCACTGAGTCACCCATAAATGTCACAAATGAACACTGTTTGCAGCAACACAAGCATGTAGGTAGAGTTTCCTCATGTCGTGATGGTAAATCTGTCTTTAGTACGCGACTAAACTACCGCCAGAACATTGAATCTGGTGACGTACAAAACATGACTTTTCTTACTCCATATAAAAATACGAACTCCAAAAATGGTAAGAACACAGTGCAGCATTGCATAATTTATTCATTAGACCACACAACTCGGTTACAGTGCTAGAGACCTTACTCTCCAGTCTCCGGTGCATACTGTGAATATATAATATACATGTATGAAAACACGAAAATGTCACTTATTGTTCTTTGCACAAGTTAGCAGAGCGAAGTGTGCCACCAAAAAAATTTCCCCATGTCACAACACAGTCAACCTTAGAATAGTGTCGAGCAGTGTAAAACGCAGACCAGAACGGTGGAATGAGAGTCGACATCTTTCAGCTGACAAGTCCTGCAAACACACACTTTCAGTAAAAACTAACATTCATCGTAACAAAAGGTCTATAACAGCTAATGTCAGAATAAACACAACAAAGAACATGAAATACATTCACAAGAATACAACTGACAACTGCAATGTCATCTCGGTGGCCGAGTGGTTTGGGTGGCCCGGTGGCCGAGTGGTTAGCGTGCCGGACTCAGGCTCGGAAGAGCACGGGTTCGAATCACAGTCGCGGCGCTGTCGAGTAACAGTCTTGGGCAAACTGTTCGCACCCAGTGTGCCTAGGTCAAC
>Ga0126335_1002138_pt1 | contig 11625 bp, 5 predicted proteins | sample OlaspJWI45metaG_FD_108409 | JGI IMG/M metagenome (GOLD analysis project Ga0126335, IMG submission 108409) | Marine gutless worms symbiont microbial communities from Oahu, Hawaii - Olavius sp. 1 OAHU.JWI-45 metaG | ecosystem: Host-associated > Annelida > Digestive system > Unclassified | place...
AAACACGTCCTCCAGCCATACCTGCCTGATAAGATTGACATTCCATACCAGCTTCGCATCCGCTCTCACAATATGACTCTAATAAATAAGACAAAATTCCTAAATGCTGATGACTATCTGATCAGAATGCTGTATAAATATTCGTACTAACTTTCTGCAATATGTATTAGACTACTACATTGCCTACGTTTCTCTCTCATTTCTAATATGCACCAGCCATAATAACTTGAACTAAAAACTGTCGACTGTGTATATAAATGTATTTAGTCTGTATGTATGTATGTGTATGTCCATGTATATGCCTACATCTATATTTTGTACCGTATGTTGTCGGTTGCGTGACTTGCGTTTGACAACCTCAAATAAACGAACATGATGATGATGATGATGTGTTTGATTTTGTGTTTCCAATGTCTCTATTTTCAGTGTTTAAAATATTATGTCAGCCTAGGCCTAACATTCGGCATTAGTTAAACTGTCCAATAATGCAAATTCGTACGAAAGCTGTGTGATAAGTATGTGTACGAGATCATTTAAAATTACTCAAGGTTAAAACAAAAGCAAGCTTTCCAAATTGCAATTTACCCACTTGCGATATGTATTGGTAGACTAAATTTCAATACTTGTAACATCTATTCTGCGCATCAACGTTGCAGTTGTCGAGTTAGAAAGAATGTCATTTTCAGAGAGCTATAGACCTACAGTCAGTTCGTAGAGTGTGATTCTGACGTTGAACTGGAACAAGCTGACACGAAGCGTGGGCGTGGACGTGTTTAAACCTAGTATATACACCTACAGTACACAGTATACATTGTCATTTGGCAAAATGGGCCACTCGCTTCCAATTTGAAAGCCCGGGAGAATCGGGCGACCGATCGATGGTTGAGATCTTTGCGGAGATGGAGTGACAGGCGGCACGGGTACTGAGGGGGAGGAAGAGGCTGAGGCTTGTCTCAGTTGCTGTTAACCACGTCGTGGCAAGGCTGGCCGACGAACCGCCCAACATTATTGAACACCAGCAGGATCTGCCCACACGCACAGCAGCCATCAAGAAGCTGCAGCGGGTGGCGCGCCTGGTGCGGCCGTCCAAGAGCCGAGTTGGCTCGCTGATATGCGCCGATTGATCGTACTCCTAGACAGACACGCCAGTCGCTTCGTCAGCGACGCTTTGCGACTCAGTTCCGATGCTCATATACAAGACGTCTATATCACCTATTGACTACGCGAAACGTGAAACAATTCCTGTCTTTTTGGATTATTCAATGAGTTCATTTTCCTGACAGTGACCGTATGAATTAATTAGACGTCACTGTAATTTGACAATTTCATGGCGATCTGGATGATGACGAGTAAAATGTCGCTGCACAACGTATTAAACTGTCCCGCTTTAGTAAATTTAGCCTGCAAGTCTTTTTGTCTTTAGGCTACCTGAGAACATGGTATAAACATTTTTTGTCATTACTAAAAGTTATTAATTATTTTGTCAACTAATTGTGTTCTGCTATTGTTTTTGATGCTGTTGTTAATAAAAACGATTGTAAAAAGATTTTAATTGCTATTTTGCTCTTTATCGTCAGTGACACTCTTTTACTCGAAGCCTTAACTTTCTTGTGATACAGAAAGAGCAGGTAACGTAATTTCTAGCACGTCCGTTTCGAAAGTCAGATATGATGCGGTGCGAACTTGTGTTAAAACTTAAATCTTGCTGTTATTGCTGTTTTACACTGTTCATTATAATCGTTGTAGTTTAAAAAAAAGTGTATTAACATTGTTTAGTGAATACACTTTATCGATGCAGTAGTCCGTATCTCATGCATTCGATGCCGCCTAAAAGGTTGTCATTAGTATTACTATTACGATCGATGGTCCCGCGCGTCTGTCAGTCTGTCTGTCATGCGGCTTCACTCGGCTTAGCTGTGTAAACAAGGCTGAACGGATCGAGGTCCTGCTTGGAGTGGAGACTCTTGATGGCCAAATGAACATTGTATTAGACAACTAATACAGTTTCCGATTTACCTCACGTATTCGATGCGGCCTTCGCCAAATTACTTTGGCCACTGTTATTCGTAACCTTCGTGTGAGGTGGTTGTTTTATTAGCATATACCATTGCCGTCGTCGACACTGCGTGGAGTGTTGAAATTCGTGTCGTGTGTGTGCGTATTATTCAGAATTGCAACCCAGCAGCAACAGGCAGTGGCTCGATCAGCTGCTACCCTGCCGTCGCCGCCAGTCGCCGCTAATCAGGGACCGACGCCTCGACCACCTGTCGTTGCCCAGCCTAACAGCATGCCCCACCCACGGCCGCCGGCGCCTCCGTCTTCAGCTGCGGCGACAGCAGGGAGGCCAGCTTCTGAATCAGCTACGCGATGTGCAGTCTGCAGTCAGCCAGTGATGATGTCAAACAGACGTGTGTGTAGCGAATGTCGACGAGACGTCTGCCCGCAATGCTCAACATCCGCAACACATTCAGATGTATGCTTGCTCGAACCAATAGTCTTTGCTGTTTAAATTTAATGCTGGAATATTCAGGTTTCAATTGACCTACTAGAGGATCTTTAGGAATTGCTATTCTACATCCCTGGCCGTTAACACTTAATAGTATTAAATCATTTCCAAAACTGTGTCAGCTGTTTTCACAGTCGCACTAGACCTGCTACTAATACCGCATAATACGACAGTAGGCATGTTGCAAGACCGTGTTGCACGGGAGGCAGTCATGTTATCCCCAAGTCAACTCGGTGGAACTCGTTTAGGGTCAGGTTTATATTAGGGTTATGGCTTAGGTTAGGGCCAGGGTTAGGTTAGCCTCGGGGACTAGTGACTATAATTGCACTGCTCTCATCAAAACTCAACTCCATAGCTTTCTCGGTCTGATTTAATCATCACAGGTCTACTCTGGTCTCATTGTAACTAGTACTTGCCAAAGTTAACCAAAAATACTTTTCATTATTTGCGACTTTGTATTGTGTGATTGTAACTAATTAATGCCTTAAAGATGTATAATGTTAACATAATTACTCTGTAACTGTTACTTATCTGTATTCGCATGCTCTGATTCAATTGCAGTTTTGTTGAGCATGAAATGTGTGTATGTGTGTAGAGAACGAACAAAGCATCATGGATTTGTTCGGTCTGCGACAAACGACGTCAGATGATGTCAGCCACAAGCAGACCTCAGAATCAGCAGCAACAGACGATGCCACCACAGCAACCGCCACTGCAACAGCAGCGCCGTGAGACATCTGTACAAAACAGTCTTGCACAGAAAGACATCAGACCACAGATGCAGATGAAACAGCAGCAGCAGCAACAACAACAACAACAACAACTGGCCCCTAGAGAGCAACAGGAGAAGGAGCGACTTCTCAGAGAACAACAGCTACAGGAACAGCAAGATCTGGAGCGTTTCTATCGAGAGAAGCACGAAATAGAGAGACAGTTGAGAGAAGAAGAAAGACAAAAGGCGGAAAAATTGCGCCAACAGAAAGAACAAGAGCAAAAACTCAAAGAACAACAAATAAAAGAACAACAAGAAAAAGAGCGACTGCAAAGGGAACGTCAAGAAAGATTGGAGAAAGAGCGTCTGGAAAGAGAGCGGTTGGAAAAAGAAAAGCTGGAAAAAGAGTGGCTAGAAAAAGAAAGGCAACAAAAGGAGCAACAAGAGAGGGAAAGGCAGCTTCGAGAACAGCAAGAAAGGGAGAGACAGCAAAGAGAAGAACAAGAACGTGAAAGGCAGCAAGAAATGGAAAGACGACAGAGGGAGCAGCAGGAAAAAGAAAGACAGATAAGAGAACAACAGCAAAGGGAACAGCTTGAGAGAGAAAGAATAAGAAAAGAGCAAGAAGAGATGGAGAGAAGACAGCGGGAACAGGAGGAGAAAGAGCGACAATTGATGGAGCAGCAACTCAGAGAACAGCAACAGCGAGAGTTGCTGCGGGAACAACAGGAAAGAGAGAGACAAAAGATAGAGCATGAAGAAAGAGAAGAGAGAGAAAGACAGCAGAGAGAACTGCTGTTGCAGCAACAGAAAGAACAGCAAGAGAGGGAAAGACAAATGAGAGAACAGCAGCTACGAGAAGAACAATTACGAGCACAACAGGAGAAAGAGCGTCTGCAGAAAGAGCGGGAAGAACAAGAAAGGCAGCAAAGAGAGCATGAAGAGAAAGAACGACAAATAAGAGAACAACAAGAGCGTGAACGACAGAAAAAAGAGCGAGAAGCTAGAGAAGCTCGAGAAAGAGAAATTCAAGAACAGCAGCTCAGAGAACGGCAGGAGTGGGAGAGACAGCAAAGAGAACAACAGGAAAGAGAAAAACAACGACTGGAGCAACTGGAAAAAGAAAGACTGCAGCGTGAACAACAACAAATCCGAGAACAGCAAGAAAGAGAGAGGCAAAAGAAGGAACAAGAAGAAAGGGAAAGGCAGCAAAGGGAATTAGTGTTAAAGCAGCAGAGGGAACAACAAGAGAAGGAACGACAGATGAGAGAAAAACAGCTTCGTGAACAACAGGAGAGGGAACGCCAGAGAAAAGAGCAAGAAGAAAAAGAGAGACAGCTGCGAGAGCAGCAGCTAAGAGAACGCCAAGAATGGGAAAGACAGCAGAAAGAGCAACAGGAAAGAGAACGACAACGGATGGAACAACTGGAGAAGGAAAGACTGCAGCGTGAACAGCAGCAACTACGAGAGCAGCAAGAAAGGGAGCGAAAACAGCGAGAAATGCAGGAGCAGGAGAGACAGAAAAAAGAACAGGAAGAGAGGGAGAGACAACATAGAGAACAACAAATTAGAGAACAGCAGCTTCGCGAACAAAAACAACGAGAAATAGCGATGAGACAGCAGCAGCAACAACAACAGCAACAAAGGGAAATTTTGTCACAACAGCAGCAGCAACAACAACAGCACGAAATACTGCAGAGGCAGAAAGATCAGATGATGAGAGAACAACAGTTTCAGTATCAACAGAACCAGCAGCACAGACAACAGCAGCAGCAGTTTCATCAGTCTTGGGAGGACAAGCAACAGGCTGGTCACCCAAACCAAGTCCCCAGACAGTTCCGGGACCAGCAGGGAAAACCAGAACCTACTGATCAACAGTGGCGTACTCAGGACGGCGAGGAATTGGTGGATATGTCTCATAGACGACAGCAGAATGAAAATATGCAGGTGAGCTGATTGACTGTATTTTTGGATAGCATTTACTCTATTATCTTAACCCACCAAATTTACATTGTTACTGTTACTGCTTCTGTTAAAATTTTACGTTTCTTCTGATGCCTGCAGAAGCGTGTGTGTTGTATGTATAGGTACAGCTAATGTTATTAAATCTTATCATGGATATCAGACAATAATGCATTAGGACTGTGGTGGAATAATAATTTATTCCAACTTCTGTATTTGGCTAACAAAGACAGTTTTAGTATTGATAAATAGCTATTGTCCGTGTCTGTGAACGACTGTGCAATAAACATATGATTAATTTTATTAATAATAGAATATATTTAAGTAAAAATTTTTGTTCATTTTTGACATAATAATATTGTCACCAATAATTGCTGTACAGCCACTTATTCAATTTGTAAACCAGTGATTTGTCTCTGGTACGCAGGTCACAATTTAAAAAAAATAGCAGCGTGTTTATCAGTCGCGGATGCATATCATTGACGAACTTTTTTCTGTAGGATGATCCATTCGAGCCAATACTGCGTCAGTTATCAGAGCCGCCGCTGGCATCAGCAGTCGCCGCCACCCAGCCTGCAAGGCAGGGCTCGTACTTTCGTCGTCAAGCGTCTTTGCCGTTCCCGGCCGAGGCACAGGTGCCTGGGCCGGCCGCTGTGGACGGAGCCGCGCCGCCGGCGACGGGCGCCTCTGAACCGTACGAGTCGCAAAGAGGCGTCGTGGAGCGACTTGTGCCCGACTATGACTGGGATCAGTCAGGCGCTGCTTTCGACTATCACTTTGGCAACGTCACTGATCTTGCTTCGCTCGGCGCCGACCAGGTGCGTGTTGTCGTCCACTTCTGATTGATGAACTTTATCCGACTATTGATGACTGTCGCGCCCACGTACTACTTGCTTCTGGATTAGGCCACATCAAATACATAAACTGCGGACTAATGCGATCGATGATCCCGGCGTCTGTCAGTCAGTATATCTGTCACGCGTGCGAAGTGTGCAAAAACGGCTGAACGGATCGACGTCCTGTTTGGGGTGGAGACTCCTGGGAACTAAAGAAGCATTGTATTAAAAGGGGTCCTCATTCCCTACGGCGACTTGGGAGGAAGTTCGATGCGGCCTTTGCGAAATTACTTTGGCCGCTTGTTTGTTTCTATTATTATTGTTATTATACCAACACCGAAGAAATTGCAAATCATCATCGTCATTAAAGTCTTTTTAATGCGACTGACAAACCGCAGTCGACACAAAAAGAGGTGAAACATAAAACATTAATAAAAGAAATAACAGTCGGTAAATGTCTTTATATGACAAGCTGCAGGTGGAGAAGTACGACAAGAGTTTGATTTGAGATGTGTCGGTAAGCAGAAGTTAATTATTCTATATATAAATCGTTGTTCGCCAAAGTTAATTGGTAGCACAAGCACATAGAAGAATAGAGTGTACTGCAGTCACAAACAAAAAAGTAAACACAATTTCGCAACACGAACGCCTTAACTACATGGAGAGGACACGTTTGATAAAAGTATATTGTGACAGTGATCAAGTCTCTGTATAAACTTTTCCTTACGGCGAGACACTGTAACACTCGGCAAATCTGTGTTGAACAGATGAACTATGGTCGAGACCACAGCAACGCATCCATTAGTCAACTTCCTCGTCCCCAGCAGCTGACACTGGCCGCGTCACCTACTGGTACAGATGATGATGTGCAGATGTCACTCAAGAAGTCGGACGCGATCTCAGCTGAACAGGCGCACGCTGATCGATATGGTGCTCGTGGAACCGGCGATGTCCGCACAAGACCTGCTGACGAGTCAGGTATTATAACAGACGCTTGTTGTCATCCTGTAGCCTGGCATTGTGCAGCGTAGTGACTGACATTTGAAACGATGCAAGCGACAGCTAACACATGGCTTTCTATAAGGTATACAGTGTATTACACTATGTCCCAATTGAAGTGACGCCAAATTTTAGTTGGCTTTTATTCCAACGAGACTGAATTTACTTGAGTGATATTTTCACCATAATTACTATCATTCAATCCACGTAAGTGATAACATTTTTAACAAATATCTGGCATAGTTTCTGAGAGACAAACATTAAAAAATATGTACTGTAAAACCTAACTTTCCATTATGGGAATCAGTAGGCTTTGAAGAGTACGATCCTACGCAGCGATATACGCAGTGTAATTAATTAATGTTTACGACTTCTGCGTACTGTCTCAACTTTCTCAAAGTCTGTCATGGTGTCAGTCGGTGTGTCAACGCTTGGAAATACTGAACTCATATTCATTGAGCTAGGTGCAAAGTTAATGGTGCGTATAACCGTGACGTCCTCCTGAGTCAGAACTTTCCTCCAGCAGTGCGTTCCATAGCTGGAGAAACTTTCACATTTCAACAGCCTGGACAGGACAGCTCGCTCAGTCTTCAAGCGCGCGACACAGTGGAGTAGGCTATTTGTCTCGGCATGCACCAGCTTTCATTCCACCAGACGACGAAGTCTGGAGCGTGCTGCAGACACGAGTCTACCCTACCAGTATCAACAGTGTCGACCACCTCCAGTTGCATTTTGTCGAAGAGCGGCATCACTTTGACCACAGAAGCATCGAGCAAACTGTTCGACAGTGGCGTGTTGTACGACCGCGGGCGGGTGTTTGTGAAAACAGTGGCCACTTTGAGCACTCGTTGCAGTCCTGTGAGTAACATGTAACTTCTCCATATTGGAAGTTTCACGGTATAAATTCGCGAACGTTTGTGTCTCATAAACTGTGCAAGTAAGATTGCTAAAATTTGCACCGTATATGACAAATAAATAGTAGTTGCTGTGATGGAAACAACAGCAAATTGCGTTACTTTTTGTTTGAGTTACAACGGTTTGTATTTTGGCGTCACTTTAATTGGAACACAGTGTAGTTTCTTTTAGTAATATTAAATGTCATCTGTCGTTATTTTGCAGCAGGTTGGTTTTTCGAGTTTAGTATATTGATAGCCCTAGAGACAAACCGTCTTGAATGACAGTTGTTTGCACAAAACTTTGTACACACAAATCTTCAAAAAAGTGTACTGAGTGTAGGCAGATATAAATATAAATAGCTGGTAAAGTTCATTCACGGTAACTGCACGTAGGTGAGCAGGCATCAAAGAAGATGAAGCCGTCGGCGTTGGATCGTGCTGGTGTGCACGGCGCACATCACGAGCAGCGACAGATCGCCAATTCGTCAGCATCTTCGCAAAGTCCGTCACGACGCAGTGAGAAAAGTCCTCCTCGAAGTCCATCGTGGATGCGCCATCACCGCGACAGTCCACCACGCACCATTTCGCCTTCCATCTCGCCCACCGAGCGTTTCCCAGAGTCAACGTTCGTCGATCGTCCGCGGCCGCTAGACAAGCTGCAGGTGGAGGAATACGAAATACGCCTGGATGATGGTCGGGAGTTTGACTTTGATGTCGTGATGGCGACGTCGGCGACAGGCGCTGACGCGGCTGCGACCGGCGTTCGAGCGTCGCTGCCGCCGAAGCCGGCCAGATCGGACGTCTATCGCCTGATGACGTCGACCGGCAACGAGGCTACCGGACCGAGACCGGAGGATGACGACTCAAGCGTTTTGAATGTGGCCAGCTTCGCCGCGGCAGTTGCCAGCGACACGGCACATCTCACGAGGCGCAGCGTCTCTCCGCTAGAATTCGACGGTGGACGACCGCTTGATCACACGCCATCGTCGTCGGGCAACACTACGACAGTGACTGTGACATCGTCAGCCACCGGTGTCACGCTTGCCGAACCGACACCGAAGACGATCGACTACCAAAACGCCCGACGCCAGAAGGGCAAGCCGCCGTCTCCGAGCTCAGCTGGCACTGACTGGTCTCCCATTTCCGACCTGTCGCCCATCATGGATGTTTCGCCGTCAATAGAGCGCGTTGAGCAGGACAGAATGTCGACTGGCGGCATCAGTCGCGGACTTCCGTCGACCGGCGTCAGAGCTGCATCGTCACAGACCGTCGACAGTCGACGAGTGCTTCCAAACGCCCCTCAACAAGACGTCGCTCCGGTCAGCGACGCACAGTATATGATCCAGCGACAGCCAGACCGAACGGACGGAACTCTGGACGACGTCTATGCCCCGTCTGATGTTGTAGGCAGCGAGGAGGACGGAGTGATGATGCGTTCTTCGCTGAAGCGTTGTCCGAATTTCGACAATATCAGCAGTATCAGCTCGGTCAATGACGTCAGCATGCTGCAGTCTAATGTACGTCAGGAGTCAATAACCATCATGTCGCCTGCAGCCGGATCACGACCTCGGACCAGCGACTCAGTTAATGTACCTGCCGGTCAGTCAAAATTTACTACCGGCGATTCACACATTAGATCTACGTCGACGACTGATTCGGCAAGTAACACCCGGGCAGACGCTGAAAGATTGATCGACTCTCAGCAAGGTACAAGACTGGCGGATACCCAGCTTCGGACGCAAGAGTCAACTCGTCGTCAAACAGCTGACATTCCGGCGTTGTCAGAGCGCGAGCAGCGCGCAATGAAAACCAGTGCACCTGCAGTTTCCGCATCAGACTCTTTCACGCGAAAACAAACTTCACACGCCGAAACAGATAAGAGCGTGAAAGATCAGCGCATCACGATGCCGAAGTCGCAGGTGGTTGTCCACAAAAAACAGTCCGACTTGACGGAAAAGAAAGACGATTCGCCAGCCAGCGAGGTAAAGAAAACACGCCGTCGACTGCCTCCTGTTCCGGTCGACGCCGAGACGGTGACAGCGCGTCCAGCGCGTCGCATTAGGTCGAGGTCAGCTGACTCGCGCGTCGACGAATCCAGTGTCGAGAAGGAGCGATTGCGGCGTCACCTCAAACTGCGCGAGGTTTGCTGTACTTAGTGTTTATATACGAGAGTAGGTAATCGATATTTCGTTGCATTCTCACACGTTTTATTATTGCCATCTTTACGAACCGAAACAAAGCTATTAACATTTTCGAATTTTGACAGTCTAGGTGTCTGGGTTTGACTATCGGTGGCTATAGCAGTCCAAGAGACACTGATTGACAATTTATGAATGTAAACTAAGAATTTGCCTGTTTCACTTGGCCCATATTGTCAGATAGCATAGTGACATGATGGATTCTGTACAGGAATCTCGCACATGCATGTAGCAGACATGTTACTGCTAGACTATACTGCGATATAATATTGACGATTGACGCGCGGCGACGTTATGTCAGTTGGAGCGTCATCGTTCATTGGACGGCGACGAGCCAGAGCGCGTTCAGTCGGGCAGTTCGAGTGGTGACGAGCGCGTGGTCGGTCGTGGTCACCAGTCGCGTGCAGATAGCGCACCGAGGCGCCGACGTGTACTGCCTGATGTCGATGTTGCCACCGCAGACTTGCAGACTGCCATAACTGCCAAACCCGGCAAGTACACTATGCTGCACAAAACCCCAGAATCATGTGACTTAAATAAACGTGGCCCATTTTTATGCAACACATATTTTTAAAAATTAAAACTCCGCCGCCTAGACAGGCATCGGAAGCATTTGAGGTGTGTTTGAGGTGCGCAGTGTCTGTCGGTGAAACTTGTGTAGACGATGTTTGACTGTAGTGTTTCAAGTGGGCACAGACCGGCGGAGGCATAGACATTCTTTAAATGCGTTCTAGTTGCTTAGTTACGTTTTCTCATTTGCAAAATTTGCTAATAATGAAGAACGAGTATAAGATTATTCGTTTTCTAACACATCTCGTGCAAGAGCAAGTGTTATTAGTGATCTCGTGTGTATGGACATTTGTGTGGCATTGAATCAGTGTCACTCATCAACAGGCGGTGCCTAAGTACAGTGACAGTAGCTTTAGTGGCATTTACGTCAAAAGCACTACACTGTTTCGTACTTACGTGACGGCGATACGTAGAGCGATCGTTCATGTTGATGTGCGTGTAATATTCATGTTGACGTGTCAGAGTCATGATTGTGGCGTCATGATTTATTCAGGAGGACGTGGCGTCGCCAGCCAACAGACAGTGAAGGCCGATGCTCGTGCTGCAAAACGCGAAATACAGCGACGGGCGACTACGAACAGCAAGCTGGGCATAGACGCGAAATCTTCACTCATCAAACCCGGTTCAGCGGCCTCCACCGCCAAGCACCCAGTGAACAGACCAAAACGAGTAGAACTGGTCAACTTTCGCGGAGTTCTGGTTCCCAAAGAGGTAGAGATTTGTCGGACTTTAAAGTCCTCATAAGCATCAGTCATTATCAAATTGTATTCGGTTGTTTACTTTCAGTTTGTTGACGTTTGTACCGTCTGATAAAGGGAAAGGCAAACGTACACTTGATATAGCGCCTCTTATTGAACCTCATCACATAAGCGCTCAGCTGTGGCACTGTAAGCGATATGGGGTATAACGGGACCCATGACGACGACGTGCTGCGACCGCGTAGCGT
>Ga0126335_1002139_pt1 | contig 11624 bp, 6 predicted proteins | sample OlaspJWI45metaG_FD_108409 | JGI IMG/M metagenome (GOLD analysis project Ga0126335, IMG submission 108409) | Marine gutless worms symbiont microbial communities from Oahu, Hawaii - Olavius sp. 1 OAHU.JWI-45 metaG | ecosystem: Host-associated > Annelida > Digestive system > Unclassified | place...
CGACGTCACACGACGAAGACGGCGACTTCTTTAGCAATTCACATTCGGAATTGTGAGAGATGATGACTGATGCGGCCAGCAGCAGCAGCAGCATCATCAGCGGCAGTTGCAGTAGCGAAACATCGGCCGCATTCAGTCGCTGTAAATCGTGCTCTATAGCGGTGCCTGGCTGCGAGCTCGGAGTCGGTCGCGAACGTCTTTAATGATCCCAGTGCGTCGTTGCACCCGCCTTCTATCGCGCCGGCGAATTGTTTTTACATTGACCGCGTTATTCAACAGTGATCTCTCTCTCTCTGTCTCTCTCTAGCAGCACGATTTATCGTTGTTCGTCGGCAAACAACTCTACTGCATGTCATGTCGTAATACATATAGGTAGGTTTAGTTGTTGACCAGTTTTCGTAATTTACGTGTAAGTTTTGTGCAATATTTACAGTTGCAATGTTCTAACTTAGTGAACTTTGTTGATAAAAGAAAGAAGTTTAAAGAAACTAAATAATCGTATGTATGCATCGTATGTGTATGCACATTATATTACTAAGGTAAACTAACATAACAGATTATTATGAGCAGTCAAGATATTGCTAGAGTGCAATGTAAGAACGTCTCGTGGACAAAATCGAAGAAATCGGCCAGTGATAACAACTTTAAATGATCTTCCGCGAAGTAAAGGCGAAGAATTCCTTCAATTCCAATTATTATGAGTAAATGTTAAACTTGAAATATTTCAAACTTTTTAATGTTAGTTTTTCTCACTTTTTTCAACTTTAAATTCTTTGAACCTTACAACTATAATCTTGTCTGCAAATTAAATATCAAGCAGAAAGCTATATTACTTTTTCGTCAGTCTCACACTATGCTGAAAGATGTATGCTTAACAGCCGACTATAGACTAACGTGTCGTTTCCACATGTGTTGTGCTGCGAGTTGCGTTTCGTTGTGTGGCAAGCGACAGTAATCGCTCGTAATTTCTGGGACTCGCTTGCACTCGCTCACAGTAACCGTTTCCAGCTTTCAACCTAGAAGCGAATCCGAGCGAGTTCAACGCACAGCGCAGCGCTGCATCGTGTGGAAACGACACTACGCCCGGCCCTATGCTTATAACCATAGATAATTTATCATTTAAAAGAACTACGATAATGATAACGATGACGATGACGATGATGACACAACTCGTACTCGAACTGACTTCGATTACGATGTTATAAAAATTACACGTGATGTTTCAAAGACGTGTCAAAAGTCTTGGTGTACGCAACCAGTTAGTTTCAGATTTGTCTACTAAACGACATAATATACATGTGGTGGTTGTCTTTCGTGGTTATTCAGCAATGCTCAGGAGTAAAACGTTAAATGTTTTGTGACCATTACTGCAAACTTTTCACAAGCTCTGTACTTTTGGCACCAGATATCGCAGCATACTTTCGTATTACCTGAGTAAAATTGTTTTCTAAATTTCGTTTTCCCTATTTATTTTAACTCTTTGTAATTTTCAGCCTAGTCTCATTATTATTGCGCGTTTAGTGATGCAAATAAACGTGTGCAATAAACGTGTGCATAAAACACTGCCCTGAAGTATTGATATATTCGTGGCCAGCTTATTAAGGTGGTCGAAGAAGTGATGAGATAGGCCTAATCAAGCTATGACAAGGCTAAGCAGTCACACCGTATCTTGATGCCATCTTCACGCGTCACTGACACTACTTGACGTACGGAGACCAGCTGCTGCTGCTGTGGCTGATGGTAATGATGCTGATAAGCGGCATGGTAAAAGTCATCAGAGATGTGTGATAAGATGACGTCAAAGAGGCATGATGTATCGCGTCATATTGACCGCATATGGCCGCTGGACCCTAGGTTAATTATCTCGGCCGCCTATCGTTGTACTCCAGTCTTATTTCTGTGTCACATGAACATATCGGTGCAAGAAAGATGTTCTCAAAATCGCTGGCGATAATGTTTCGTGCTGATTTTTACGACATTTGTTTAGACAGCAACGAGGTACTTCGATTTTTGGATATGTGTGGGTTTGGCCATATTTGTCGAGCTGACCTGAGGAAAAGTTTCTACTTTTGTTTTAGTTCAGTTCATAGAAACATCTCTGCGAACACTTTATTTCGGTCAAATCACGTAAACCACATAGCTTCTGACACTGAGAAAAACAATGTTCGAACCCGGCCGGAAATTGCAGGAAGAAAAATATGGCGTTTGATTGCGTGTCAGGGCGATGTCATTTATCCGGTTTCTGGTTCGTGTATCAATGTCATTACAGCTATGACTCCATACTGCTGCTGTGTCTGCCGGTCGGTCAGATGGTCACTCGATCTTCTGCGGCGTCTTCGGCAGATATTGTAAATCAAGCTGGGCATCGGGCCAGATAGCCGACGCTCTATGATACTGACGAATTACGTCTTTGTATGCATTGGACTTGTTATCATAAAGTTTTTATTCTTAGGTCGGTCTGCAACTACTGGGCCGCTGAGGGATTAGTGAAGGGCAATAAGAATTGACGGGGCCTCTAGAAGATCTAGTACAGTTTTCAAGAAGTGCAATGTTACAGACACTGTGTATTGAATTTTATCACTTGTTCACTTGGATAAGTCAGTCGAGAGCTCGATAATTTGCATCTCTTGTACACATCTCTACGGTCAAAAGGTCAGTGTTTATTTTAGACTCCTAGCTCCCCGAAGGAGCAGTAGTACCCGGGGTTTTATTCCCTCTCTCTCCAAGGGGCCCTAGCTTCACGGGGCCATTGCTGGGGGTCCTTGCTCCTAACCTTAGAAACCAGCTACGGCGTATGGGGACGCTGAGTCCGGCCGCCAAATGAATTATTCTGCTACAATTTTTGTACAATTGAAGCCAAAAATACATATTTTGTTACTATAGAGTTGGTTTTTGTAACTGGTAAAATAGTTCATTTTTTAGTTTTCTGGGGAATTCTATAGTTCCAGGGGGAATTTTCCCGGTAAGATGCCTAGAATAAACAACGCATAAGAGTCAAGGAGTCGTCCACTAGATGTTTTCATCAGATTGGAGAGCAAGCAAAAGCTTATTCATACAAACAAGAAATCTTTGCGTTGAAGCTGCAGCGCGAGGCGGGTTTGTTTGCATCGTGTCGTATAACTTCGTACAGTCCGTCGCTTTCTTTCGTACATAAACCCGCAGAATGACCGTAACGTGTCGAGCTGCAATCATGGCAATACAGCCGCTAGTTATTCGCCGATTCCAATCCAATTCGAGCGGCATTGCACTACTGTGGGGCGCGAAATGCGTTTGACGCGCGCCATCTGTCTCGATCCACGCGTGGCAGCAAACAGAACGCCTATCAGCGGCAGCATGTCTGCACAATCGATAGGTTATTTACACCGCTGGGAATAAATCATCAGCAGCGTTTCGTTTGCGTTTTATTGCGCATTTCCCCAGGCATGTTTTTACTGCAAATAGCACGAAATATCGCAGATTAGTGGTCAAATTTCTGCTGTTGATAGTTTTGGCAGACTGAGTACGCCTAGCATTTTGAGGGGAACCCCTAAACTTACCACCAAAGAAATTTGACATGAAGAATACTCAAACATCGCCATATCATGAGGACGGTGTAAACCCCATTATGATGTCTTAACCGTTTCGGTGTGGATCACGTGACGGATGGACAAAGGGAATTGCGATGGCGTCAAATAACGCGCGATAAAAATTATACAACAGTTAGAGTGTATTTTTGATGAAGGGTCTATGTTTTAGTTTTAGCAGACAGCGTCCTATCGGTTGAGAAGTAGTCGCCCGCTATTGCGACCCTTGGCTGCATGCGTGCATGGTCTTCGAACAGTATACGCTCCACGGAGTCCGCTTCCAAGGAGGTTGGAACGAAACGCATAAGACAAAGTGCGGGTCGTCTCGAAAGGTTGTGCCGGTTGACGACGCAAATGGCTTACCTCTCCGGACGACACAATTACATTGCTTCGCGCCCGATTTGCACCGTTCGCGTGCAGCAATGCCGGGGTGGCCATGGCGACGCAGTAAAATATCTTTTCCGGTGGCGCAAGCCGCTTCCGGTGGGGTGCGGCGGGCGGCGTCGCTGGTGGTCGGCGGCGTGTCAAGGTTAATGACGCCATCAGGTAGACCTGCGTTGCGGCATCGCTTTACGCTTGATTGCTTCAGTCGTCACGCTCCAATGACTTTGACGTCACGATGACTTGACCACTACACGACAACTCAATGTCGACCGATTCAGATATTCCAACTACGTCTCTCATTCGCAGAAACCGACCACGTTAAACTCGTATTAATGTATCGATGGTATCGATAACGTAGTAGTGTTAATTAATAATCTATAAAAATTACATTTAGGCCTAACTACATATAAACATTTCTGCTTTTGTCTGAATAGTATACCTTTACTTTCCGAACGTATGCCTATGCTCGCGTTAAGGCATTGTTGTCTGCCTATAAAGTCCAGTAAAACAACACCATGGAACAGAGAAGACGACTTGAGACCGGCGTGTCAGCGTCAGTAACTGATGACGTCACGTCAGTTGCTGTCAGGCTACAGGTGCGCGTGTGCGATGAAACGTGATGCAGATGGATCTGACTAATGAAATACTGCAGTGACGGCGTTACATAGAAAAACGCAGAGTGTCTACTGACAGTACTTTGAAACTAACAGTGGCGCCAATCTCTCCTGTGTTCAAATGTCTCATCCAGTTGCTATCGTTGCGACAGTTCTGCTATACTTCGCAAATATCCGGCTGAAATGTGCAGATTTTCACTCGAAATGTAGCAAAAACGTTTTGCGGTTGAACTCACATAGCACTTCTACAGATGGATTAAGGGTTTAATGACAGCTTGGATGCCAGTCATTACTCATCAAGCGTCGTGTCACCGTATGGGCACTTAGGTCTATGGTCATAACGGCGACAACCAAAACGGCGACAAAAGTTTATTGTAATTACTGTAATTGAGAACGTAAAAACACAAGTGAAAACGGCAACAGCCAAAACGTAAAAACATAAAAACACTACAGTTAACACATTCAACAGCAAGACTTGCACAACTCAGTTAACAAACTGCACAGTTCGTAAGACAATGCAATGTCTGCAAAGCCATACTATTACTGTTTCTAGCCTACTCAGCAGGGCCATAAACGAAAGCGCAGGCGCTTAGCAGTTTTTTTGGCAGATTTAGCACCAGAGTCAAAGTCTTCCCAAAAGAAGTTCACCCGACTGTGCAGCTCCTTGTATTTCTTCTTTTGTGTTTTCGTCAGTTTTCTGTCGGAGACCAGTTTGAGATGGAGTTCACAGACCTGAGCCTCATCATGCAGGAGACGGATGAGGACATACAAAGGCAGGTGACTATATCTGGCTCCGCGTTTTAATCTGTAGTGTCCTCTTGTAAACGGGAGAGCTAATCGTTCACACATTCTTCAAAACGTGCCGCCCAGTCGTCCATCTTCGGTCGCTCAGTTGAGGTATGTCGACCTGATGACATACATATTGTTCAGCTCGAGTCTTCGACTTCGACAATACGCTTACTGAGCGGTACTAACTACTAACACCAATATTCCTCGAATTAGCATAAGATAATAAGATACAGCAAGCTACCCGTCACAATAAACAATAAAACTTGGCTTAGTAACGATACCACCCAAAAGTTTGGCCGTTAGCATTTATAAAACTATCTTGTCGCCGTTTTGGTCTGTCGCTGTTTTGACCATGTACCGGCGCTTCCATTGATGTTGCGTAATAATGACGGACGTCGCGTCGACGCCCTTCTCACAACAGATGATGACAATTTGTGATTGACGAAGATTAAGCTTAGCGCAGAGACGAATGACTATGGTAACTAAATAGTAATAGTAAATAGTAAAACAGTCACTTCTATTGCACCTCCTACAATACATGTAAAGACCGATGACGCATAACATCAAATGGTGATGATAGCAATGATGACAACGATAATGATAACGAAGATGATAATGATAATAAAAACATTGATAATGGTAATAATATGCCGTGTCGTGTCGATTGAGGACTGTTCTACTCCAACATGTGATTTTCACCAAATGTTGTAACAGTCAGATGCAGGTCAACAAACTAAAGGACTACTTTCAATCAATACTTATATCTAGAATTACCCTCCAACCACTTGTCGAAGCAAATTGATCACGCCCACAGAATACCCAAACTCTCCGCCTACCGGATTAAAGAAAAGCGCGTTTGTGATGAAGGATGATGCTGATCGGTGACGTAACAAAAAGATCCAGAAAAGCCGCATTTACAGTCTGTGAATGGGAAATATGATATGAGTCGTAATTTGTTTTTAACTAGATGAAAGTGGCAAAAAAAGACATAAGCGAAACTGTTTACGATATTTAGACTTGAAGTTAAAAAATTACTATTGATTACAGAGTTAACTCATTACTATCTGCACGTTGTATAAATTTCAGCACTGTTAACGCTTGTAAGAGATATTTTGTCTGATTTGGAATTGTAGGTTGAACATTTTTTAAGTTGTTAGTTTAGAAAGTAAGCATTATTATGGCGAAAGCCCGTGCTTGCTCAAATAAGCAGTCTGAAACGTTGCTGGCATCACTGAATTCGGTAACTATTACAAATTTTATGCTATCTCTCCGACCGACCGTCTTTCTGTCTGTCACGCTTATATATTATTGACTTGTAGAGACAAAGTAGGCTGCTGAGGTTGTTGCAAACCTTAGACTTCCAAGAAGAGAATGGACGAGAGGGTAGTTTCGACATATGTAGGCTATTCTTTACGTGCATCAAGTGTTTGGTTCATCAAGATGTAACTGGAGGAAAGCATAAAGCGACAACAGAGCAGGGATTTGGAGATGCAGCAGCTATCACGAACACAAAGATGCAATGAAACGGAATAGCGGTTTATATATAGGCCCTAGAAGCCTATGAAACAGCGTGGCTGGCTTCTGACGATCCACCAGTGGCTTCAATCATGCAGAGTTATCTTCGTGTTTATGTGCCCGTTCCCGGCCGCTTCGTCTCGACGGTCCTAGCAGAAAATGTCGCGTCGAGTCCCCGGATTTTTTTGACAAATCGGGTTGCATAATACAGCGGATATGGGTCGGCGTAGGAGTGGCTGGCAGGGAAAGTGAGGGAAGAATAAGGCGGTTTGTTACGCGCCACCAGGTTTATCTGTCCGTTTTACGTCCGGTTTATGTGTAGACGCTTGCGGAGCCGGTTATATCGATCGTCGTCCGATAACGATAGCGATATGGGTGGCCGACGATTGCATGTAAACCCATGACGTTCTGTTGCGATGCTTTGGTGTTTCAGTTTAATCTGTGTGCTGGAATAAGTTAACATTTTAGGGAAAGTCGCTGCGCACTGATGATGTTGTAAAATATAAATAAAATTGTGTGTCCGACAGAGAATCATATATACCTGCGCGCTGCCGCTTTTGACGCTATAACTAAAATATTAGAGAAAAAGTAGCTTTTTAGGTCAAAAGTCAATGTTAAATGTCACCATCAATCCAGTCGCTTCTAGGTTTTATTGTAAGACATTTGTTTCAAATAAAAGTCGATTTCAGGTCGGTAGCTTAAGTTTTTAAAAACAACAATTAGCTTCAGACAACAACCAATACACAGACAGACGCCGATGAAAACAATACCTGCTTTGCTAGCACGGCTGACGGGCATGTAATAAAATAGTCTTTCAAGAATGCCGCTAATGTTGTAAGCGAAGTACAGTTGCACAATTTCGATGTCAAGCCAATAATTTTTGTTCTTGTTAGCCATAAAGAAATATGAAATAAAATATAACTTGTGCCTGAAAAAAACTGACGAGTAAAAGGAGTGCCAACAAACAGTCTAGCAACATGATGCAGTTCTCCGCCTTGTGTCGGTACCCATTTGTTTCGCGCCATGCCAAGCCATGAGTGTCATTGTGTCCCACGATCCTGACGATCTTGAGGGACAGCCGCCTACTGGACTGTTTTCACTGACAGTGACCAGTTATAACATGACTTGCAACTGAAGACCGACCAACCAACCTGCTGGACTCGACACAGACGCGTCGCATGGCTCAGTCACCTCAATTAGACGCCACATGAAACTGTACAGACTGCGTGTGATCGAGGTAAGTGATCGACAGATGCAGTCGATGTCGTCTTTATAATTACTAACTGTCTGTCATCCAACAACGTCAAGCTCGTCAGCTGCATAGATCGTGTTTTAAAAACTATATTAAGCTGCGTCGGAGGGAGCAGAAATCTAAGCACGGGCATATTTGCTTTCGTGTCCTTAGCGTTAAAGAGATGACCTTGAAACGTGACCTAGATACTCCAAAAGCGTAACTCTATACCAAAAGTGAAGTTGTTAGGTCAAGGAATTCCATTCCAGTCAGAGCCTGAATTCAAAAAATACAAAAATAGAACTCAAGGTCAAACGCCAAGGTCAAATATCACTAACATCCAGTCATTTCCAAGGTTTATAAGACGTATGCCTGTCAATGTGTGATTATTAGTAGTTTAGACTGAGTTTTGCGCGAACAGACACAAACAGGCATACAGATCGCTGGCGAGAGACGTCCAAGTAACAAAGTCGTCGTCACTATTGGCTATTGCAGTAATACTGCTACGAATTCTATATTATGTCGAATGTCGAGAACCAAACAAATACTAAACGCGATTTTTGTCACGAAGCGAGGCGTTCGAAATTGAGTGTGTAACTGGTGGTCGATAGGGCGACAATGCCACCCACGACTACGATGAGGAAGGCCGGGCGGCGCAGCTCGGCGCGGCTTGCGTATATTGACTAATGACTACATCACTGCAACACGTCCAGACCGTATTATCAGCCACCGAGCAGCGTTGCCGCCACCGTCGAGATTTACTGGTAAATTGCCTATCGTTGTCCAACTCCATTACGGACCTGTCCGTCGCTATGGAAGACGAGCACGGAGGTCGGTCAGGCGGCGGCATTTCGTCGTTTGAATCACATTCTGATCGGCGATCCTTCGAACGGACGACGCTGGATGTCCGTGTCCGTGACGGACGACTGTTCCATTTAGTGTGTTATCGCGTCCCGGACGCCCGATCCATGATAATGTGCTAAGCCTGTCTATTTATGAACGAGCGGCGACGTCATCAACGTGCCGCTAGTGAGGTTCATCGCCAGTGTTAGGAATGATCGACGATTTTTTCATTCATGTCATTTATATTACATTCATAATTCTTGCCCTTTGAGAGAGACCGTGAATGCATGCAATATATAAATATAAACACGGTTCATTGAAAACTCAAGTATATGAATACTGAGTCATTATCCATGTATTATCGTATAATTTTAATTAAAATGTTTCAAGACGTTTTAGTACTTTATTTTGGTTTACGACAGCGCAGCTGGATCAAACTACTACAAATGTAAAATATGACTATAGGCTGTTAATATAATTTGCCATTTTTACATTTGCAATAATTTTTAGTAATTGTGTGAATTGCATTAGTTTGAAATTCTAATTGAAATATTTACTTAGTCGTTAAATAATATTATGTGATTGTTTCCTCCGTTTTATTCCGACTCAGACAATTAATTCAGTCGATTATATTTGTCCGGGAAAAAGATATCATATCATTACAATATAACAAATAAAACAGTGAACTACACTGTATTTCCGAAAAAGAGAACATCAGTATTTTGTACATAATTTTAACAAATGCGAATCTATGAGAATGACAATCGTCCACTTTACCTAGTTAGTGTTGTTACTATACCTTACAAAATGAAATCTTGCTGCAATCCATTATTACACTGCAATATATAAGAACAAAGAGATCATTACGGCTCGTATCATCAACAACAAAATATTATCGCTATTAAGTTAAGTTAACACAATATTTGAGGCTGTGACAGTATTTAAAATGTCTGTCGTGGTCCTTGATGCATGATGAGAGACTGTGGATGTTTGTCTTGACTCTGCGCAAGATCATCCATCGACTGAATTAACATTTTCGACAGTCAGTACACTGCAGCGATGTTCATTGCAGATAATGCATATTTGTCAACAATTCTAAATAAAATGATGCAATACAACAAGAATCACTTAATGTTTAAAAATTCTTCTACCAAACTGTCGTTCACTGCAAAGTTTCTTTCTCTCACGAAACCGTAACTTAACTCAATGGTTATCTTCTGTAAACAGCATTTTTTGTGAAGCCGCAATTACGTCATCGCCAGTTAGTGACGAGTAAGCTATAAAGAAAAATTTTGCATTTTTTGGCTCCCAGAATTATCAAAAGACAGAAACGTAACTATTGTAATAGAGCAGCCTGCTAATAAAGATGTATAAAAGCTTGTCCTTGCAGGTGAGACATTGCGCTTCTTAAACAGTTAGTATTGGTGGCCTCACTGGCCTCTAGTTGAAGTGCATGTATGATGTACTAAGCTCAAAAAAATTTTCAACTGGGGTCTCAACAGTACCAAATGTTATTTTTCAACACCAAGCCAAATCAGTAAGTAAACGCCTCAGCTCCAAAGTTCCAACTGGGTAAATGCAAGTGACGCAATCTATCTGGATAATTGAGCTTACCTAGTCCGTGAAGATTTTTAGAAATACGTCTCTGTACTCAGCTACTTCAGCAGTTTCAGTGTCCTATACGGTGTAGGCCTACGGCGACCAAATGACTGAGTTCTACTTAACCAGTGGCCTAATATAAACCACATAGACACGTACAAGGTCAATATCTTGCGAAAGAAATGCAATGTTGAATCAAGTTAGCACGTTTATGTGTTTTTGCAACAATATTGTTTATATGTGCGGTCGCACATAAATTGTTGCTAACTAGTACACCTTAATGTCTTGTCCGTGACACAACAGGTAGTACATATTACGCCATGAATACTATACGACATCGTCGGCAAACATTCTTAGATGTTTTGTGAACAGCTTGGGATGAGAAACAGTCGTCGGAAATGTCAAAAAGCATCTTAGGCATAAGTTCCTAGACAGGTGAAACAGTATATCATTTCTGGTGTGAATTGCTGGAGATCTATCGGCTGGAGGCCAGTGGTGGCTAACTGAATCCACTCGAGATATAACTACTAAAAAGATTGATGCTACATCAAATCCATACAGCGTCACCGGACCTAATAATACTCCGACATAAAAATGCTTCGTAACCTACGAACGAACCGTTTCTATAACCTACAACGCTTTGTGACTTTTTATGCTGTAGCCGGTTACTCGGTTTTTCGTCGCCTATTGTGGGTTGGGTCCTTCGAGAATGTGTCTGGCCGTACACTGCTTTGATCTCATTTTGCCGGTGACGAACATTGCGTCTTTTGGCCGCAGATGCAATTTGGCGTAAACACGAGAAATTTTACCAAAGCTTTGAACGTTGGGAGCTCGAGCTCGGCGTTTTGCAGTCGTTTGTTATCGTTCCGACTGATGAACCCAATTGTGTCCAGTCTACAATAGGATGTCCACTGCCCACATCGCTTCTATAACAGCTAAAGGTCATTAGCGTGCCAACGCTACACTACGCTGTTTCGAAAGCCGCGATCGTGATTTATTGGTTCGCGCCTTCACGACTTATGTTAGACCGCTATTAGAATACAACAGTGTAGTCTGGTCACCATATCTTAAAAGTGACATTGAAGC
>Ga0126335_1002140_pt1 | contig 11622 bp, 11 predicted proteins | sample OlaspJWI45metaG_FD_108409 | JGI IMG/M metagenome (GOLD analysis project Ga0126335, IMG submission 108409) | Marine gutless worms symbiont microbial communities from Oahu, Hawaii - Olavius sp. 1 OAHU.JWI-45 metaG | ecosystem: Host-associated > Annelida > Digestive system > Unclassified | place...
TCTGTATGATTAGTCACTCCTAGTGTCATTATATGTTCATTGTTCTGTTATAGGGGCGAATGTTAGTGCTACTTGTAGCCTTTTCGTTCCTGCTCTGGTTTGTATACTGTTACTGTGAATCTTACCAGTGCTAACTGAGAAAGATAGCATGGATCATATTGGTTCGATAAAACTAGCAAATAACCAATTGTGGCAGTGTGCATCTTCCGTATGGCTGATGAACATGTATTGTACTTTGCTTACCAATTCATTTCACAACTGGAAAAAGTCTCAATAGCACTAGCAGAGCCAGTTCCAGTAAAAGCGCCATAACATCAAATATACGATAATACAATTGCAACTTTGCAAGTACAGTACTGTATATACATGGCGTCACTTATTGAGACCGCCGAACAGAGACTATCAATTCATAAGACATCTTAGCTTCAGATCGCCGCGATCTGAACCTATAGAGGCTTTACCAGGGACTTTACGTTACAAAATTGAACCATAGGCGCATCCCCACTTCTCGTTATATTAATCTACGTTCAAGATGGCGTCGTCGGTAAGTTGAAGTGAAAACATAATATAAATATAATTCCTGAAAATAACGAACTGTTTAATGTTCATTTTTATGTGCTTGCAGACAGATGTTGCTAATGTCATTTGGGACGAGTGGAGATTAGGGGTCCCAGTGGAAGTTGGCTATATGGACGATTTTATGATATAGTAATAGCAACCTAACCTCAGAAAAGCATATATACGGTACTATTATTAAGAAATTTCTGCCAACGTAACGGGAAAGAGGTCTGGAGAGGGAGCTTGCCCAGACCCTTCCCCCGTTACTTTAATGACAAAATGCAAGAAAATACCAAGCGAACATGATCATAAACAAACCAAATAACCGCAGTGTAGTCATCCGCGACAAAGTTGTTTATTATGCACTATCACCTATTTACGCAATAGTGAGGCGGTAGAAAACCAGAAATACGTGACCTTACCTCATAAACATGTCAGCAGTACTGTTGTCTGGATTGAATTCAAGTTCCTCATCAGATAATGATAGAACGAAGCGGAGATCGAACACTGGTACATCAGTCGAAGCGGCAGCCTCAGAAACGACCGAATGACTGCTGACTGCACCTGCATCAACATTCGACTCCTCAGCGTCAGACGGTACAAAACCGGCGGACAGTACACGCTGGTGACTAGCTTGAGAAATTACAGGAATTTGTCCTCCGCTGCGTCAAGGAAACGTCAGCAACAGAAACGTGCAAAATGCGAAATGGACACGATAAACATTGATATTGCGTATTAATATAATAAACTGGCTGTAACCCCCATATGACAAAATGACAGGTTCGAATTTGTAGTTGAATCGAATGTTATCGCCATTTACCATCACTAGAACGAATGCATACTTTGAAAGTAATTCTTTAGAGCTACAATAGCACTATTTGTGTAGGTGTGTCCCCTAAAGAACAGAGTAGGCCGGATCTTATGCTGAAGATGAATAGTGTCCCTTAAAGTTTAAGGGACACTATTGATTGTATGTGTGAGTTTGCTGCAGCAGTGGAAGTTTAGGGGCCACTGTGCTTTGTGGTGGTTACAGCACGTTTGACCGTGTTTATTGGGACCCTTAATCTGCACTCTAGCCAGAAAATTTTTGATGGAGACAATTTTGAAGACGGACGAAATATTTGGGGGAAACTGAATAAAGCAGCAGATAGAACTGTGGCGTTGCCTAGTGAATTTATCCGAACTATTTTAGCGAAAAATTTTGATGGAGACAATGTTGAAGAAGGAAGAAAATTTTGAGGGGAAAATGCACAAAAATTCCACCATAAACTGAATAAGCAGCATATAGAATTCGGAAAAAATATCGGAATAAGCTAGAGTTGTTGCACGTAGTACTGACTTCAGAATGCATTCCTGGTAAAAAGAAGATTTTGTGTGCATATCTGCCATCACTTGCTATTGTTTGTAATTCGCAGAATGAACTACAACGTTGGCCTATATTAAAATAATACAAACAAATGCCTGTGTGTATGGATAAGACGACAATAAAAGCAAGTGGTCGCAAGTGCGACTGTTCAGTGCGTGGCAAACTGACCACATGCAAGTGCACTTTGCAGGAATAAATGTCTGACAACACGTTGAATAATGTTGACAAATGGCAAAAGTTTTGTTTCATCTTTGATAACGACTGTGACACAACACGGCCACGTGCAGCTAGATGACTATAGTACTGTATAATGAATTCAGACAGTACACACGTTTTAGCCCACACGGCCAGCCATACCATTCTTGTTACAATCACCACGCAAGTAACAGCAGCAGCCGCATGTCAATCAAACGCAAGGTCAAGGTACTTCGATTGTGCCTACAGTGTGTCACAATAAAATGCCCACTGTGACTGCACCATATGTCAGTAAATTGTAAATGGGATGCAACAAAATTTGGTAACATTGTAGTTCTTCAAGTACTTGTTGAAAGTGAAAAGCGTAGAAAGTTATAAACAAGCTTTAAATGCTGAGAAAGCTGTCAGACTATCGCTAACACGCTCGCAATCAGCATCAATACAACCACATATTTAATCACAAATACAATGATTTTTACGTCGCTGAAGTAGGAATGTACAAACTGAAATGTGTTTTCTGCTCATAGGCCTATGCACAGATTAATAAGTATCTGAAGATGACAAAAATGTTGCCATCTGTGAGTCAACAAAGATTGATGTTGCTAAGTTAGGCCTATCAGGCGTATTCTCAGTTTCTGACCTCGCTGGTAAGGAGAAGGCCTTTGTAGAGAATAAAACAAGTAACAACACACTTTTAATATACCATTTATAGGCTGCTGAGCATGGAACTGATGGAGTTGCTAGAGTCGGCAGACTTCAGATGCACAGCTGATACACGGCTCAGTCACACTGACTGACTCTACTTAGATGTAACTGGCCAGTGGCCAGTGGATCGACAACAATGGGTCTGATGATCAACACTGCTAACAGCCAGCCCCAACTGCACAGACTTACTGAAATCTGCGTTTAGCGATCAAAGTGCCATACTATTAGGAAGGAAGCTTACAATAGCATACAGAAGTAATCAGTATAAATCTACTGTAAAATATTGTAATGTTTGCATACATGGGCTGTTCGAATAGTTATATGACCTACAAAAGGAAACAGCCAGCCATGTAAATAGAGTAACAGACACTCCTGATTTTAATTCGGGGGCATAGCCTTTTGCCGAAAATCCGCCCACATTTTATGGGCATAGCCATTGCGATCAATCAGTTTGTATTGTACGCCATGCCTTTTCTATGGTGCCTTTTTATGCAGTTTAGCCAGGCTAGCTCCAAGCTTGGCACTTTTCGATGCAGCTGAAAGCTTTATTCTCAAACAGAGCAAGATAGATACAGGATAACATATGAGAAATCAGCTGTAGATTAATGGGTGCCATAGATTACTCAGTGGACGTGTTCTAAATTTATACATTATGCTCTATCCATCTTGCTCTGTCTGAGATTAAAACTTTCGGCTCCCACTCCATGTAATTGTAATTTCTCCCTTCTATTATATCGTGCAATGATTCCTAAAATCTTTTCTCCTTCAACTGGGTTTGCCTGATATTTTCCATTATATAATGTCTGAGAATATGTCCAAGCCATTTATGCTTTCTGTGCTAAATCATTCTCAATATGCTTCCTGTTTCATTGAACTTTCCATTTTTATTATTTTTCCAGAAGGAAGGGTGACAACAAATTTTGGTGATTGATTTCCATTAGAGATTTAAGATAACACCAGCCATGTGATATTGATGTTGATTCAGTGATTTTTGTTGTAGGAAAGCATGGATCAGTATCGAAAGTTATTCGTTGGTGGTTTAAATCCCGCAACAACGGATGACAGCTTAAGAGAGTTCTATGAGAAATGGGGCGAGGTGGAAGACTGTGTGGTTATGTGTGATCCTGTGACAAAGAGGTGAATAGTGCAACAGTTGTATATTGTCACTAGTTATATGTAAATTAGTAGTAAGTATGATTTTGCAGTCTTGACTTGCTTATCACTATGGTATGGCAAATTCTTTTTCTTACCCGAAAACATTTATTGATTTGATAATCGGTTTATGTTTAGTAAAATATATTTAAGGCCATTTATTCTTAAACTTTATTGTAATTTGGTCATGTTATTGAATAACGTTATTAGATTTAGTGTTGAAGAATTGTTAATTACTGGACCAGTACTAAATAGTAATCAAGGATCATAATGTATTAGTGCAGTTCGTTGAAGAATTTTACATATTCATATACAGTTAGCGATTGCAGTCCCAGGACCATTTTGCACTAGTTTGTTATATAGCACTGTTACTATTAAGAAAAAGCATGAATGAATAGTATTAGTCCAATTATAAAGTTTGCACCTCTTCTTATGAACTGTGACAAAGTTGCAGTTTAAGTGAAGTGTGTTATAAAATAATTGAACAATGTCTATATCAGTCTGATATTGTAGTTATTGTCTGCATATTGGACTTTTTTTATTAACCTGTTTAATTGGTTGTGTTGAAACTGTTAAGATCGAGAGGATTTGGATTTATAACATACACCAGTGTTGAAAGTGTCAGCAAGGCATTGAATGACACGCCTCATATAGTTGATAAACGGCAGGTTGATCCTAAGCGAGCAACACCTCGTGAGGTTGGTGCATTAGTGCTAAATTTCTGTTGTGATTTTTATTTTGTTTGTTTATGCAGGAAAGTTGGCATGTAATTCATGCAGAGTGCATTTGGTGTGGTTTTTATACACCCATCTTAAGATTGAATGTATTATTTTTGACACTGTCCTTCTGTTTATGTGTTTGTCCATTATAACTTTAGGAAAGTTACAATTATCATATTGTCTATGAATAGTGATGCTTTACTAATGAATTCTATGCTGCGAAGCACCACAAAAAATTATGCGACTTTACAGTTAACTGCTCTTTAGTTTCTTTGTGGATAGTGCTGAAAAGAAATGCTATTAATTGACACATTGCATTGAGAAAACTGAGTGCATGCAGTTGGCTTATTATACAGAAGTCATGCAGTGTTGAGTGCACTGTTGAGTGTACTGTTGTTTATTATTCTGCTAGGAGATGACCAACACAGTTCACCGAGATGCTATTAAGAAGGTCTTTGTCGGCGGTATTGGTCAAGACACGCAGGATCAACATCTGAGAGAATACTTCTCGTCGTACGGTCGCGTTCACACAGCCTCAGTCATGACAGACAAAATGACGGGAAACAGTCGAGGATTTGGCTTCGTTGTCTTCGAGGATTCAGAAGCTGTCGATTGGCTGTGTAGTACGTGCACGTGTTTGTTACTCAAAGTTGCAAGATATAATATTTCTTTAACAGTTGCATGGCATCTGTGCAGTTTTTGACAAGAAGTCGTCTGTTGCCGGTGATGCTTGTAAATCTATATTTTTTCGCCATCTTGATGCATCCAAGTTGTGTACAATTTGTGTAGTTAATTTTGATGAAAATATATTTCACAGAAATTGATATGAGTAGGATGAGGAATGGAACATGTTTTGGCCATAGTGAATGAAGCATAAAATGGATGTTATAGATGAAAGCTATTTTTGCAGTATGAGCTAACTCCAGCATAACTTTTGGCTGATGCACAAAGAAAGGATTATTACTATTATCACTAGTGATATGCCATTAATCATATTTTAGCAATTGAATACAATTAAAATAATAATAATACAAGATATGATAATGTGTGCATAGTCAAAAAATTAAATCTGAGGCGCGGGCAGTTGCCAGATGAAGAAAAGGTGGTCGTGTCAAGTATATATGTATTGACCAGATTAAGCAGGTTGGATTTGTGGTGAGTTTTAAATGTGGTGAGGGAAGATGATTTTTTGACTGTGTCTGGGAGGTTATTCCAGGTTTCTTTCAACGACTTATAGTTGTTCGTTTTTAACACTGTACCAGGTATATGCTTTAATGAGGTGTGTCAGTGATTGTTGCATTCTTTACACTTATTAATTTTTGTGTATTTGCAACATGCAAATGGCAGAAAACTGTCGACTGACTGCAAATGTGTATGTGTTTGTTTCTTGCTTAAAGATGTTCGAATGCATACCGTGAATGGACATAAGTGTGAAGTGAAAAAAGCACTGCCACGTGATGATCAGACACTGACCTCATCTAGTCGTAACACAAGTGAGATACGCAAGCCGTTGAGTTGTAACTGATTACTGAAGATATACTCAACACTGGTTTCATACTTAGATCATGTTAACGATGTCTGTTTCTTTAATTTGTTCCCATGTTGATCTTTGGCACCTTTGATCTAAGATAGATGTACATAGTTAGTGGAGTGGTAGAGCAGAACTTATTCAGTACAAGCCTGCACATGCATGTCTGCATAGTTAACTCACTGTGTTGCTATGGCAGTTTTCTGTATTGTAATGTCAAGACTGGTGTGAATTAGGCTGTTTCTCGTGTACTTAAACTATCGTGAGCTCTCAGGCTTTTGTATGTAGTAACTCATTTTTGAATTAACAAGAAAGGAATTATTTGTAAATTTAGTTTCTTTATTTATGTTGTTTTCATCGTATGATGAATTTCTGATAAAATTTTGTGACACAGTTTTGGTTTATATATTTTTGAGTGCTGTTAACCATTCAGCTAAACTCTGTGGTTCTTGAAGCTGTTGTTTTAAAATGTAAGATAACATAGGCTATACATATATATATCTTCACTAATACATACATCATTTGTGTCAAAAAACAATGTATATAATAATAATCTACTGAAATTTTTAATGCACGCATTGTCGACCATAATTCGACTCTTAGGTGCGGGGGATGTTATTACTCATTCGTAGGGCTAATACTCATTTTACCATCCCACAGACATTAGAAGGCTGATTTGACCTAGTTGTCTGGTTATGTACACAATTGGTCTATCTGCCCAAGATGGTCACTCATCGCAGTGATAACTGGGTCTGATGTCAAGTAACTTCATTTATTGAGACTAATGTATGCCACATCAACAGACCAGTTTGCTTTGTGAGGTTTATTGTCAGCTGATGTCTGTTGTGCATTGTTGTGTAGGAGGAAGTAGATACGGGGGCTATGGTGATCGACCACCTAATGCTAGTTCTGGCATGGTGAAGCCTCCGTATGGAGGAGGCAGGAATGATGGTTACAGTGCTCCTAGTTATGGCAGTTACGGAAGTATGTTTCAGCTTACAAATTTGTCTTGTCATCATTGCTTTTTGTGAGAAATAGTTAACACAAAAATACCGGAATGACATTAAAACAAACGGGCTCTCGTTGAGAAGACATGCAACAATGTGAACAAAGTATGCCAACTTACCTCTTCTGTTATTCATATGAGTTTGTTGTTGTTTATTTACAGGTACATATGATGCGTATGGTGGCATGCAGTTGGGCTGGAAGCAAGATTATAATGCAGGTGAAATAGCTGCTTTGTGGTATATATACTGTTGGTACTGATTATTATCAGCTGACTAAAATGTTTCATTGCAGTTTTTGCTTTTTCCCAGCCTTTTTGGTTATCTACTAATTTGACAACCTTATACAAGCTTTTGTATTTTCACTACTAATTATGTGAACAGAAAATGGAATGTCATTGCATCAGAGACGTAGTGATGTTAAGACGCTTTACATTCAAGCATCTCATTATTGCATATATTGTGTACTTTGTCATTTTCTTCTTATAACTAGATGGGTTTAAGAGAATTAAAACATCATTTACAGGCCCGTAGCTACGTTCGGTCACGAGGAGGCAGTTGCCTCCTCATTCCTCGTCATTTAAACTTTTTGAGACACAAATAAATGTAATGAGAAACTGCGTAAAAAGAAAAAACATGGCAGAAAGAGTTGTACAAACCTGTTGCTGTGTGCGTACGTTCCACCCCTATGTTGTAATTTGTAACATATTTGTGTCATATTGTTTGTGACAGAGTTACTTACGTACATACTTGCTTAATTCATTTTTAAGGCATGGCTAGTTACATTTCATCATACGGTGGCTAAATGACGTCGTTTGCATCCATGATAAAGCGTCAACTAACTTTAAACTCATTTATGAATAAGATGCAAAAGGTTGTTGGCCATGAATTTACAGTGCTCCCCTAGACCCCCTAGCTGCATTTAAGGGGGCCTACTTCTCTGCCAACCTGTTTACTGTTGACTCGCGTCGCATTGTGCCAGCGCATTAGTGGCGTGATCGCAAGAACTTACTTGCTTACATCAGTATATAGGTTGTGCAAATTTTGGTCCCGATTGGCCTTTACGTTTTAAAGTGCACGAAATTTGATCAGTCGATTCTCAGGAAAATCATTAAAATAGTTGCCACCAGATGCCAGATTTTAACGCTAAAATGCACCAAAATCGATTTTGGCTGTGGCTCTGCCACAGACCTCGCTGGGGGAGCTTACAGCGCTCCCCCAAACCGCTAGCTGGATTTATTGGGGCCTACTTCTAAGGGGAGGGAAGGCGAGGGGGGCTAGTTGACCTGTCTGCCTCCTCATTTTGACAATCCTGGCTATGGGCCTGAATTAAGGTTGACTTTGTGTGCTATATTCAGTTATATGTCAATGATGTGTTATATTTTCTGTTCAGATAATGTGCTATGTTTATGTATGCCAGTGGCAGTTTATTTTATTTGCAACGCCTGTTCATTGTTGCAGTTTCGTGTTGACATTTGCAGGTGGATATGTTGATAGCAGCAACCTTGGCACGGGATATCAGTACGCCTATGGTGGTGGAGCTATGAAGGGTGCCAGCTATGCAGCAAAGGCTGCAGGCCCATATGGAGGTGGGAAGTCTGTGCTTGCTTGATTCTTATTGTTAATACGTTATTTACATATTAGCAGGAACTAGTGTTACAATATTGTGTTGTTGTTGTTTATGTAATATGTTAAAACAAGTGCCATTGTTTTTGATCCAAACCACTAGTATTACTGCCAGTCAGAGTTTACTACTTGAGCAAAATAATATTAAAATTACGACTGTTTAATTAATGCCTTAACACATTAAAAATTAATTGCAATTAAAAATTTAGCTGTTAAAAAAACTCATACACCGACCAAGAAACTGCAAAGACTATTACCGCAAACTTCACAAAATCACCACACACCAGTTTAACTAAAATGTGTCGTGATGCCAGAGACATAGGGACAGACCCTGGGCAGTCAATTGCCATACTGAGGGGACCTGAGCTGTGCTAAGTGAGACCGAAAAAATTTAACGCCTCGATAGCTTTAATTAGAATGTTTGAGTGACTGCTGTCCAGCTTTTTTAACATGTTGCTAAGCCAGTAAGATGTGCAAGTATAGAGATGAGACAACGTGATGATGGATTGCGTTGTGTGACTGGGTGCCTGTAGGTGGCTATGGCAGTGCATCAGGGTACAATGTGGCTGCAAGCATGGCTCCTAGCACTGGTGGTTACAGCACATCTTATCCTGTTGGAGCAGTGAGTGGGTATACAAGTTATGGTGCCAGTGCATCTGCATATGGTTCTAATCCAGCAGCCTATGGCAGTGGATATCCTCCACCATAATGCTCTTCATCGTATTAACATCAAGTGTAAGTGCTGACTATGCTTTGCTTGTAATTTGCTCACATTCAGTGTACTTGAAGACTTAGCACTGTGTTACACTGAATAGCTCTAGTGACGGGATGGGAAGGTAATGTTGTTTCACCCTACTAATATTTACGTCTGATTACAGTTACAGTCTGATGTGTGTACAAACACAAGTAAAAAAGCTGTTTGACTCATGTCGATTGCCGTAGGATAATTTGGTTGGCTTCCAGTTCCAGTTTCGGTGGGGGCAAAGTTGTCCTTCGTAGAACCAGGCCGCAGATGGGCCTATAGTCCATCCCCCAGTAAAGCCCCTGGTATTTCTTACCAGGGTACTATGAAAACCTCCGTGAGTATGTTAAAAACCTCAGAAGGTCTCTAACTTTATATGATGTTTCTTTCTGTTTCTGCTTAGTACGCTTCACCTGGCTCTGGGCATCTTGAGATGTCCCACCAGGTGACAGCGGTCTTTTTGTGCGACTGCTACCATCAGTATCAACATCAGTCCCAGTGCACGATTCGCCACTGTGGGCGCCTCGAGCTCCGGGTCCTCCGTTGGCCTGTGGGGCAGCATTCGCTTTTTCTTGTTTTCTCTGGCGCTTCCATCGGGCACCTGAGGGTTTCTTCTTTCTTTGAACCATGACTAGTTCGCCTGTCAGCTGCAAAAAGCTGAGTTCTTGCGGAAGGGTTCCCACGAGGGGCCCCTCTTCCAAATGTTCCCTCTTTCACTCCAGTCCATCATCAGTAATGAGATGAGGCCACGGAGGTTGAGGGGTGCCTGGTTTAGTTGCCTCTTACAACATCCAGCCAGGAGACAGAGTGGGTCTATTCTAAGCCCTGGAACCCACACAGGGTATTTGGTTGGCTTCCTCTAGCTGCAGCTAAATGCAGAACTTGTGATTTGTGCCTGGTTGTTAGAGACTGAGCTATATTATATGTTCTTATAGCTAAGATGGTTTTCTGGTCTGTGATTTTTATACTGTTTATATTGAATGTGAGTTGATAAATTGCTGTTTTGCCATTAAGCAAAAGTTAAGTGTGAGCTGCGATGTGTATGCACACAGGTAGACTAGGCAGGCAGGCAGGTGTAGCGTAGACAATCTCTCTACAGTCTGTACTCCACAGCTAGAACTAGGCCGGCTGATAGCTATAGACAGAAAGATGTCGTCAAGAACACTACACACCACGTCTGCATGCCTGATTCTACAAGTTGTCTTGTTATTGAATATGTTTTAGTATTTTTGTCGACATTTCTGGTTTGTTGTGACTGCTGATGTGATGGTCGTATAATGTTTTTTGTGACTGTTGAGTGAATTGAGTTTTCAGAAGCAGTATAGTTGTCTTCATGATGACGATAACCTATCAGTAATGAAAGTGAAATAAACTACGTCACTTTTCATAAATGATGAAAGCTTGTGAAACTTTGCAAGACAGGCTTCTGATGACTGATAGCGTTCAGAGGTCACTTTAGTTTGAATATATGCCAATACTGTTGGAAGACAGACGTCCTATGTTTGTCAGATGTTCATTAATAGATGTGGTGAACAGCATAGCACATTACATTTACTTATACCTGCTATCTATATTTTGCAAACAGCAGTAACTGGAACTAAGCTGTGAACAATTGTGTTCATTGTTTGAAGTAAGCACAACTCTTGCAGATGAAAGCAAGTTTTCTTTAACTGGCTTTCCAATTCAAGCCAGAGTTACGATCACTTGTCTGAAATCAAAGAATTTTAAAAAGTATTCAGTTGCTGATTGTCTTAGCTTGTCTGTACTGTGGCATGAAGAAAACAAAGCCATCATTTTTCAGTGTTATGTCAATAAATATTAACCAAATTTTTTTTTGGGGGGGGGGGGAATGGTTTGTGAATTATGCTGAATTTGTCAATATTATGCTTTCACCATGTCTGCCGTGACCTTTGTGTATATTCAATATCCTGTCTTTAAGGGACTTTGGCAATGATTTTGACATCTGTTTTATGGATACATATGTTTACTGGTAAGTGAATCTCAGTATCTACCAAAAAGCAGACAGA
>Ga0126335_1002141_pt1 | contig 11620 bp, 8 predicted proteins | sample OlaspJWI45metaG_FD_108409 | JGI IMG/M metagenome (GOLD analysis project Ga0126335, IMG submission 108409) | Marine gutless worms symbiont microbial communities from Oahu, Hawaii - Olavius sp. 1 OAHU.JWI-45 metaG | ecosystem: Host-associated > Annelida > Digestive system > Unclassified | place...
CAATCTGCTGGACCTATAAGCTGCCTAGAACATCGTGCAACAAGAGTATTGCACTGTGCTATAGTAACTAGAGCAGCTGTGTTAATGCTCCCTCTTTTACTCCAGACCATCATCAGTAATCAGTTGAGACTGCGGAAGTTGAGGGGTGCCGAGACAGATAGATGAAACATGATTACAGCTCATTGCATAGTATCTTATGACTCCTATAGAATATAGTCAACTAGAAAATCTATGGCAAGCCCTTTATGCCTGTGCCACATGGCCCTAGACATTATCAATATATGATTCTACTGCCTATAGGCAGACAGAGGCATAAAAACAGTCAGTAGCTAAAATCTTGCATTAGATCATATAGCCTGGGAAGAACTGTTTTTGGAATTTGACATGCGACTGGCTGTGACATCTGTAGTGTGCTAAAAATGTTTCTGTATTGCCGTGTGTTTGTGCTGCAGGCACGGCAAATATGAGTATGTCCGAGGCACGACAAGCATTGTAGAAGAACGAGTGAAACATCTTACTGAAGAGCACCTTGAGAGTGGAGGCTTAATGACGCCGGTGCCAGTGCTTGCTGAAGCCATGCACTGAAACGATCTGTTCGTTCTACTGACCTAGCGACTGTTTGTCAGTTACTGATGGCAACGTTTGCTTAGATTATTATCTGACACTGTTTGTTGAATTTCACATTTGGACAGTGGAAACGTGTTGCACATTATGCATTGATATAAACACCAAAAGTTAAAAAAAAACACCACAAGTTATGTGATGCTTATAGCATTGTTAGGCTGCATCTCATGCTTCGATGCAGGCTATTGTCACCGATGTTCGCGGTGTCTGTCACGCAGCTCAACTCGGCTTCACTGTGCAGAAGCGGCTGAACTGATAAAGATTATGTTTGGGTGAACACTCCTGGGGCCCAAGGAACATTGTATCAGTTTGGGTTCCTGATCCCCCACAGAAAGTGGGAGGGAGACCAACGACTTGAAATTTTGTATGCATATACAGGGGTTGCGGCCTAATTAAAAACTATGTAAAAGGTGCCATGTGGCGGTCGTGGTGGAGTCGTGTGACATACTTTTAACCTTTGCTACCTTCTACACATCTCAGGAATGGTTTCAGCTACAGAATCGTGCACATGCAATGTTTGTGCTGAACTTGATGCAGCCTATTTTACTTTAGCCTCTTGTTACTGTTGCTGTTCTCTTGTGCTTTTATACTGAAGGCAGGCACTTAATGAAAACTCATAAATCAGGTTCGCTGTAAATGGAATCAGTTTGAGTAGTCGTCAGTGATGGTAACAACTAACAAGGACTTGAGACAGGGACCAAGGATGTGAAGTTGAGATAAGCTTATAAATGCATGGACTTTATAGTATCGTACTCATTCTCACACTTTGATAGTCAGTATATCTACTAGACAAGCCACAAATAGAAATGTGCACATCATATATTTTTACCACATTTACTCTGCATTATCTTATGAGGCTGTGAGAAGCAAGGCCTTATATTTTATTGCCGTGCTTGCTTGTTCTGACAACAGCACTTAATGTGAGGGAATGGCCGGAGGGACGCCCATCGTTTTTCTGGCATCAGAGGGGGCCCTGGCTGAACTTGTCAAAAAGTGGACAAAATTTTCACCACTCTTCCCTTATTTTTTGCGGGGTAAAAAGTGCCAAATTTTGACCAAATTTCGACACCACTCGTGTTTTGAACGCCACCATTCCCAACTGGAGGACTGTTTGGGAAATCTTAAGAAAATTTATCGACCAATGATGGTAGTACTTCAAGGTACCAACCGCTTAGGTCCCCCAACTCTGAGAAACATTGGCACAAAGGGGGTCCAAAATGCGCCCCAAAGGGTCAAAAGGTGCAGTCGCATAACTCGGCCGCGGATTGCATGGTGACACATATGATGGTCCCTGAAGGATGGTTGGCATCTAAGTTGAAACCGGAAATAGAATTCCGCCGCCAGGGGACGTTTATTCGAATCCCTTTTCTTCATCGCTGATCAAGATATCTTCACCAAAATGGGACAGTCGACAATTCCAGTTAGCTAAATCTCTATAACTCCGACGGGGATTGTCTGATCTCATTCAAATTTTGCACAGTGACAGATGTAAGGATGCTCCTAACCTCTTATCTGCAGTAAATACTCGGGACAAAAGACCCCTCCCCTGCCATAATTCCTTACACAAAAACGGCCTCCAGCCAGGAACGTGCCCACCCCACCACATGCCCGTGCACCTACGCCCCCGCTTTCGCCATAACCCCCTGCACGCCCCCCTTCGCCGGAGCTGCGCTCGCTTCGCACGGCCTCATGTGACAGTTTAAATTTAATTGCCACAGTTCTAATTAGAACAGTGAGTAAACAATAGTTGATAAAATGGATCTAATGATATGGGCACCTAATTCATGTTTATGGAAATACAACGGTATAAAGTTCGTTGAAGTAAGTGCTAGATGTTTTTAACGAACATTTTATTCTGCTGAGTTAAACATGCAACTTGCAAAATTTATTTTTTTGAGAAAGGTTGGTTATAATAATTAGATATGTATAAATGACAAAGCTGCTGCTTGCTGGTAAAGATATATTTCAGAAGTTATTGAATACTCGAGTTCAGTAGGCTACTCAAACTCGACTACCGTGTTTCGAGTACTTGGAACAGCTCTAGCCACTGCGTGTACTACTTAGGGCACTGATATATATATATTCTAGGTTGCCCGTGTTGTTTATATATTTACAGTTAATTTAATTTATATAATGAATTAATAATCGTTGTCACAGAGGTTTCAGTTGTTTTTTGTCAGTTTTAGCTATCAGCATAACTGACACGGTGGCGCAGCAGTTAGCGTCGTAACGCGTGTCCGTGGGCACGCCATGTGTTACAATGCTTGGTTCTCATGTTTTGGGTAGCATCTGTGGGCTAGCTGCGTAAGCGCACTTGTCCAGTGATGCGTGACAGTTTGAACAGCTAACATCTGCGATATTCATTACGCAGCGGTCCTGGACAGACTGTTTATTCACTGCTGAGGTGCTTAGGTCAACTCAGCCTTCCATCCCTGCATGATCGGTAAATCAGGACCACCTTCGGCTGGGAAGGCAGAGGCGGGGTTTCTTCCATTCGTGGATAAACGTGTGGGTGGAATGCAAAACTGTGAGATTCTTTGACAAGTGCTTTTGAGATGAGGTTCATTATGGGGTGCTCTATCAACTTATTGTATGTGTATGTTTACCTTACTTTACCTAACTGCTGTTTTAGTAGTGTGACCTTGACAATTTTGTCATGGTTTTAAGATACAAAGTAGGGTAATCCTTCGAACAGTGATCCCATATTTTCTGGAGAACAATTGCAGTGTTGCAATATACATAAGTATGTATACAACAGCCCATAACACTAACCCATAAGCCTAACCTTATCCGTAAGGTATAACAAAATAATAACAAAATACTTTTTTGCATTTTCATAATTTGGGATCACCATTAGGAGTACTAAGATAAACTAATGAAAATGCAGCATTCCTCCCCAAAAAAGAGTATAAAATAGTCACACATCTGTTCAACAAACATTATGGTATTTGTGATTGCATAGCTCTGGAATACATTTGAGAAGTAGTTTTTGTTGTTGTTAAGCTGCTTGTAGACATTCTGTGTCTGTGTTTGATTCTAGATGCCGTAGAATGTTTGCAACACCAGATTTGTCTCATGCTACATTAAAAGATTACAGTGAAGTTTATGAACCTGCTGAAGATACATTCTTATTGATGGATGCACTGGAGAAAGATCATGAATTCATTATATCAATTAAGTGTGTTTGTTACCAAGTCTCTGCTGTGCTACTGCATTTTACTGCATTCACAACCATTGTTTGAACATTTGTCAGTTATTTGTCGTATGATGTAATTAGCCACCAGCAACCTAAGTTGCTGGAAGCTATATGTTTACCAGTGAATCTTCTTCTTCTAGTCAACCAAACTTAATGTGATAAAATCACCGACCGCTGCCGGATAAAAAGTATACCGGTGCTTAGAACCGAGGTGTGGCACGAATGATTCATATAGACATCTTCACCAGTCTGCCCCTATTTTTCACAGGGGGTCAAAAAGTGAGTTTGCCCCGTTTTCGAACCCACTCCCATTCCGAGCACTGTGATTTAAAAACAGAGCAAAACTTCAAAAGGTTAAAACAATTTTGTACAGCACCGATGTCTGTGCTCTTATCTGTTGCAAACCCCATGCAGCTAGGGCCCCCAACTCTGAGATCCATTGTCCCAGTTGGGGCCCCTAAGGTGTGACAATTGGAAAAATGGTTAAATCACTCTAACTCAGCCACACGTGGACATAATGCGTTCAAATTTCACAAGATGGTACGCTGTGGTTCCCAGAAAGCTGTGGATTTGTGAAAACCCAGTAAGGGTCGAATCCAAGATGGCAGATGACATGTGGCTATGTTGATGACAGTTTGTTAGCATCTTTAGGCGGTGGAGTTCATGTTGCCATCTGCGGTTGCAAAAGTAGAAGTGTGTTGATGCTTGCTGACATGAATTCAGTTAGTCTGGACGATTATTGTCAATTAGCCATGTCTTGTTGTTGGTGTACTGCGATTTAGGATGTCGGATGTTTTTGGGCGCCCGAGCCGGCGGCTATAAGTGGCAATACATTTTAATTTCTGCATTTTCTAGTTTACGATGAAGTAGTATTTGTGTAGAATATGAAGATATTTCATTTCTTTTGCATTTTTCTCTCATGTGATCAACGTGATTTCAGAAATTCAACATAGTAAAAACTTAACGAGGCTGACGACGTGCTCAAGTCAGCAGTTGAGTTTGTGGTTACTGTCACCTTTTGGAGAACATGTTGATCTTGGCCATAGACAAAGCATATTTAATTACCTAGATGCATTGTTGGCTGAATTCTGCATAGAGATTAGCGTGCGCATTTTCACTGTAGCACAAGATGGCATCGCTGCCTTGAGTTCGCTCATGAATAAATAATTAATATTTATGACATCTGTGGCATTATTTCATTGGCAGTGTGTATGCCAGTGGACCAATCACGTCACGGCGCATGGATAAGCTGCTGAATAAATAAATAAAATATGGTGTTGTACGCCATCTAAAAGTTTAATAATTCATGTAGAGAATTAAAGATATATTTAATAATTTTTATGTATATTTGATAACTTTATAATAAGATTTGGTCACCGTTGTGTGCCACAGGTTTTCTGCCATTCACAAAAAGCGACCAGGAAGGCCCCTGTGAGCTTGGCCGTTCTTTGTTTATTCTATGCTGAACATTGAATGTGAATGATGGGAAGGTAGTGTCAGCATTTATGTCATGTCTGAAAGTGCAGTTGACTTTCAGCACCAAGTACCAAAACAACTGTAGAAACCAATGATTGAGGCCATGTGATAACTTTTCCAAGAGCACTGTTTAGGAGTCAGATGATTTTGCCCACAGCTGTGACTTGATTGACAGAAAGATGTGCAGAACATTGTTTTCTTTGTGGTGTGTTGTAGGCCGTTGATCTGTGTAGAAGTTGGTTGTGGGTCAGGCGCAGTGTCTGCATTTCTTTCCAAGCTGTTCGGTCCAAATGCTGTTTATTTGTAAGCTTGTGTGTCAGTGTATGTGTATGGGGTCATTGGCATTTGTAAAAGTATACAAACTATACACCAGGGCAGTGGGATTAACATGCTCTATTAGTTGTTGAAAATGTCGACAAAACTACAGTATAGACTGTCTGGTAATCTTTTAAAAGACTTTAAAGTAACATCGTGAAAATTGCTATGGAAAGACCTTCTGTATAGAGTATCAATCTTGAACATGTGTGTTGAACTTGTGATGCCGACCTTTGACCTCGATGTGATGTGTGTCAGTTGTACAGACATCAATACTGCAGCTGCTAACTTGACTCTCAGAACTGGTCAGCACAACCAGACATTACTCAACCCTGTTGTCTGTGATCTGGTACGCCTTAAGCTTTCTTTAGTAAACTGCCTCCTAAAGGCATATGTGGAAGAGATGGCTATAGGTGCAATGCCTGAATGTGATTATGTGTAGTATATTATAATATGAAAGTGCTGCTTTAACTTCTTTTATTTTGTATTTCAGTGAAAAGTGAAAAAAACAATTTCATATACTGTAGAATACAAATTTGTAACTCTTGGTGAAAGCTGCAGATTTTCAGTTATGTTGTTTGAGTGACTCTCAGCAAGTAAGTACAACAGTAAGTACGTTGTGTCGGGGAAAAAAGTAAACCACTGTATGCATTCCAGCAAACAATGTCAGATTTTAACCAGTAAATTTTGCACCAACAATGCAACATATAATTGCAAACAAGTCGCCAAATTCTAGTAGAATCTGTCAACGTCTACAAAAGTTTTAGCCAGTTTAGCGAGGCCACCCGGAAACATTATGTGTCCCCTAGCAGCATCTAGACATGTGACTGTCAACTTGCAAAAGTCAAACACATTAAAGTCTGTGTTTAAATTATCCTTCACGTGCTTATGTGCAGCAAGCTTGAAGGCATAAACGTCGCTGCCTGACTGCTTCATCAAAGATCAGTAGATCACCTGATTGAAATTTTCCTACTCTTTGACTTCAGCTGGGCGATGTCATGAATCTGGCTGTGGTACACACACTCCTGCAGTTTCACCGAGATCCAGTAGTCTACTGGATTGAGGTCAGGACTGTTGGCTGGCCAGAGAGTTGCAGCGATGAAGTCTGATGTTTTGGGGGTTAACATTTGCTCAGTATCGTGTGCCCTATGGGCACGAGTATTGCATTGTCCTCTTGGCAACAAAACTTCTGGACCAGTGATGGTACTAATTAACGTAAGGGAAACTGGGATATTTTTTTGTCGATAGTTGAAGATTAATGTTTCCACTGTTAAAGAATATTTAATGAAATTTTGTGTGTCTTTCAGAAATATATTCATAATCCAGTGCATATAATTTTGTTAGGATGAGTTGAGATTCGGCATTTCTGTCCAAATTTGTTTGTGGTTTACTTTTTTCTGACACAGTGTAGAATGCAGCCATGCATGCTAGAGGGGAGACAACATTTCGTAGAGTTTATGTATTGTGTTAAATGATTAATGATGTTGCTTGTTGCTAATGTCAGGTTGAGCCATTGAAGTGTCGCCTGCGACACACCGTTGATCTGTTGATATTTAACCCACCGTATGTCGTCACACCGTCAGAACAGGTAACTTGTTTGTGTGCTGTCAAATGGTAACTTATATGTCTGTATTTTAATTTCTACAGTGTACTGTGAGTACAGCATTAAAACTTGTCTGTGATCTGTTTAAGGTTCAAAAAAGCACAATGAGAATGTACTCCAAAGTAGGCTTGTGCTGGGTAAATGTATGTATATCAGGTCACTTTTATGTATTTTGTGTGGTGCACCTTGATTGTGCATTTGTGCTGCTGTATGGTTTATCTGTCGTGCCAATTTTGAGTATGCAGTGATTAAATAAGTACATTCTATTGACTAACAGTACTTATAGTGATGAGTCAGTGAAAAATATTATCGCGAAGATCTGAATGTTAAAGTTTGAACCGTTATTGCATCACTTTTATTTGAAGTGATTGCACAGTCTGAAAGACAAACAAGTGGTGAACGATGCTGGTTCTACGGCCTTCCTGCCAGTCCCAAAGTGTTTTCCCATTAATAATGTGTCTAACCCCTAATTATTAGTCAGTTTTACCTGCAAAGTCCCAGAAAACAGTACTGTGCAAACCTAGTGTATACTGCTGACTGATGTTGTAGGTGGGTAGCGGCCAGTTGGAAGCATCTTGGGCCGGTGGTACAAAAGGTCGCGAGGTGATGGACAGATTGTTTGTACAAGTTTCCAGTCTGCTGTCTGAAATAGGAGTGTTCTATGTTGTCATACTTAAAGACAACGACCCCGGTGCGTCTGTTGCTGTCTTATGGTACAGTGACTGGCAGCAAATCAGTGTGCTGTTGCTAGGCAATCAACGAGACTTACGATAATGGAGCTTACATTTCTCTGATATGACTGATCTGTCTCCAGGGTGAGGTTATGTAGGTGTTGTGGTAGCTGAATTAGCAGTAGCTTAATACCATGAGTAGCTTATAATGTTGTTAGCTAATATTGGCCATTTGGAGTAGTGGTAATGCATTGGTTTGAATCAGTGTAGTTGCTGTATGTCAGACCAAGTTACTACTGGGACAGTTTGAACATGAGTAAACTGTCTTGATATGTAACTAGCCACCGAGGTCGGATGGACAACATCAAGACGTGGACAGGACTCTCCGTGGAAGAGTGAGTCAGAATGACAGAGGACAGGGACAAATGGAGAAAGTACGTCCATGGTGTGGCCAACCTTCGGATCAAGGACGGCTAAAGAACAGAACAGAACACCCAGGTTGTCTCCACCTGCCACCCTCCTTGGGCAATCAGTGATGGGCACAGCTAACCGGAAAGTTGGCTTCGATAACCCGTAATCTGCTAACTCAAGTTAGCAAACCACTAGAGCAAATTAGCAGAAGTTAACAATAACCGCTAATCGCTAACTTATGTATGAATTTATCTTCCGGTTTCGTTTTTTGCTACTAAACCCTTAAAATAGACAGAGAGCTGAGATTTTAATATTTTTTATCTTAGAAAACAACTTTCTAACAAGGTATAGCATGACAAGATCATAGTTACGATGATCAAGATAATCCACACTTTTTATGTATTACTTTTTATTGATTCATTTTTTCTGTTCTAATAAAATAAAGTAAACTAATCCATTCATTTTGGCTTGACCTTCTGTTAGCAGACTTAGTTAGCAAACTAAATTTAGCGGAAGCTAATTGGTCCGCTGACGGATTTCAAAGTTAGCAGAACTGCTAATCCAACAACGAAAATGCTAATTAGTGGTTAATGGAACTGTGCTGTGGGTAATTTATAGCCAGAATTACCAGACTCAGAATCAGCAGAGTTGAGAAGAAATAGATCCACTACTTAGCGCACTAGATCCATGGTCTCACAGTATCAGCCAGTGTCTGGCTGAAGGCTGTAGGCACCATCCACTGAGCCCACAGGGCTAGGAAAGGACCGCTTTTCTCGTGTTGGTACTCGTGTTGACTTCACTGCTGACAGGAGCATTCTGCTGTGTTTTTGTAGATGACGTAAAGGACTTGTGTGCAAATGTTGGACTCAATGCAGCCACAGTACTACACCGTAGAGCCGGCGCTGAACGACTGTCAATTCTACGGTGTTGCCGCCAGTCTCAGTCGAACTCACGCAATTCAGACTTCTGCCAGAATATTCCATTGTAGTTTTCAAGTTGAATAATGGCATGAATTTGAAATAATCATGTCCACTCAAAAGTTCAGTTCTTTGTTCTCAAGTGTTCTTAGAGGGTGGCAGTGTGTACATGTGAGGGCAGATATTGTCACGACTGTCCTTGCAAGCACGTCAGTGCTTGCTTCCAGCAAGCAGAATGTTGCTGGAATGAGCTGGCATCTAGATATCCTGATAGTAATACTAGTCGGTTCAAAAATCCCTTTATTCCTTATGCGCTTGCTAACTCAGTATTGTAGGCCTATATGTACGTTTGACTGCATAATTTTGTGTACTTTTTGAAACATTGTGTGTATCTTGCTCTCGGACTGCTATACAATAATAAGATGATTTGATTCGAGACTATTTCACATTTATTACCATGCGACCAGCCACGTTGATGGAAGATGAAGCCCATCCGTTTGCATGCAACGTTCTCAGAACTAAATGTGTGAAGAAGTGACTCGCAGACTCAAGAACACCTGAACATTCTGGCTACGGCTGGGATTCATTGGAAAAATATTTGGCGATGGAAGTATTCAAATACTTGTGATGTTATGGCGTGTTTCATAAATGTTTCAGTGGCTTCTTGTTTCATAAAGCAGTCCCTTTGTTTTATTGACTAAAAATAAATTGTTTCCAATCTATCAACGTTTTTGGCGTCCATATTTCTGAGATTATTTAAAATCGTGCAGTTTGGTTTGGTTGCCAGCCTGAAAAAGCTGTTAGCCGATAGCAGGTCTACGATGTAATGCATATAGACCTATGTCATGACTGAGTACTGTGGAGTCAAGCACTGAGACGCACCAAGTGTATAACACAGGCACGATAAACCTTCCCAGGTTTTCAGGATGTGTGAGTTTCTCAAAACTTTTCAAATTTAAATGTGGAAAACACAAAACTATGTTTTCTGTGTCACGACTCGCAATATTTTTGATACGTGGTTGATACATGCCCCATGCTGCAGTGTTTTTGTTGTTTTCTTGGGGAACAATTGACGTACTTGCTGTCTCAGGAGACTTGCAGAAAGGTTTAAATGAGCAAAAAATATTGATTTATTGCACTAAATGCGTGTTCTGAGAACAAAAATGTAAAGTTTGAATACTTAATTATTCCAATAACATGAGGTATTCAAATAATGCCGGGAGGATTCGAGTACTATTTTCCTATTTGAATATTCGACTACAGCCCTAATTCTGGTGTGCAGAGTACAGAAACTGACAGTGTATGTGAATTTCAACAAACTTGACAGTTCTACCAATAGTCATTCGTCAGACTTGATAGCCACTTTGTAATAGACTGAGACTTGCCTGCAGTTAGATGCACATCACTAGTTGCCTAGACATCACCACTCGACAGCTATGGGTTATTATGACCATAAAACAATGCAATACGCTGCCAAAGTGTGCCGTTTATTACGTCAAATTACATAATTTCAGCAGTTGGATAAAAAAAACCATTTCTGAGTGTTGTTTGACAAAATTAGTTTTGGTCTGTAAAAAAATAATGTAAAAATTTAGCTTGCAAATGGTCAGTCCTTAGCACCGGCAAAGTGTCGAAAGAGTCGACTCACTTTTAGGGCATACCGGTTTGTAACACATGCATCCAGTTCACACATGAAATACACATATCAATGTTGTTTTAGACACAACCAAAATGCATCTGAACGTTAGTGCAAAATCTTGTTTTACCTTGTACCCATTGGCTCTGGTGGTATCCTTACCGGTACTGTCAATAGGACCTACACATACCTTATTGCTACTAAAGTGTCACATGTTATATTTAAGAACAAAATAGATTTATTTCATTTTACTTCATTTACTAAATGTACAGAATTGCCACAATTAAGAGAGACCGGGCACCTAGTGAAATTGTGGTCGCACATTCGACATTCGAAAGTGTCCAATGGATGATGAAAATATGCAATGACCACCGTTAACAGTTTTAATGCACACACACATGTATCCACAGCTTAAGACATTTGTAACCATAAACGTTCTCATTTGAGCGATTATCACATCCAAATAATTAGCGTACAATGTGTGCGGTGAATGGCTTGTTAACTCAGAGGCTGAAATAAAAGAAATCTAACATCGCAACACAAGTTCCGCAGTAATACAAGCAACACATTGACATTTTCTATAATAAAAAGAATAGACTTCATAGTAGCATACAAACAGTCGACCATGATGCTTAGCTACAAGTCGCAAAACTAAACACCGCACGTTCAGTTGGTATAATATAGTTCTCAACATTATTTTCAGTTTGCTATCACAACAAATCGCACAAGTTTTCTTTACAATACGATCAATATTTGATGAATACAGTCACC
>Ga0126335_1002142_pt1 | contig 11620 bp, 10 predicted proteins | sample OlaspJWI45metaG_FD_108409 | JGI IMG/M metagenome (GOLD analysis project Ga0126335, IMG submission 108409) | Marine gutless worms symbiont microbial communities from Oahu, Hawaii - Olavius sp. 1 OAHU.JWI-45 metaG | ecosystem: Host-associated > Annelida > Digestive system > Unclassified | place...
CCTGCATTGTCCACCCCTGACACATGGTGCCGATATTTCCACTCCCGCATTGTCCACCCTTGCCACATGGTGCCGATAAGTCCACTCCTGCATTGTCCACTCCCGCAAATTCAGCGTTCCCTATAACACATCTAAACGGATCAAGGAGTGGAGATTTTAATGTGGGCCCAAGAAACATTGTATTAGATGGAGTCCCAATTTCCCTACGGTGAGGGGGAGTTCGATATGACCTTTGCCAAATTACTTAGCCACTTCAGCCCATCTGTTGTGACTTCAGACTGTTGCACTCACTCATCTCAGTCTTGCTCGACAACCAGTCTGCTTTTCTTTGAGAATCACAATCGTTTACACACCTAAATCTAAATATGCGCATTACTTAGTCCCTGGAGTCTGGAATCAACTTTTTGATTCAATCCGTCAACCCATCAACCTATCGTACTATATCTGTCCATTATTCCAACGTTTTTCCATTTAGTTTCAAAACGTACAAATTTTTTTTCTACGGAAGAAGTAATGCCCAATGGATAAAATTTCCACTGAGTCCATTGATAGACTACGTATCCGGTTGCCGTTAGTAGGAACAATGGTGTACCGTATCCGCACACCTCTGAGTGACAAGATAATAATAATTCTATTTCCGGTTAATGTCAAAGTAAACAAAGTTTAAGAGGATTCGAGGATTGAATTCATTATTTGTCTTGTTTGGCGACTCGTATAATCCTATCAGACTGATGAAGTTGGAGATGATTGATAGCGACAGGGAGGAACTGTTGGATGACGAATTTCTTTTTCATTCGCATCTTTACTCGTCGATAACAGTCGTTTTCGCGATGGCTGTGCTGTCGAAGTTCTTTTCTAACGACATCCAGTTTGGTTTTCGTGGTTTTCTGACGCTAGTCGTCGTCTTCATTGGCGAACCGCTATGTCACTTTTTTCTTCGTGGACCGACTGGCGTTGTTGTTTTCGGTCTGGGCTGCCTGGCCGTCTACTCAATTCTTCCTGCCAGTCACTTGCCTGCAGCAAGAAAGCCTGTGCTTATAACTGGTTCGTATTTGCATGCTGCACTGCTTTTGCTGTCCATATAAAGCGCACACCGGCACAACTGGTGTAAACTCCGCACCGGCCTTCTCGTGCATCCACGTCTAGGATACTGTTAAGTGGCATGGTCACCTCACTATGTTAATGTCAAGGATAAAGAATACACATACGCTCAAGTGACGCATCTGTGAGTGACTTGGTGTCGCATTATAGGCGTGCAGCCTGCAAGCCTATAACGCGACACACATCAGAAGTCATATCCAGCCACAGCGAGTGTTGCTCGACGGTTCTGCACTATTCCGGCAACGTCAGTGCAGTCCGAGCGGCTGTTCTCGGCGACGGGTCGTGTTATTTCGAAGTTGCATTCTCGGTTGTTGTTAGAGCATGCCGAGATGTTGGTGTTTTTGAACAAGAACAGTGGACTGTTTGAATGAATGCTCTGTTGGCGAAAAGTGTGGACTATGACATTTATAGCGATGAGATTTTATTTTATGTAGCAATTTTCATGACGCTTTTGATCTGCGTGACATTAAACATTATCACAATATGCTATACTTGCAGCTTGCTTACTTACTGAGTTGTAGGACCGGATGTTTGTAAACCAGATTAAACCGATTGTTTATGTTCACGTGTTTACTTTGACGGTAAATTTGCGAGCAAGTTACGAACATAAAATGTTATTAAACACACTTTTACTTTAAACTTAACACGGTGATAAATATAAGTTGTTTTACTGTAAATATGCAATGCTGTGATGCATAGTATTTTCATCGACACCTTTTTACATTAAATGCCGTCACGGGTGTGACATCATCGTCGAGTTCCGCGAAAAAAATTTCTCGCATCGATAAAAAAATTCTCGACTTTCAACATCCCTAGTATGAAGCGACAGGCAATTGCCTTCATTGCTTTTTGTAGGGTCAAACTAGCAACATCACTGTTTGTGGAACATGATGTAGGTCTGTTTGTTGCTGCATGAGGTAAAACAATAGACCGATGCTTGCTATTGGCACTGATGTGAGGTGGTGATTGTTTAGTTTGAACATTTAATGCCTGTTGAGTGAGAAAAATGCTTTGAGTAAAGGTGGCATGTGGTTTGACCTCGCCGGCTTGGTCAGTGTAGCTGACGCGGCCATTATGTAATTTATACTAGTAGAGCTGGTGTGGGTCTGGTGTGGCTGCTGCACGCTTTATACTGACCCCTGCTTTTGTGACATGTACAAACTTATTCTAGAGTTTGTATATATGTACAATTTAATCCTTTCACTTTTTCAGTAAAAATGCAAAAATTTCTGGCAAAGTAAGTTTTGCACACAGTATAAATGTATTCTATTGATGCAGGAAATAAAGGCAACAGGTGTCCTCAGTGTGTTACCTCTGTTCCAGTCCTGTTACTAATTAGCTAAAAAAAACTACAGCATTGACAATACTTTAGTATTGGCTGCAGTGATTACCATAATATGCAAGCTTCCAGAATATTATAGTGCATATCTTTAGTTTCATTAAGTCATTGCATGCTAATTTTTGTCCTGGTCGTTCGTTAACTGTGAATGCCATGTATATTCCATATCTTTCAGGTTGTGACAGTGGTTTTGGACAAGCCCTGGCGAGAGAACTAGATAGCATTGGTGCAAGCGTGTTTGCTGGTTGTCTGTGTACGAGTAGTCATGGTGCGAAAGAGCTGCTATCATCTTGCTCTGAAAGGTGTGATGACATTGACATTCTGAATAATATTGTATTGTAAATAGTTTGAGTATATATTTACAAATAATAACTTGTTAGGGAACCTAAACTCCGGGCGCTCGCCCGGAGAGCGGAGCTCATTCGAAGCGACGTAGAGATGAGAGGACACACGAATCAATGTGCTGGAATATGGTGGAAGGCTATGGTTGTATTCCGTGTCATTCTTGGGCATAAAAGACTCTTGGGCATAAAAGAGCATTGTAGGTTCCGAAAAGTCCAATTCGTCTTTGTCTTCTGGGCGGAAGAGGTGGCCATCATTTGCACATTAGAGTTTTTTTAAAATGATATGCGCTATATAAATTTACGTTTTACTTACTTACTTACTTACTTGCCACGCCGTCATAGTGGAGCTGGCCGGTTGGCCCAGTCTCAGCAATGACCTGAAAATGATTGCGATTCGTCCAGACAATGAGGGCGACTCGGCGGTACTTGACCAGTGTCGCCACATAGGGCCCGAATGGGTCCTCCAGGATCCACGGCAATTGACTTTCAGTTGCATGCAGTCTATTTCGCCGACTTTCGGCGGCATCTAACTCTGTCAATCCTGGCTCATTTTCAAAATGGAGACCAGCAAAAGATGTCAAATATCGACGACGAATGTGTCTCCAAATTTCAGCTTCAGAGGCCTTCGCAAACTCGTGCAACATCAATTTTTGTGGTAATTTTGTTACGCATTTTCGTGACACACTTTCGTCACCTTTATAAGTTGCCCCCTAGTCAGTGGAAACCTACAACCCGTCACACAGTACGCGTGCTCGCGCACACACAGGCGAGTTTACTATGGCCGCGAGCCGGCTGGGCACAAGGCCCAGCCTGGGCTGCACCCGGGATTAGTACCATGTGTGATCAAACTTACATGACAGCAGAAAGTAAATAAACTAAACAGCACAGTGTTGATATGCCGCCATGCTGTACGGACTGCTGTTTTGTTATGTGTATTTGGAAAATGGAAAGAATATGTGAATAGTTTTTAAAAGTTTGGTAGATATAAGAACTAAGAAGATGTTGCCAATCGTATTGAATTGATGGGATGTCACTCCTTCCTTAGTCTTTATACCTTGAAGCAAATCGTTTTGGCATATTTCTGACCTCAGTCAGAACTTATATTAGAGTTATTAGACGTTGTCATTAAAATGCGTACATGTTAGTATTTGGTAGATTTGTTGGCAACAATGAAAGTTTTGTAAGTTGTAACAATTTAAGTTGGGTTACTAAGTGTGCATAGTGACTGCTTCCAGAGTGTCTTATAAGTCTACTTCATTACTTAGGCCTGCTTACTTCAAGTTAATTGCTTAATAGGTGGTGTGCAGGGTGCTGGCAGGAGAGTTATTTTTACTGTTGTGTAAATTGCATGTGCAGTTTGTGCATGTTGTGTTGACATGCCACATGTGTCTCAGTCTGTATCTGTTGTGCATCAGGCTGAAGCTTGTCCAGCTGGATGTTACAGATGAGAAGCAGGTTGCTGATGCTTATGACTTTGTCGAGTCCCATGTTGGTACTGAAGGTACATGGAACTGCATTTCTTTTTCTCACAGTGCAACGCAGTACATGAACTGGAAGGGAAGGTCATGAAATGATGCCATAACCCATCCATAAAAACATTAAGATCAACAAGAAAACATCAAAAGCACCTCTAATGCACATCCAGCAGAAGGAAACCAAAATAGACCAAGTCTTTAGGTATTTCGTTTTGCAAGTTGCCAATTGTCTTTCTGTCGGACATAAGCCACAGAAGTTTGCTGTTTATCACATATATCCCTATCGCACATTAATCTGTCCGGATATACACTTTCATACACACAGTGTGTGTACACCGCAGCTGCAGCAGTGCAAGATTTTGAGTGAAGAATATGTCAAACTTGAAATCTTTCACTATACTATACTATGTATACTGTAGTAGGCAAGCCTCAGTTGTCAAATTTGTGCATTATTAGACCTTATTGAATACATGAGATGCAGATTATTGAAATTTATTGTGCTGTAGTGTGGGCAGCTGTCGGTTTGTTTGCCATGTGGCAACTGCTTTTTACTATGGCTGTACCGAGTATTCTATTTGGGCTGAATAGTGTATGCGTATTCGGCCGAATAATACTGCTGAAGTAGACCAAATACAAATAGCCATTCATTTGCACTGCAGTAACACCGGTTAGCCATGACAGCACATTGTGAGTACAAAACCGACTGCCTTCTCACTTAACTTTGAATTAGTTTGTAGCGATTTTAATGACTTCGTGAGTACATTACATATGTATTTTAGACTCAAACTAACAAATTGATAATGCTGAACATGAATGAACATCTTTTATAACGATGTTAATGATGATGAATGGCTATGACATTGCTTTGAAGTTTAAAGCAATTATTCATATTCTGTTCGTATTTGGCCGAATGATAATTTTAGTCATTCATATTCGGCCAAATAGTAAAGACTCCCTATTCGGTACAGCCCTAGTTTTCACTCATTTGCCAGGTGGCGCTGCTCTGATGAAGCCATTACTGTAGGCACTTGTTGTTTAGTAGTTATATGGATTGTTTTGTGATCATTGTGCAGGACTGTGGGGCATCGTGAACAATGCAGGGATTGTCTACCTTGCGGAGTTAGAAATGACATCTGTTAAGTTGTTTCGTAAAGTTCTCGATGTTAACCTGCTTGGTGTGATTAATGTAACAAAGACGTTTTTGCCATTGGTGCGCCTTGCAAAAGGCCGCATTGTAAACATGAGCAGCATTACAGGTCTGACATACAGTGTACATAGCAGGTTTTGTATGCAGTGCTTGTGTTTGTTCACTCAGTGTTGCTTAGTGGATGTTGTTGTACATGAAATTGCTCTGTTTGATTAACGCTGTTCTCTTAAAATTTCTAGAGTATGTTTGAATGTGACAATTGTACATAGGTTTGTTTTCCATCAATTTGAGAATTGCAATTATCAAATAAACTGATTGGCGAATAGCATGTACATTCTGTTGTGCTTGTACACTGTGTCTGGGAAAAAGTAATTCCCTAAACAATATGGGATAGAAATTCCAAATCTCAGCACATCCTAACAAAATTATGTGCACTGAATTCTGAACATATCTCTGAAAGAACCACAAAATTTTGTTAGAAATATTCTTTAATACTGGAGTTATTAATCTAAAAATATCAAAGACAAAATATCCCAGTTTCCGTAACGCGTAGTTACTGCAGTCACTGGTCTGGAGAAAACATGGTATTCTCTTCAGTAGATCACATTTTAATCAAAGTATTGTGGCAGAGAGAAGGATGTGGTACTAAAAATTGATTGTAGAATTCCCCAACAAGTTGATTGTCAGGCTTGAAGAAAGATGTGTTTTCACTTTTGTAGTCACTGTTTACTGTGACTGTTGTGTGGGCAGGACGCATTCCAGCTGAGCACATGGGCTCATACGCTGTGTCCAAGTCTGGAATTGAAATGTACAGCGACATATTGCGACTAGAAATGAAGAAGTGGGATGTTCGAGTGTCTGTCGTTGAGCCTCAGAGATACAGAACAGGTGTGTGTCGATTGTTTGTTTCTCTTAGTGTAGTACTCTTGCAACAGGAAGGTCTTCTTTTCGTAGCTCTAAACCACACATTTGCCTCCAGTGGCAGATCAAGGATTTTTTAAAAGGGGGGTGGGGTGCAGAATGTTAGTCAGGGCTCTGGGTGGCCATCGTACTCCACTGCATTGCTGTGTGTTTGTCAATACAGTGTATGATTGTCACCTCTGTGTGTTTCAATGTGATGTTGGTGTTGGATGCAGAGAATAAAATAAAATAAAGCTAATATTGTATTTACAAAGCATTGATGGGGCTTTAGGCACCCCCTGGATCTGCCACTGTTTGCCTCAGTGGTGCACTGCAACGTAGGTTATTGCTTGTCTTATGCATCTTGCCATCGTATGGTACATGAAATCTTTCATTTATGAACTGTGAAAGACTGTGTAAAATTTTTCTGTGAATTATGTATATTTTTTATTTGTAGAGTTCATAAAGTGGTTGTATGTGGAATAGTGTTGTTTTAAGTGAATCTGTTTTATTGTTTATGTAGGATAGAATGTCTCGTAATAATTAGTTGCTCTTGGTGTGCTGTTTCGTATATCTTTCTTTGACTGATTCTGTATGTCCCTAGCACAGCCACACATTGTCATCTCCACGTTAACCCAACAATATTTGCCTGTGAATTTTTTTGCACAGTCTGCAATTTAAGAAGAACTATCAGTTTTTTCCATTTCTCTCATGAATTTTGTTGGTTTCTATGAGCATATGCATTAGAACAAATTCTCAAGTTAAAATAAGGTGTGTTTTATTTGCTAAAACTGTATAACAGCCTCTGAAGAAAACACATTGCCATGCTGTATGTATGATAGTGTGGTCATAATTGTTGTGACGTGAAGTTTTTGCACATACATAAGCATTCGCGCAGTAACATTTAACAGCCTGTGTTAAATATGCATTATTCCATTATTTAAAATTTTCAAAGTGTGACTTGATTGAAGTGATTAATTGTTGATGTAAAAACTTCAACTTTCTTTTGACGACATGGTGATATAGAAAATCTTTTATGATGCAGTTTCATTTCTGCTTGTTACTCTGAAGTTTGGACATGGATTAGGGTTGTTGGTAGTATGATTACTTTCTTACTCTTAATCAAAACAATTCATAGTTTTCATGTGGTCAAAACAGAATTAACAGCATATATTTTATTTCGGCTGCAGATGAAAATAATAACAAGTGTGTACTGGAGTTATGAATGCGATGTTTGTGCTTGAAATATCCAGAGTAACATAACTGACTGTTGACATTAACTGTTACGGTGTCTTTTAGCATGTTCCAGTCCGGAAGTTATAGCTGCATGCAAAGCAGAGGTTTGGAGTTTGCTCGATGAAAAGTCGAAGGCTGTATATGGCAGTGCATATCTAGAACGACTGTATTCCAAGTTTGAAACTAGAGCTCAATCTTTTCCCTCTGACCTCAGCCCAGTAGTGGCAGCCATGCATTGTGCACTGTTTTCTAAACGTCCAAAGTCGCGGTACGTTGTCGGTCGTGGTATGACTGCATTGACGTACTTGTTTGCCATTCTTCCATCGTGGATCTCAGATCAGCTCTCTCTGGCAATGAGTGGCCGAGATGTATGTCCTGCCATGCTGCAGCAGCAGACTGCAAGTGCTGCTGATGTAGCTTCTGGAGCAGGCCAGTAGTGGTTTAGTTCATCCTGCATGACACTTGCTCTTGTCTGCTGCAAGTTCTTCTGCTTCTTGCCATAACAGTTTCATGACCTGTAGGTTGTGCTTGATGGTGTGGAGCCAAATTTTTCTTGAGGGATGCTAGTTGTTCAAAGACTAAACATTTGGTGGGGCTAGAAGAGCTGCAGAATGTGTCCAAAAAGATGAGTTCAAAATACATAAGCTTAGTAATGGAGAAAAAAGAAAATGATCAAAGTGACTAACTGAAAATATTAACACACAAACGTGTACAACAAGTTGGATGATTGAGGACGCATGTTTGAATGCTATGTGTATTGACCTATTTTTCCATGCCAAATTTGACAGGAAACCACCGTTACCACTTTAGTTCAACATTGCTGACTACAAAATAGCATTTAGCCCCTATAAAGGCTTCATGTTTGTTGCTTAAAGCACCCCTATGGGAGGCTAAGCCCAGTTAGCGCACTAGAAACACCACTGCACTCTTACATGGGTAGGAACAGGTTCCGGTTGGGACCTCAGCATGCACATGACCATTCAAGATGGCTGTAGCTTGTGGTATGGCTTTTCCTATAGAAGGCATGCCGGCCACTTTGTGATGTGTGTTATGGTTGTATTATTGTCATTGCCAAAGGCTATTTTCAGCATTGCGTAAGCTAATGTGCAGACAGTTAACATCATAAGCCAATGTTTTCACTGTCATTGAATCTTCATGATACTTTGCTTTTTAGTTAGCTATGCTATTTTCATGTATAGTCACGTGATGGTTATTTTTACATATCAGTGAAATATATTATGGCAAGAGTTGAGTGTGTGTTGCACAGTGGTCAGGTTGACAAGGCTAATGTGGAGTTGTTAGGCTGCCTGAAGGAAGGCCTTGTGTTTTACTGCTATTATGGGTTTTGTATATATGCTCACACCTTGATCTCTGTCTCTGAAATTGCCAAGCGGCCTCCCCCCCATCAAAAGTACTGTTGTCACCTCGACTAAAGTCTGTGTGTTGAGATATTTCATGGATTGCCAAAATGCAAAATTTTGACATTTTTTGGATCCCGTTTGCTTTCAGAATGCCCCCTTTTGAGTTTTAGCAAGTTATTGGAAATTTGACGAGGCCATAGTGATTTGGCAAAGGCTGCAGTGAATGACCCCTACATAGTGAAGCTGAGTTGAGCCACGTGACATAGAGACAGACAAACTGACAGACACCTCACATCAGTAACAATAGTCTGCATCTCATGCATTCAATGCAGCCTAAAGGCTCGTTAAGCTGCCGTCATTGGGGATAAATCTACACAGACGTTTGTACAGTTTGGTGCAGAAATGCTGTCTCAGTCCCACTAATGGGCAACCAGCAGAAAATTGGTTATGTTATTATTCAGTCTGCAATGTATTGTTCGATTTGGCTGACAGTTGGTACATTGATGAATCCATATTGTGCATGCTCCAGGTGGCCTCGGGTGGCAATTCAGCTTTAAATTGTGATATTTTCTAGTTTAATATTACTTGTAATTTTATAATACATTTCTAACATACATGTCATTAATTGCAGATTAGTCACTCACCTGGAAAGTCAGTGAATTTGTAAGTGGTCAGGAAAAATTGTGTTCTTGTCTGTGGTGTGTTACAGTGTGTGGACACAAATGAGTAGTTGAGATTCATGAGGCAGACTGTCAGAGAAGTAAGGAAGAACAGCTTTGTTGTATTTCTGGTTATGATGTGTGTATTAAAATATACTGGCTAGGGCTAGAAATATTATGTATTTGTATTAGTATCAGCAGTGCTTCAGGTTCCATAGACAATGCAGATTAGAGAGTGGCCAGCCTGTGATTACTGACAAATGTACTGTGCGATATGTTACGTTAACTGTATTCCTGTCCACATGGTCGATAATTATTGTTTGTGCATTTATGCTAGTATTTTTAGCATTTTGTAATATAGTGAAAGAATTGTTCGTTACTGATGCAGGCAACACAGTGAGGCATGCTGAACTGTTTGATATTAGGTAACACTTGATTACTGTTGTGCACTCATGCTTTGACCGTTCTGTGTGTAGTATGTTCTGTACCATACATGTTGAGTTGTCATGGAGATGTCAGCAAATTGTGTATTAAATTTTGATGTCATATTAACACAAAAGATTATGCCACCCATGAGGAAGTCTTGTATTTTGCTGCGGACACAGATAGAGCTAGGTGGCCAGCTAACTTCAGACAGCACCACTTCAGTATGTGATGTTTTTAGTGTTTTAAGGAACTGATAGTACAGGTAAGAGTAAGCACACGAAGCCAGAACTGAGGTTTTGCACGTAGGCACACAGATCACTTCAGAGAACAGAAAAGAGCCTTTCTCGGCATTTAGTTGCACTGTTACAGACGACCAGTCATACTAACAAAATAATGAGTAATTTCATAAACTGAGACCAGTTTGGATTGTAATTACTGACAGTTGTTCAGCTACTGGCAAGAAATGAGCCGTTATAACGACTAGTGCTGCAGTCTACATATTAAGAAAGAAAACAAAAGCAAATTATTTACTATTTAATCTTTATTCTCTACAGTGATTACAATGCATATACCAAAATGTACACGCCTGAAAAGCATACATGTAGCACAGAACTTGTTTGAGCAGACAAAATGATAGCATTCTTAAATACAGTTAAGACACTGGCTTATAAATATACATAGCACATATAGGTTGACATATGGACTAGTGCAATGAACTACTGATGTCGGAAGTACCACATCGCGCTGTTGTGAATAATCATTTTATCGAGACTGGATATCACCCTGACTGTGTAGTGGACAGAACAAACCTTACATGCTTGCAATGACAAGATGTATAACTCGGCACAAGCTGGCAGTGTTATACTGCAGGTATGTGCAGTCAGACTCAAACTCCGCATACTACCAAATATTTGTGTTAAATCTTGAATTTTTATGCATCAGCAAGCCTCTATGCAGAAGATGCAGTATGCATTCGGCTCATGCTGTCTGTCCGTAATGGCCGATGCGGCAGACGCATAATGGACTTTTCCAGACGGTGCATGTTTATTATACTGCACTACAATGTGCATAATGCAGCCTATTGTCACTGATAATCCCACAGCGTGCTGTGTCAGTCAGAGTCACGTCGCATGGCTGCGCTGTGCAAAAACCGGATATATCAGAATGTACTGAGTTTTAGATCGTCAACTAAGCACCACAGCCATATAAGGGTAACGTACTGTATGAAAGGGTTAAGTCCCAGAGTGTCCAATTTTTGGTGCAGATCGGAGTTGCATTCATGTAAAAAAGATCCGAAGACTTAACATCCCTGCTACAGTGTACAAAAGTTAAAATACGCTCATATGACCATGAAAAACTCGGCAACATATGACGTAAATAGTTCTAATCATCACGGCATGACATATTCTACACACGTTTGGTAAAATAATTAAATAAAAACTACAAATATCAAAATATGAGACAGAATACCTGAGACAGTTGCAATGTAGACGTATTTGTTACACGTAGAGGTTAAAATACGCTCGTAATGGACAGTCTATATATACATGAGGCGGTTCATGTGTTTGTGGGTTAGTTTGTTTGTACGCTTATAACCCGGGAATGGGACAAGTGATTGCCTCCAAATTTTAG
>Ga0126335_1002143_pt1 | contig 11618 bp, 11 predicted proteins | sample OlaspJWI45metaG_FD_108409 | JGI IMG/M metagenome (GOLD analysis project Ga0126335, IMG submission 108409) | Marine gutless worms symbiont microbial communities from Oahu, Hawaii - Olavius sp. 1 OAHU.JWI-45 metaG | ecosystem: Host-associated > Annelida > Digestive system > Unclassified | place...
ATCACCTCACTGTCAAAAAAGATATTTGCTTATATAAGAACCGGACCCCACGTATCGGGCTTGTCCAACCACAGGATAAGATCGTGGTTCGCTTCGCTCACACAATCTATCCTTATTCGATATTCGATAGGTTTCGGATTTGCCATTGCTCAAGGATACTAATATATAGAACAGGACCATATCGAAAAGACAGGCAGCGCACTCGACGCCATGCATACGCCGTTCTTCTTCGGAGTCAGTTTCATGGTCCTCGGACTGTTGGGGGCGCTGGCCGGAGTAATCCAGTACAGTCGAATTTTGGACCGCATCGGAAATGATGCGTTTACATACGCCAGGAACTGGTCGGCAGCGAAGATAGCGGCAATCTGCCTGTTGATTATCGGCCTGCTTGGATTAGTTGCGATCCTGCTCTGAAGAACAAAGAGAGAAGCTCACAGTCTTGCAGGCATCTATGAAAAGTTATATCATCGGCCTGTCGACTTATTGTTGCATAGTAATAACTTGATCTTAGATTCTTCTTTGACTGCCCTGTGCATGTAACTGAACCGCTCTATCCTGTAACAGTGGTGCAGCCAACCGAAAATCGGAACTGAACCAGCGTCAAACATGTGAACCTGGAGGACAAAATGACTCGCCTCAAACGAAGATTGTTGATCGGTACGGCGCTGGTCGTGCTGATACTGGTAGGGCTGGTATTGTTTTTCTACCGCCCCACCCGCCTGGCCCTGGAGCGCGCCGAAGCGTTTCAATTCCGGCGGATGCTGGTAGCACAGCAGCGCGATGAAAATGTGTATCGCTTTTTTTTCGTCACCAATCGCATACTGGAAAAAAAAGATGGCCCGCTGGAGGAGCGCTTCGGCAACCAGCGTGAAGAAGTGCTCAAATTCGGCCTGTTCGATACCACCATCGAGCCAACCCTGGGTATCGGCATGATCATCAACCCGACCGACTGGTTCCAGAATGAGGAAATCCAGGTCAAACAGGTAAAGCTGCTGGGCCAGGACGAATTTGTCGCCCAGTTGCATGAGCAGGTTACAGCCTCCCAGTTAAATTCGCTGCTGATAAACATAAATGGCTTCAGGGAGCGCTTCCCGTCGGCCCTGCGCAAAACCGCTTTTTTAAGTCACGTTTTGGATATCGATTCACCGGTGCTGGTTTTTGACTGGCCGGGCGACCAGGGATCGTCCCCGCGTGGTTATCGACGCGCACAAAGGATAGCAAGCCAGTCCGGTGCAGAACTGGCTCAGGCGATGAGACTGATCATCCGTCAGATTCAGCCGCAAAGAACGTGGCTGGTTGCAAATAGCATGGGCGGTCAGGTGGTTGTCTATGCTTTCAGCGAATTGTACCGGGAAGCGGATCTGGCCGATCCCCAAACCGAGATCGAAAACGTGGTGCTCACGGCACCGGATGTCGATAAAAAAAGATTCAACGAACAGTTCAAACGGGAGATCGCCGCCCTGGCCGGTAACCTGACGGTGTACGTGTCCTCCAACGATCGCGCCTTGCTGATGAGCCGACTCATCAACCGGGGCAGACGGTTGGGGGAAAGCACGCTCAATCCGCGCAACCCGGATCAGTCCGAAGTGGCAGCCCGGATTTTTGAGCTGGTCGAAGCAGACGACGAGCTTGTCACCATGGTGGACGTCACGCCGGTGAACCGGACCCGTAATTTTCATAATTTCAGCCTCGAAACACCGGAGTTTTTCGACGATTTATTTCTGCGGCTCGTCAACACCGATATGCCCCTGAGCCGTCCGGAATACCGCATCGAGACACCGAACGGCGGTGCTTACTGGGTATTGACCCGCGGACGATAGGACCATTGGCCGGTTGCTGGAGTCAGCGCCTGCCACTGAAGCTGGTTATGTCATTTCGCTTGGTGATGTTTCTGCCGTCAATAAAAAGGAGAATACCGGCATGCGTCCGATAGACTTTATCTTCGATTGGAAAAGGTGGTATCCTGGTTACCTTTTGTTTGCCTGCATGGTGGTCGCTGCCGTCTTGCTCATCCTGGGGTGCAGTGGCCCTCCGCTGAAACCCTGGCACACTGAAATGCTGACGGCAGAATTTACGACAAGAAAAGAGGGTGATATTCGCACCTTTGATCAATACCGGCAGCTGGAAGACCGCCTTTTTAAACAACTGGAAGACAAAGTTTACTCCCAAACCGGAACCGGGGACGAGTACTTGCTCGTCCGATACAGTTCCGGCAGTGCGGCGGATCCGCAGCCCTGGAAACCCAATTGGAACCGCAGCTTTGAACTGCCAACCGACGCACCTGTGGGCGGTGTCCTGTTACTGCACGGCATGTCGGATTCTCCATACAGCCTTCGTGCTCTGGGTCAAACGCTCAACCAACGCAATTACTGGGTCATCGGTCCGCGGCTGCCCGGTCACGGAACGGCGCCATCGGGACTCACACGGATTAAATGGGAGGATATGGCCGCCGTGGTAAGGCTGAGCATCAAACACCTTGTATCCAGGGTGGGGCAGAAACCGATTCACATCATAGGGTATTCGACCGGTGCCCCGCTGGCTCTGGATTTTACTCTCGAAGCGTTGAATGGCAGCGTATCGCCGGTGCCGGCCAGTCTGGTGCTGATCTCCCCTGCTATCGGCATCCATCCGGCGGCCGGCCTGGCCGGTTTCAAGGACAGTTTATCCATTATTCCCGGTTTGGGCCACCTTGCCTGGCTATCGGTCCAGCCTGAATTCGATCCATACAAGTACAATTCATTTGCCACCAATGCAGGCGCCCAGGTGCACCGCGTGACAAGTTCCGTGAGCAGACGCGTCGCAACCTGGACACGGTCCGGTCAGCTGGAAAAGTTTCCTCCGACGCTGGTATTAAAATCGACTGTCGATGCAACGGTTTCGACGACTGCTGTGGCTGACAATTTGCTCAATCACCTGGGAGCCCATGGCCATGAATTCGTCTTATTCGACATCAATCGCCATGCTGGGGCGGACATGCTGCTGGTTTCAGACCCAGGCCCCCTGACCAACCGGCTGATGGCCGACGGGACGTTGCCATTCACTGTAACACTTGTCACCAACGAAAACCTGGCGAGTACCCGGGTTGTTGCCCGCCGCAAGTCTCCATTTTCAATTGAAGTGTCGGAGACCGTCCCTCTGGACCGTTCCTGGCCAGGTGGAGTGATTTCATTGTCCCATGTGGCCCTGTCTTTTCCGCCGGATGATCTGCTTTACGGCCAGCGAGATCCCGAAAATGAAGGCACAATATATCTCGGGCAGATGGCGATTAAGGGTGAACGCGGCCTGCTGAAGATTTCTTATGACTGGCTGTTTCGATTGAGGTACAACCCCTTTTATGACTATCTTGAAAGCCGAACGTTGGATTGGGTGGATGGCGCCGGGGGATAGTACCCCTTCTCCGTTTTTTAATGGGTAGAGCGGTCGAATAGAAAATTGAACCGGAATTTGAATATGGATCGGTATTGCCCGATCGACAAAGAGGCGCACCTCGAAGTCCAACCCGATTGTTGATTCATCGTATTGATTGTATCGGCAGTAAATAATGAAACTGATGAATATCATAAACAGCATTGACCCGATGGCGAGAATTCTTCTCATTATCGTTTTAACGGTCGTCGCACATTTCACCGTCAAAGCCATCCGCCGGTTCAGCCAATATCTATTGATGATGAACGTCGACAGTAAAGCTGCATCAGCGGCGAACCTGACCCGGAGATATCCCAAGTTTGCCACCATCGTCACGCTCCTGGTCAGTGCCGTGACCTTTAGCATCTATTTTGTGTCTATCGGTATGATTCTGCGCGAATTCAAAATTTCGCTGACAACCTATTTTGCCAGTGCAACCGTCATCGGGTTGGCTGTCGGTTTCGGTCTGCAAGGGTTTGTGCAGGATGTGGTGATCGGCCTCACGCTGATTTTTTCGAATGCGCTCAATATCGGGGAAACGGTTAAAATGGGCGATGAAATCGGCAGAGTCGATACAATCGGACTTAGATTCACGGAGCTGATTAACTTGCACGGTCAGCGGATTTTAATCCCCAATCGAAGTATTGCTGTCATCAGCCGGTTCCGCGGCGGCTGCATCCGTGCATATGTCGATATTCAATTGCCACAGGGAATAGATGAAAAGGATATATCCCAGGAGATTCAGGCAATTGCCACGGGGATGTATCACCAATACAAATCTATCATTCTGGAGACACCGGAAATTTTCGGGATCAAGGATGTCAAGGAAGGTGCCTGGCGTTATTTGCGCATCAAGGTCAAGCTCTGGCCGGGGCAAATACGAATCATCGAAGAGACCTTCAAAGAAAGAGTGATTCAGTTATTGAAAACATTCGATGAGGCATATGCTTCCTGGATGATTACGGTGACCTACAAAGTTGAATAACGCACAGATGCTCATTGATAAGTCCGGCATGCTTCGGTATGCGCACTACGGCCATTCGATGATGGATATCCCTTCGAACAAAGAGATATTGAAGTTGATAAAGCAATAAAGATTGCCGGACCTGTTCATTACACCCATACGATCCACGTGAGAACTTTGAGCGGCGTGAGTCTGCCAATCAACATTGACAGGCATTTGCGTTGAAAACGACCCGACCCTTCAATTATTTCCGGTACGCAACACAATAATTCCGACAGAACTCGCTAATATCGTTGTCCCTGCCGCAGTATTGCCCTTCACAGGGTTCAGTCCATCTGAACATTACCAACTTGTAATATTCCCGTCATCTTTCGGTAAACTTCATGCGTTAAGGTATTGTATCAGCAAAAGTTGGCTGCAGACACGTATCGTAATTATCAAGATGATGCGCCGTTACCTGCAATGGCGGACATCGAAAAACTGTAAGGGCAGGTATTGCGCGAAAGCGAGAAACCTGCACCGGTGGCAATCGTGCCATAACCGGAACATACTAATTAATGCTGCCATATCAGGTCAAGGAGGTACAAATGAATCCGAAGACAGATTATACCGAAGTTTTCGTCATTGGCTCCACTGCTTATAGGTTAGGGCATTCAAAGCAATTCGGAACCGCCCGCTGTGCTGCAATACAGTTGACCGAAGTGTTTGCCCCCAGAGCCCCAAAAATCCTTTTTTTCCCGGGTAGTCAAATTGGGGGCGGTTTAATCCGAAAATTCCTGGTTGCCGTTTTTAAACGTTTAGAAATCGGGTTCTATTTAAGTAAAGCCTACCTGGGCTTGAAGTCACTAATCCAAATGGCAGGGGGTCTTTCCTGCAGCCAGGATTCGGCATCCGAGAGGATCCAACCGATCAAAATCGATGCACACAGCGATCATTTTGCCGCTGGTCTTGATAATAAAAAATCCTCCAAAACAGTCAATTCCGGCGCGTATCAGATGCTCGAAATGAAGAAAAATCGTGTAACCAGAGCCTATGAATTCTATCGAATCATGGACGATTCCAAATAAAAGAATGAAATTTATAAAAACAAAAAATTTCGAAACACCCTTAAAAAAAACAACCGCCAGGTTCAAGATCGATTTTTGGGGTGTGTTTCAATCGCTGCACTGGAGCTACCTGCCGCCCTTGATGGTCTACTTTGCGGCCGGTGTATCCGGTTTTACCGGCATTATCGAGTCGTTCTTCGTAAAAGAACAACTCGGGCTGACACCCGCGTTCCTGGCCGGTCTGGGATTCTGGGCCGGACTGCCGTGGGCGCTGAAAATGCCGCTGGGGCATCTGGTGGATCTGTACTGGCGTTGGAAATCGCTGTTTGTCTATCTGGGTGCTGTGCTGATGAGCCTCAGCCTGCTGATCATGGTGGGGTTGACCGGATACACCGACCGGATGGCAGATCTTTTGGCGGTGGATACCTGGTATGTCATTTCGGTTTTACTGACCCCGATCGGATTCGTTTTGCAGGATGTCGTCGCCGATGCCATGACGGTCGAGGCCGTACCGTCTCGTAAACCGGATGGAAGACCATACCCAAAAAAAGAAATACAACAGATGCATGTGACCATGCAGACACTGGGACGCATCGCCATTGTAGGCGGCGGTGCCGTGGTGGCCGGCGCGGGCGGGTGGCTGGCGACGGTGGTTTCTTATGAGATGATGTACCGAATTTCTCTGGCGATACCGGTTTTATCGGTTTGCGGCGTTGTCATGGCAGCCTGGTTGCGGGGTCGACAACCGCATCCAATGTCGGATGACGCGACGATTGGGGCAAAGGGTCGAGCTGAGATGCCCGGACCAAATAATCAGGCCAGGGCAAGTAAAAAAATACTGGGCGGCAGCGCCCTGTTTGTTGCCCTGGTCCTGATTACCGGGCTATCGGCATTGCCGCTGAAAGAAGAGATCATTTTTTTCGGGTCCCTGGCGGTGGTCATTTACCTGATGCGACAGCTGTTTGAAGGGATGGATGCGTTCAAACGGCGTGAAATTATCGGTATTGCCGTTATCATTTTCGTTTTTCGGGCCATGCCGGGTGCCGGTGCCGGTGCCGGTTGGTGGCAGATCGATGTGCTGGGTTTCGATGAAGCCTTCATGGGAACCCTTCGGCAAGTGTCGGCCATACTGGCTATTGCGGGCATGCTGGCCCTGCGCGGGTGGATGGCGCGCCGGCCGGTACCCTACCTGGTGGTTTTCCTTTCAGTTTACGGTACGCTGATGATGCTGCCTTTCATCGGTATGGTCTACGGACTGCATGAATGGACCCAGGCCTATTTCGGCTTTGGTGCCCGTACCATTGCCATCATCGATACCATGGCCGACTCGCCCATGGGTCAGGTGGCCATGATACCAATGCTGGCCTGGATTGCCCGGGAAGCGCCGGCGCAGCGCAAGGCCACCTATTTTGCGGTGATGGCGGCCTTTACGAATCTGGCGCTGTCGGCCAGTCAACTGGGCACCCGGTATTTGAACCAGGTCTTTGTCATCGAACGCGGTCAATACGATCAACTGGGTTCGCTGTTGGTCACGGTGGGTCTATTGGGATTGATTCTGCCGATATTGACGGTGCTTTTCTTCGATCTGCGCAACGCTGACAGGCGACGGCAAATCCTGGAAACCCTGAAGTCCTTTAGACTTTTGGTCGGTTTTAGGAGTCCATCAAAAATCGGTGGGACATTTTGCCCGCAGGCGGTTCGCAACGGCCCGGCACGACAGGAGCGCGCACGCTATGCAACAGATAAGAAATACCGTACTAAAAACCCTTACTAAACACCGGCATGACGATAACGCTCTGATCGCTGCACTGAGCGGCATTGCCAAACGACAAGGCAATCAACTATCCCGTTATTCTGCATGTCCTGACCGATTTAGTAATGCATCCAGATGAAGCGCTGGACTGCTGGCGGGAAATCATAGAACATCGGGCCTTGATGTCCGGTGCCCTGGGCCGGCCGGTGGATCTTAGAACAGTTTTATGCGATTATTTTCGTACGATTCACAGACGACTGACAAACCCCAAGGTTGTGGAAATGGATATTTTCGAAAAATATGCCAATTCCTACCGATATGATAAACTGACCGGATTGTTCTCACGGGGCTATTTTGATAAGGCCCTCGAGAGCGAGATTTCGCGCGCCCGACGTTATGTTACCGATATTTCTTTGCTGTTTTTGGACTTAGATGATTTTAAAAAGCAGAATGACACCTACGGTCACCCGGCCGGTGACCGTATCCTGCAAGATGTCGCCCGCATCATCCAGAGCCGGATTCGAGCTGAAGATATCGCCGCTCGATATGGTGGTGATGAGTTTGTCATCATCATGCCCCACACCGGCAAGCGCAGTGCCCTGATTGTGGCTGAACGGATCCGATCAAAAGTAGCATCGAAGCGGTTCAGATTTGACGGGAAGGAAATCAATCAGACCATCAGTGGCGGGCTGGCGGCCTTTCCCCTGGACGGCAGCGATGCCCTGTCATTGTTAAAATGTTCTGACAAAGCCCTCTATCGGGCCAAAAAATTTGGCAAGAATATGATAACCCTCTACACCAGCAACAATCGTCGACACTTGAGGAAACATGTGAAAAGGTTTGCATATCAATAAGTAAACTCAAAAAGCGATACTAGACGCTTTTGGCAGCAGCAATTGTCACTATAACCGCCTTTAGACTCCACGCAACGGTCCGAATCCAATTGGTGGCCACCAAGCGCTTGATTGTTGTTTCGTCTTTGCCTGCCTGAAGGCGTTTGTGGATCGGAACCTGCAATAAAAAGGTCGATAACCAGACAACGACGACAAGGCCGACAGCGAAGGTGGGGTAAATCAATCTATTTTGCAGATAGAACCAGGCGATGGTAATAATGACTTCGCAAATCATCAAAGGGAGCACGACCGTCGTAATCCTGACCATGTACCAGGCGTGATAATTGACAAAGTCCCTGGCGGGTATGCGAGTCAGTCCGGGGTAGATAATAATTTGAACCAGCCATATGAGAATGAATAGTCCCCAGCTGATAGCAATGTTAGAGATGTTAAGATAGGACAACATGCCAGACATGAAAACGCTTGTGATCACCCCTTTCCCATCTTAGCAAATCATTCTGACAGGCCGTTGTGAAGCAAGCAGGTCAGCAGCCTCGCTTCATCCTGGCCCTCCTGAAACCCGCCGCTGCAGATATAATCCGACGCCCCCTCCTGCTCAAAGAGTCTGGTAGTTCCCCATATCACCCACCTTAGCAGCAGGACGCCCAGAAGACCATGGAAGATGGCTGTTAGCATTTGAGATCAGCTCCTCTCTGTTGCAATGGTTGGCAAACGGTTCAACACCCTGCAATCGTTATGCGATTGGCAGAGCATCGCTTTTGTCATGAGTATTGTAACAATATATCAGTTCATTGACTTTGACAACGGGTCTTACGTAAATAGGGACTTCTTGTGTCAGTTAGCAGCCGAGCGGTTGTGGAACACAATGGCCTCCAATAGCCTGCCCGCTTTCATATTGTGTAGGATTTCCATTGGAAAAGCCTACAAGTCAATTTGACGGTGAGGGCTTTTTAAGTGGTGCCGGGGTACAGCATTTAATGCGCCTGAGGCGCGCAAGCTGCCGACTCGGGCATTTTGAGACCTTATTTCAGAAAATCCAAAATATTTTGATTCCAAATGCCCGGCCCGGCTATCTCAGCTTCGCAGCGGCCTGCTGCTGAACCTTATTAATGAGGCTTAAATAGTGCTCACGGGTTTTCTTATAGCTGCCGCTGGCGGTGGGATATTCTCCCGCGGTCATCACCGTTGCCCCGCAGCTGGCGCTGGAGCAGGTCCAACCCTGGCCGTCCCACCAGTGAGGACCGCCGTAACCGCAACGGTGGCATGAGTGCTCGATTTCTTTGCCTTCCATCTTTTTGAGGGCCGCGCGGATTGTATCCAGTCTGGCATTGCCCTCTTTGCGCAGCCGGGCGATCGTCACATCGCGCCACTGCGTAATTTCCTGACGGCTCAAATCCCCGGGCATAACCGGCATCTTCGGCAGATCCGCGCAGGCATCGTTTTTTGCGGATTCAGGCTCCCGGGTTTGGGTAAATAATGAATCCGGTTCGTAAGCCTCGAAGACCATCTCGGTTTCGTCCGGATTTTTCTGCTTCTCCTGTTCCGATGGCGGCAGCACCATCTTCTTTTTGATGGTCGGGCTCTTGGACGGATCGACCCAGACCGTTGAAACCATTCCCATGTAGCCGTATGCATCGGCATTGACCGTCCGATCACCGGCATGCAGCGCGATAGATGACGTGCCGTTGCCGGCCCGGGTATGAAAAACCTGGGGCCCCGTAAAACTGACCCTCGCTCCTTCAATTTTTTTGCCGGTTTTCTGGTCGATCACGACAACAACCACGTTGGATTTTGGCTGCGACGGTTTCAGATAGATGTTGATATCGCTGAAGCCAGTCTTCATGATATTCCAATCGGGCTCGCTATAGTCTTCAAAACCCTTCAGGCGGCTTCCCACGCGGTATTTGCCGGCCGCAAGGCCTTTGATCAGGGCGACGCCCTGCGAATCGCTTCTTTTACGATAGCGCTTGCCGGTAGCGCGATTCCGGGTAACCACAAGGGCACCGGCCATGGGGGAACCGTCGGCTTTTTTGACCACCCGGGCACGCAATTGTCCTTCGCCGGCGGCAGGCTCCCGCGGCAACTCGAGGTTGGCGGTTTCGGCCCAGGTTTCCAGTTTGCGAATGCGTTGCTGCAGGTCTTTGAGCCGCGGATCGTCAACTTTTTTAAGATCCTTGTAGACCTCGACCAGTGCCCCATTCAATTCAATGGCAAACTGTTCATTACACCGGTATAGCGCCAAAAATGCCTCCGGGTTCGAAACGGCATCATGGATCCAGGCCCTGGATTCGAGACGTGCGCGGTAGATTCGAGGGTAGGTACTATCGAACTTGATCCCTTTTTTCAGCGCCACAATCAGTTTATATATTTCTTCGGCAGACTGCCTGCGCCAGTTGTAAAATTCGGCCTGTTCGGTCATATGCAGCAGGCGCTCGGCATCGACCCGATCACCGGCCAGCAGGCTATCTGTCAATGCCTGGTGAACATTGAGTTGATCGTTGTTGATTTTGTGCCACCGCTCGCCATCCCAGATGTAGCGGTTCGGGCTGTTGCTGTTGAAATCATCCTGATAAACAAAAGCGGTTTCCTGGGGCATCAGCATTGAAATGGTTTAGATCATGATCTTTTGGCGATTTTCTGAATGGAATCATCGAGGTATTCCTGAATCTGGTGGATCAGATCTTCACCATGCAGGGATTTGATCATCTGTGAGAAGACTTGCAGCCGGGTTTTTACCTGGTCCAGAACAACCGACTGGTCGCTGTCTCCTATACGGCCGGTACCGCGTACAACAATTTTCAGCAATTGCAGCAAATCCGCCATATGGTCCTGGCTACCCTTGAGCTGGTAGATATCCGACTCGGGATGACCGTATTCCTTCAGGGCGCTCATCATTAATGATCTGCCGGTATTGCCGCCAACCAGTGCGAAGAAGATGTAGACTTCCCGTTCAAGGACAAGCAAATCCTGGGTTCCCATTACCTGTTTCTCAGCTTCATCGTCGTCCAATGATTCCAAAAGCCGGCGGTGGATGGTGCGAACCTTCTCAAAAAAGGCATCCTGTTTCCGGTCGATTTTCCATGCGGCATAATTCGTCAATCGGTCATCCAGGCCGTTTACCACCAGAAGTATATCTTCGGGCGTAATCTGATAGCTGATGATTTCTTTCGAGTACGTCCGTACAAGCCGGCTGCCGAGCATGAAGGCGGTGTGGTCCCCAAATCTTATAATCGTTGGGTTGCTGCTAAGATCCTCAAGGAGAACGGAGATGGCGTTTTTGGGTAGTTTCAGGCGGTCAATCAGCAGTTGCAGAGCGTCCAGGAAAGCCCCCCGATCTGATTTGTGCAGCGACTCTTTCAGGTTGTGCCACAGATATTCGAAAATTTTTCTCTCATAGTGCACCAGGTCGGGTATGATTTTGCTGAAAACACTTTTTTTAAAGTTGCCCTGCTCATCGAAACAGCTTTTCAGCGTTTTAACCCTACAACGAAACTTATATCAATTATTACTTGATTTTTAAGTAATGGCCTGCAATACTACGAAACAACCCCAAATATAGGAGGCAGGCCATGCTACCCATTTCGCGTCAGGATGAG
>Ga0126335_1002144_pt1 | contig 11616 bp, 6 predicted proteins | sample OlaspJWI45metaG_FD_108409 | JGI IMG/M metagenome (GOLD analysis project Ga0126335, IMG submission 108409) | Marine gutless worms symbiont microbial communities from Oahu, Hawaii - Olavius sp. 1 OAHU.JWI-45 metaG | ecosystem: Host-associated > Annelida > Digestive system > Unclassified | place...
AGCAACAGAATATCATCAGCGTACAAAATTATATTAATACAGACATGGCGCATGAAGCAACCACTTCCTTGTGATTTAACAGTTTTAATTACGTCATCGATGTACACCGCAAATAGCTGCGGACAAAAAAAGCTGGACCACGCCGAGCACCACCTTACACATGTGTAACATTTAACAAACCAGTTATATAAATCTAAGTGTTTTCAAAGTAAAATGTAAAATTATTTACGCAAGTTAGTGACACAGCTTTTTCTAACAGACAGTAGTTATCTGCAAGTTGACTATGCTGGCAAAGCCGGTATTTTGGTGGTGCGCGTCTGTCATCTGTCCACAAAAAAAGCTAAACACGAGGCCAAAGTAATTTGGAAAAAGTCGCATCGAATGCGCTCCCCTCACCGTGGGGGACTGGGACACCCGTCTAACATAATTTTCCTGGGGTCCCCAAGAGTTTTCGCCGCATACAGGACCTCGATCCGTTCAGCCATTTTTGCACACCGAAGCCTAGTGAAGTCGCGTAACAGACAGACAGACTGACAGACAGGAACATCGGTAGCATTAATCTGCATCTCATGCATTCGATGCAGCCTAAAACGACTGGTCAGAGACTGATGTACAGCAAACACTGGAGGTGACTCTAGAAATTATGACCTTGAGAATTATTTAATATTTTCGTATTTTTCATCCCGGTTCTAATTTTTGACTGCCTTGACTTAGAAACTTTATATTGGTGTGAATATACTTCTTTAGCATACTTAAGTTATGCTTGAGTTTCAAGGTCATGTGATCAAAGTCAAGGTCACCTCAGCAAAGACAGCAGCAGCAAACAGTTTTTACTTTCTTCTCGACGCTGTGTGTACGTTACAGCGATTCTGTTTCTCTAAGCGACTGCTTTCATTTGTCGTGTTCGCGCCGTTGAAAGCGACTTGTATCAATCACCCGAGTTCCCGGGGTGACCAAGCACTAGGCCGTGCCCAGGCCGTCTAAGGAGACCGAGCCATCGGGAACCCACGCTGACCTGCCGCCGGCGGCGAAACGAGGCGACTTGTCAGCGGGGTTCCGTCGACCATGTGGTGTATCGCTGTTTCGTTTGACACGTCTCTTTAACCGGCGCGTAAAAAACCGTGTTTCTCAATTTATATCGTGACGCGATGATGCCGCCAAACGCGTCAACTATACGCGGAGTGATATCTGTAATTCACGACATCAACTTGTAAATAGTTTTGTGCGACAGCCTGCATTCACAACTTCGAACGTGGAATTTCACTCCTCTAGAAATCAGCATTTGCATATTACGTCATTCAAACGACATTTCGAGAAAATTTACCATACGACATCCAACAACAACTTGTACTAGCAACAGCAACAGCACTTCTCTGTGATATATGCTTTGTTCTTTTTTCTGCAAATAAAAGCTATAGATAGATCATCATAAATTTGAGTTCATACCTCACAATAATAAAAGATTATATTATACTTTATTTTAGCTACAACACTTTGTTTAATATCCTCCATTTCAAATTTTTCAACTGTTAGATTTTTGTAGTAGGCCTACAAAACTACAAGCTAAGATTTCGGTTGCAAATCACATGTGTTGTCCAGCTATTGTTAGGCTGCCTCGAATTCATGAGATGCAGACTATTGTTGCGCATGATCGCGGCATCTGTCAGTTTGTCTGTTGCGCGGCTTAAATCAAATTTACTGTACAAAAACGGCTGAACGGATCCAGATACTGTCTGGGGTAAACAGTTTTAGGGGCCTAAGGAACATTGTGTTAAACAGGAAGGAAGAGGGAGAGTTGGGAAAAGTTTGGCTCATTGTTGACCACCTACGCTGTGTCTCAAAAAACGTCCCGCGTATTGTCGGCTATAACTTTGTCAAATATTAACCGATTTTCATTTTTTTCACCGCTAAAAAGCCTATAAAATGTGCTTTAAAATGTTTATTATCTTTAACCACACCTTTAATGTGTTGCTGCACTACCTTGGGAAGTGAAAAGGTCAAATTTGCTGAAATAAAAAATGCTAACATAATGCATTGATTTTTACATACATTTATTTAATGTAACTCGCTTACTTGCTCACTACTTACTTATTTATTACTTTAGTTTCTGGTTTATATTAAATATTCTTTGAAAAACATAATGTATTAGTATTATGCAAACACTAAACAGGCCCAAATGTTAACAGCGCCCTGCACACTGGCCATGCGACACTGTACGATTTTTCTACTAGGCAGCACTTCTTCCACTGGACCAGACCTGTGGCCATCGAGAAGTTCCGACCTCATTCTTGTAATGTCGCCATAACGCGTTTTATTTTCCGACGCGCTCACTACGTACACGCATCTACCACTGCCGCTACTCGCATGCATACATAGGCCTATGACAGCCTACAGCGAACGTGTCTACGCACTTAGCGGGCGTGACTACATCACTACACTACATTCTCTCCCTTCCTTTAATTATACCCTTCGTAATTAATGATGATGATGATGATGATGAATAGCATGCAAGTCCTTAAGAGTCAACGACAACGTTAGGCTAAAAGAGTGTCTGTGGCAGTAAGCTAAAATAACTAATAGGCGTGCGTGACATGTGTGTGCGTGTCTTAACAGACAGGAAGTAACGTAACTACAAAATTGTCAGAACAGTTCGAACTAAGTGTACTGCACTACGCGCAATAAGCATGCATCATGCAAAGAACACTACACAATGAAGTTAGGTCAGCGCAGTACAAAGTCCCTTAGTCTTGGAGGAGCTCTTCGTTGTCGTTCCTTATAGCGTCTTTCTGGAGGTTGTACTGGTTGAGGAGCTGCTTGTGGTCTGATTGGTGCGAGTTCTAACTCATCGAAGTCTTCTTCGAGTAGCGGCAGTGGTAGATGCGTGTACGTAGTGAGCACGTCGGGAAATAAAACGCGTTACGGCGACATTACAGTTCTGGTTTACTATAAAATATGGGGCACTAACTTTGTCGTTTAACGTTAATGAATTGAAGTGCCGCTTCCTGAATGCTTAACGTGGCATTAACCACAGCATTGCTGACAATACAGTAGACAAGTGGCGAGGTCATCTTTGATCGTGTGTACAGGCAAATCATGGATACGTGGGCAACTGGTGAGACAGTATCAGTATCCATTTAGTCACGTTACATGTAATGTGTCATTTTTATCACATATGGTACGATTTTTAAGTTGTATCTTCTGTAACTTATAACAAATTTGGACCTTTGATTTCTCAAGGTAGTGCAGCAGCATAATGAAGAAAAGATGAGAAACTTTGTACGTTTTTTGTAGCAAATTTCGTACGCTTTCTAGCAGTGAAGAAAATTGAAAATCGGTTAAGGTTTCACACGGTTACAGCCGACAACACACGGGACGTTTTTTGAGACATCGAGTACATATCTCAGAATGGCTGAACGCAGAAACTTAAAATTTTTACGCATCAAGGGCTGGGTGCCCTAACCAAATATGCAAATGTAGATCACATTGGTTATAGAGCAGGGCCGCGTGACGTATTTTTTTACATTTAAAGACCCCCTACATATCTCAAGAATGGCCGAAGAAATTTTATGCATATTGAAGGCTAGGGCCCTAACCATCATTACACAAAAGCATGTCATACGGGGTCGGTGTCACGTATTAACCTACTCTTGATTCTTCGGACCTACTTGTATCTCGGGAATGGCTGAAGCGCGTGCAATGTGTGTGTGGTGCATTCGATGCAGCCTTTGCCAAAATACTTTTGTCTCTTGTTGCTAAGTTGCTGCTGTTGCTGCATGTTCGCATGCATACATAGGCCTAGGCCTGTTAGTGCGAAGTGCTGACTGATGAGTCTAGTAACTCCGATAATAATTTGTTCTAGCTATCTAGTTAACAATCGTCGATCGAAATTTCTGTTCATTTAACGAAGTCCGTGACAGTGCGTTCGGATGTCGACTTAAGTACGATTGACCAATGATGACCACGTGGGCGGTGAAGTGGAGACACGAGCGAATGAGCGTCATTTGGCAATGATTAACGTCGGCGACTGAATGAAATCAATTTGTGTTGATTGATGTTACGTCTTCATGCCATTTCCTGCCGCGACAGGCCGACAGACAGTCGCCAGTATACTGGAAATACACTGTGGCATGTCCTGCCTTTCTACAACTGTAGATAGACATAAGTTGAGACAGCAGAACAGCTGAATAACGAATATGCAACAATAGGTAAATACCACAGAGTCAACATATTTTAGTATCACTTTATTGTTGCGTCCTGTATTAGTTTGGCAAATATTCGATAAGACTACTATAGGTTTAGACTTGTCGAATACGCTGTCAATTGACATTTAGACTTTTAGTTATTTTTCTTTTAAACATTGCTGAAAATATTTTCGTTGCTTAGGTTATTGTGTTTACGCAATTCGCATTACAATTTACGAACCAAATATTTTCAGTCCGTTTTAATCAGGGATGCGGAGTCCTGATTATTTTACAGGATTTCGACTCCACATTTCTTGTTTAGAATTCGAGTTAGCATGATGCAAGAAGGTGTTTTGTTGGAATATATTACGACGACACAGAGCCGGTGATATCTGACGAGAAGCGACTCATCAGGCGATTGTTACGACACTACGAACATGTCGGTCTCGTCGGCAGACCGGTACACAACCAGTCTCAGACGGTGTTCGTCAAGTACGGCTTGGCGCTAGTACAGATCATCGGCCTTGATGAAAAGAATCAGATACTCACCACCAACGTCTGGAGCAGATACGTAAGCACTTAACGATGTGTGTTCGTTGTGTGTATGTTAAAACTATTGTTTCGTTTTATTGGCGCTCGTGGTAAAGCTGAAGACAGCAGCGATATTGTTATGCCGCATCTAATGCATGACATGCGGACTATTGCGATCGATGATCCCGGGCGTCCGTCAGTTTTTCCGCCTGTCGCGCGGCTTCATGCGGCTTCGCTGTGCAAACACAACTAAACGGATCAACGTCGTCCTGCATGGAGTGGAGAATTTTGGGGACCCAAGAATCATTGTATTAAACGGGAGCCCCTATTTCTCCCACGGATTCGATGCGACTTTCGCCAAATTACTTTGGTCACTTGTTAGAGAAGTTGTTGATATGTAGTGTATATTAGAAAGTCTGTCATTTGTAATAGTTTGTTGATGAAACATTGCCAAATTGTCTGTCGTAATTTATTTTACACTTTGAGATATCCATTGAAGAGATACACTGTGCGTTATTTCATTCTGCCATGATCGGCACTTTCAAGTATGTGTGTGTTCGTTGTCTAGCTTCGATCGCGTAAGTAGTTGAGAGTATGCTTGATTGTCTGTAACTGCATCAGTGTGTGTTGTCGCTGGCAGCAATGGATTGATACGTTTCTGCGATGGAACCCGGAAGACTATAGCGGACTTGACAAAGTCCGAGTTCCTGTGACTCAGATCTGGACCCCAGACGTGGTGCTCTACAACTAGTGAGTCAATGCATACATGACCTGTCTGTTCTGACGCTGAAACTGCACTGAACTGTTTTCTGACTGGCGGTTTAACATTTAGCAACTCTAAATAACCTCAGTGTACTGTAGCATGGTGTAATAATACAACCTAACGAGTACAAGTGGCTGATAGTAATGTGGTAACGGCCGCATCTTAGCGCCATTTATGAAACGTTTTCCCGCGTAACAGACAAACAGCCTGACGTACTGACAGACGCCAGGATTATGGATCGCAATAGGCCTCATCTCTTGCATTCGATGCGGGCTAGTAATAGCCTATGTGAAGTGCTAATGTAATAACAGTCATTTACCGAAAGATTTGAAGTTTTAACCAGTCACTAATCCCATTAGTGAATTCTGACACTCGTAAAACGGCTGTTTTCCATATATACAGAGAGAGTCAGTTTAATGTCCGCGTGCGACAGTTCGGTACTGTAACATAACGGTGATGTGACTGATGTGGTCGGTGCAGTGCGGACATGCGGCTCAAGGAGTACCGTGACGCGATGGCGGTGATCGAGAGCGACGGGACAGTCTTGTGGATACCTCCTGCTCTGTTCCGCAGTTCATGCTCCATCGACATCACCCAGTTCCCTTTTGACGTACAGACCTGTCGTCTCAAGTTCGGATCTTGGACATACGACGGCTTGAAGCTCGATATCGACTTCTACGACAACGTCAGCCAGGCGAGTGGTAGCTGTAGTGAAATATTTATATTAGCAGTGTGTCAGCACTAACGGCAGTCGAGGTCGTTAATTCGAGTGTCCCTCCCATCCGTCCGCTGTCTGTCAGCATTCTGTTTACATTTGGCATGCCTGGCCAACCACATGACTGCCAGCGTTCCGACGAAAACTGAAAACAAACTTATTTCGGCAGTCATATGCGGATGTTATTTTGTAGTCTGTGTCTATCTTCGCCATGGTGGTCCTAGCGGTTTCTTTCTACTTAGACCACCTTAAAAATTCTAATGTAATGTAACGTAACCAGGTTGACAGCAAACCTGGCTACTGGCTAGCCACAGCCGCGCGTCATCGCTGTTAACTCTCCCTCCGCTATGACACGCTACAGAGTGACCGTGGCGCCACCTATCGAGTGCAGTTTAAAACTTACTGCCAGCCCAAGCAGCAACCGTAAATTTGCTTGAAAGTTTTCAATTGCAACAAAACATTACCAGTGCAACAGCGAGCAGCAGAGACACTAAAATAAAAATAAAACGCATGATAAACATACAAAAACAAGAGCATACAAGAAGCTCAGATATCGCTGACAAACCGCCCCGACGCTGCCATCTGGTGAATGATTGCGATTTATTGGCCTGATTTTCCGACTTTACCAACCCCTTCCCCATTTGACGCCCTCAGTGAGGGGGATATCCTCGAGATAGCGGGTTCGTATTTGGCATGGGAGAACTAGAATTATAATTAAAATTAAAATTAAATAGCTGGGCTGCAATCTGGTGAAGGTCGCATGATGATCGACTCAGTTGTTTGAGCACAATACATCAACGTGACAGACATACACACAGACAGACAGCCACGTCGCCGTAGCAAATGCCGCGCCAACGCACTGCGTCGGGCGGTAAAAATTATACAAACACAAGTAGTAGTATGCAAAAGTAGTAGTAGTAGTGACAACAGCAGCAGAAGCATTAGCTATAGCCTAGTGTCAGGCGTTTGGCTTTATTTTTTCGATTACAGACTTGAACCACTTTAAAAAGCAAACAAAAGTGTTCGTCGTCGCTGTAACGATTAATTTGGCACGTAATGTATAGTAAGTTTACAGTATATCGGAGTCTGATTATTATAATACACTGTGTCTCCTGAAACGTTTCGCGTGTTGTCGGCTATAACTTTATCAAAGCTTAATCGATTTTCAAAAATTCCTTTACTACTAGAAAGCTTATAAAATTTGCTACAAGAAACTTACAAAGCCTTGATTATGTTGCTGCGCTACCTTGGGAAGTCAAAAGTCCAAATCTGTTATAAATTACGAAAGACACAACTTAAAAATGGTACTGCATGCGATAAAAATGAAGAATTACATGTCATATGGCTAAAAGAATATTAATATTGTCACATTAGTTGCTCATGTGTCCATCTTTTGCTTGTACACATAATCAAAGATGACCTCGCCACTTGTCAATTGTATTTTGTCAGTTGGGCTGTGGTTAATTCCACGATAAACTTTTAGGAAGCGCTACTTCAATCCGTTAACGTTAAACGACAAATTTGGTGCTGGATGACACCCCATATCTTGCAGTAGACCAGAGTGAGGTCAAAGCTGCTCAATTTTCACAGATCTGGTCCAGTGGAAGAGGTGTTGCCTAGTCGAAAAGTAGTACAGTTTTGCATGCCCAGTGTGCAGGGCGATGTTAACATTAGACCTCTTTGCATTAAAAGATATACTTTTTCAAAGAATATTTAATAGAAACCAGAAACTGAAATAATCAATAAGTTACATGAAATGGATGCATATAAAAGCACCGCATGTTTGCATTTTTTTAATTTGCAGCAAGTTTGAATTTTTAACTTTCCAAGATAATGCAGCGACATACTTGGAGGTGTAGTAAGAGATATTACTGTACAAATTTTTGTAGCAAACTTCATAAGCTTTCTAGTAGTGAAAGAGTTTTGAAGTTCAGTTAAAATTTGACAAAGTTATAGCCGACAACACGCGGAACGTTTTTTGGACAGTGTCGTAATACTGACATATTGTTAGCGGGCGTTTTCTATTTCTAACGATTTTACATGATATAGATATGAGTGCATGTGGTGCTGCAGATCGACATCAACGATTACACAGCGAGCAACGAGTGGGAGATCTTGAGTCATCCTGCTCGCAAGAACGTGAAATATTACTCGTGTTGTATAGAGCCATACCCGGACCTCACATTCATCGTCTCTCTGAGACGTGTTGCGGCCTTCTACAACTATGTACTCGTGCTACCGTGTGTTCTACTGTCGTTTCTTACGCTCGTCATCTTCTGGTTGCCGCCAGAATCGCCCGCCAAGATGATGCTCGGTATACATTGTGGTTACCTGCAGTCATTTGCTGACCTAATCCAACCCAGTTACTGATGGCGGTTGTCATCAGCCACCAGACCTATACATGTACATACGTCGTTGCCTACATCTCTATATCGCTTCACTGCCAGTGCCGGTTCAAGCTCCAATTCAGCGGACAGAGTGTTTTGTCCAGTAAAATAGCCTTTCGTTGGCGAAAGAGTTTCGTAGTTGTGTTATTTATTTAATAACAGTCTCAAAAGCCTAAAGAAAAGAATAAAAGCATAGTTAGATAAACAGCATAAATAAAAACCATTGTGAGCGGCTATATCTTTACAGCAGCATAGTGTGAGTTAAAGGGGGTAATTTTTATTAGGCTGCATCGAATGCATGAGATGCAGACTATTGTTACTGATGATCGCGGTGTCTGAATGTCACGCGGCTCAACTCGGCTTCACTGTGCAAAAATGGCTAAACGGATCAAGATGCTGTTTGGGTGAACACTCGTGGGGGCTAAGGAATACTGTGTTGGACCGGGGTCCTGATTCTCCCCCCACAGCGAGAGGGAGGGGATTTAATGCAGCCTTCGCCAAATTACTTTGGCCTCTCGTATGGCTGGAAAACGCAAAAGCGTGTAGTGTGATTATAACTAAATGAACTAGTTTTTTATTCGATCAAATAACGTAACATAATTTAAAGCCTATACTTTGTATGGCCCATGAAACGCGATTTTGTATTTGTCTTTGGTTGAGTTTAACAGGTGAAAACTTGCAATATGATCTAAGAAATTAAATTAGACATCAAAAATATTTAATGTTAAAGTACAGTCATTGTTTTGTCGCAGGTATGAACATCTTCGTGGCGTTTTTCGTGCTGTTGTTGCTGCTGGCTGACAGCACTCCGCCTTCCGCGTTGGCCATTCCGTTAATCGGTTTGTAAACGTCTCGCGTACTACATATAGGCCCCTATGGCTTGTTACCTTCACTAACTATACTTGAGTATATTACAAACTAGAAACTGTATTCGTACATATAGGCCTACCTGAAGAAACGCGTGTATATTTTAATGAAATTTCTCAATTCTCGTCGGTCAAATTTGAGCAATGTTTGACCGATTAGCTTGTAGTCCGAATAAACCGTAGATAGTAATGTAAAATTTCCGTTGCCTTTATTTACAATTACGAAATATCTGTGGTATTATTTTGCATTACTGGCTGTGTTCAGGTGCATATTTCTGTCTCAACATGATCATTATCACTCTGTCGACGTTTTTGTCGATCATCGTCCTCAACTTGTACATACGTGGCGACCGTCGTAATCGCGTTCCGCTGTGGCTTCGGCGGGTAATTGACATCAGCTGCTAGTTATACGACTCGACAACACTTCTGTAGGCTACTTTACGCGACACAAGAGGCTCATTATTTTGTCTTAGAGAAACCGCGCGGCATTTTAATTATTTCCATATGTCGTTTCGCAAAAAAATCTCAAAAAGTTGCCCACTTGTTCCCCTAGAAATGTACACAGTGTCTTTATAGATTTCTTATCCATTAGTCTTTTTAAAAACTTTATTTTATTTCGGTTCTAAAGTTAATAATTTTATGTGAATTGAATGAAGTTAAACACATTTCAATATAGTGGATAGTTTTATGTTTTTGTGAGTACTAAATATCAATAAGTTGAAATAACTTTTTAAAAAATCACTCAAAATCTTTCTGGCTAATCGACTATTCTTTATCGAAGTATATTTAAACTTTTTAAAGGCTTACTTTTTCTGAATACTCTAAGTAACTTTATTAATACGGCTTGACCAACGTGTGCACTGTGCAGTAAGGTTACACCTGTGTCACTAATACCAACGTTATAACTTTCTCATGCACGAAGTGAGCGTCCAACTGTACGTCGTTAGACTGCCAGAACAGCGTCTAGAGTGAGTGCCGTGGTAGTCCCGCTGCAGTGCAGTCTGCAGATGACAAAGGGTCTGTTGTAGGCGCAGAGCAGGCCGTGGCAGAAGTTGGGATATATGCTGGCTTTGTAGCGTTATCCAGTTGTAATAGAAAGCCATATCCAATTTTCCCATGCAGTGCTGTGGCGAGTATGACGACACTGAGGGGGCCAGGTGAACTGTTCAGCCGGCGTACCCAGGAGTGGCGTCACGGTTTTGCAAGTAAATGGAATTAAAACATAGTCTGCGAGCGAAAAAAAACAGAATTATTTTGGATCCTCATTTTTATAGTATATAATTATGTGGTCTGTGAAAAGTGAAAGGTACAAATAATTTCAGCGGGAACAGGTGGTCCTGCCCTTTTGAAAGTATGGTCGCTTCAGTTAAGTTGTCCGCTCTCCAGAACATTTGTAGCTCTAAATTAGGTGTTTCTTGGCTGACCTGGGCCGAATAGTATCAGATCTGGTTCTATCTCTCGAGTTCAGTTAATGCACCATCAGTAGAAACTGCCTCTGTATCCTACTTTTAAGTTCCAATAGCCTCAGCTACTGCATCGGTTACACGCAAAACACTTCATCCGACGTCAATAACTTGCGCACAGCTACAAAAGTACAAAGTAGGCCTACCGACAACATGTAACACAGTTTGCAGTGCGACATGACTGTATGTGATAGAATAGATTAGCTAGAGCGTATCAGTGCTGCAACATCATATATCTCTTGAGCCGATAATTATGAAAGACTGTCGGGTTGGCAAGGTTTGCTAGATGACTGAATATTGCAGCTGACGCTTTGACGCTCACTAATTATCAGGTCAGTGTGACAGCAGCCAGTTCACAGTCACAGGTGAGACACTGATTAATGACAACAGGCGCGTCACCCACACAGCTACAATTAAGACTCTACATGATATGACAGCAGATAGATACCCAGCACCGCGTCTATAATCTTTATAATACTCAGATGCATCGCTTACCCCCCGCTCTATAGACACCACCTTGATCACACTGTTAGCTGTGTGTATGGGGGACCGCTTCTCAGCCGTATCAGATGTCGCTGAAGCAGTGATACGGTATTGAGAATTCAGCCTTTTGTGATAATACTAGACATAAAATACAGGTTATCTGGAATAACTGTTTCCGTCATATTTTCTCCTGCTGCTGGCGTGAAAGTGTAAAACCTTTACAGTAC
>Ga0126335_1002145_pt1 | contig 11614 bp, 7 predicted proteins | sample OlaspJWI45metaG_FD_108409 | JGI IMG/M metagenome (GOLD analysis project Ga0126335, IMG submission 108409) | Marine gutless worms symbiont microbial communities from Oahu, Hawaii - Olavius sp. 1 OAHU.JWI-45 metaG | ecosystem: Host-associated > Annelida > Digestive system > Unclassified | place...
GAGGTTTTTAACATCTTGACGGAGGTTTTCATAGTACCCTGGTAAGAAATACCAGGGGCTTTACTGGGGGATGGACTATGGGCCCATCTGCGGCCTGGTTCTACGAAGGACAACTTCACCTCCACCGAAACTGGAACTGATAACAAGCAATGCAAGAATGAACATAATTCTGAAGTATATGATTAAGACATCACACACAAGCACACATTCCATTACGTCATTGGTTGCATCAGTCACATATATCAGCCTCTGTGATTGGCTATGGGCACTGTAGAAAAAATAGAAGTGGGCTCTGTTTCATTGTGAAGAGTTTGAGGTGTCTGTGTTGCAAGATTACATTGTGTTGTTGAATAATGGGAACCAGACATAACTCACTGTATACCAGTGATCTACTGTTAATGTTTAAACATGTAATGATGAAAGTGACACGTTTTGCCATTAATGTTAATTATTAGCCATGGTTCCAGTGAGGTATGACATGTGTTGTCACAGTAATGTGCATCAGTCATCTTCAGTGAATGTTGGCTGTTCTTCCACTCTGAACGCTGCGGTTCCTGTAACATTAACAGCTACAGAGAAAAAGAAGTTGCAGTGGGCTCAGGAACAAGGTCTGACTTACATGATGACCTGCTACAGCAGTAGGCAGTGCTGTGTCAGTTTATCTGAGCATGTCTAGTGTGCCAGTGGGTGTACAGGGTGTTGATGTGGCTGCGTGTCTGTGCCCCCTCCCCTCTCATAGACAGTGTTCCATGGCCAGGTCACAGGTTGGGTGGTAGCTTTAATCTGTTATATAAGTCATAGTGCTAAGTATAGGAAAAGGGCGGAGCCGAAACCTCTGAACTGATTTCAATGAAGCTTGAAATATATGACTGTGTCTAGACCCCACCCCACATGACAAACTTAGTGGGGGTAGCTCAACATGGGTGGTCTGTGCAAATAGGCGACTTGTCACATCTTTGGGTTTCCGTACATTTTGCTTTTTTTATCACATCTACAGGTTGCATTTCTTGAAGTACTTTGACTATCTATATATCTAAACGTGTGTTTTTGGCCAAGGAAGTGCTTTTTGGGGGTCTCAACCAAAAATGGGTACCACAATCCCACTAGCCCCCAAAATTTGAAAATTTTGCATTACAAGGGCCATTTTTTTGACCCAAAGCTCACAAAACGTGGCATAATCGGCAAAAAACTACGTACTTGAATAGGAACTCGACCATGCAGATTTCAAAGTTTGCAGTAAGAATTAGGCCCGAAGTAGAAATGTGCCAATAAGGGGCCACAACGCCGTTCAAGATCATTCAAGGTCACAGATTTTGGTCATAGCGGAAAGCTGATAGACAACTTCAGTTAGTGATTAATACTAACATACTCCGTATCTTGGACGGTTTCCACTTATACAGTTACAGCAGACGACTGGATGATGTAGCTGGCACATGTGATTCATTATATAATAAAGTCACAATTTTTTCATATTTGCAGTTTTAGAGCGATTGCTTATGTACCTGTAGTAAAACTGGGTGCGGTTTTGTCTGTTTAATTTTTGGCAGTTTTATTACCGAAATTTAACTACATAAAACCCACACAGCCACACTCTAGGCATAACCTACTGCACAGCCACACTCTAGGCATAACCTACTGGGCATTTGATAGCTAACTTGTGTGATTTCTGAAGCAAAATAACAATAATGGTTTTATTTCTTTTGAATCACGAATGCTGGATTGCACTTTAGACAATGACGTATCTGCCAGGCAGGACAGTACATACAATAGAACACAAAGCATCATCGTAAAAACAAAATTACACACAGGCTTAGCACAGAAATATACACACTGCCATAGAGCGGCACCAGGCTTACTCAGTGCTGTAAATTAACAATACTAACCGAAACGACAAATACATAACATAAGAGGCAACTCAAAGACGGTAAGTATTTACAAATATACATTCACTTTTTGTCACCGCCCAGGGATCAAACCCGGGATCTTTTCCCTGGGACCTTCTGGTCCCAAGTCGGACATTCTGCCATACCAATGTCTCCCCTTACAACCTATAAGTGCAAACAAACACCAGCAAGACATTTTTAAAACAACAAAATATAATATAAAAGTTGACTGAACAAGGGTTTTGATGCATTATTTTTTGAATTGTGTTTATTGGAGAACTAACGTAGTTTGTGGTAAACATTTTGACCTGCTGGATTCCTTCAGTGCTTTGATAATGTTGGTAGGTTGTCTGACCTCTAGAGATCGTTACCATAATGACCTATAATGTGTTGAGTGGGGTTTTGAACCTTTGCTCACTCATTTATTTCAGTGATAGTCTTTACCATCAACATTTGCTCTGTCCATCTGTCTGTATATCTCTGTATGTGCAGCTGAAATGCAGCAGCTCAGTGGTCATAGCTGGTTTGGTCGTGGTGGATCTGGTGCGCCAGTGAGGGATGTCCATGGAAACATACTTGCTGATTACAACTTACGACGAGTAAACAGTGTAGCTCTTTGTAGTTAAACAAATTTAGTATATGTCTTGCAATAATTTAGTGATTAAATTTTTGTAATCACTAAATTGTTTGAACAACTATGAACTTGATTACTTGTTAGTTAACTTTATTTAGTAAGCATTAGACAGTAACACATTTTTAGCTATTCAGTGGCTTACAGTGATGTGGGAGATGATTATTATCGCTAACAAAAACGGTAAAAAATAGAAGGTACATGTTAGGTAGTTGTTGCTATGCATGTGGCTTGTTCTGTATGACAGTGTTGGTGGTGATGTGTTAGCAGCAGCAGGTTAACTACAGTTCTCAGCCCTCCGCAGCAACGGCGACGACAATGAATGGAGTGGTGGACACATCAGCTGGTCAACATCAGAGTCAACACAGCATTCCGTACCAGTCACATAGTGAGCTGACAGCTGGCGACATGACGAATCAAGACCACCCAGGACGTTCCAGTCAGCCTACCAGTCAGCTAGACCACACATCTAGAGCTGGCGACGCTCCACCCGCCGCTATACGCAGCTCATTCACTGTCGGGGTCTGTGTTGTTCTGCTCTGCTGTCTGGATGACTGCAGCATTAGCTAGGTTTGTTATTAGCCACAGTCAGTACTGAGGCCAGCTATAAGGCTGGGACCAGTGAGGAAGGTCTATGCTATTACTGCATGTTGTCTGTTGTCAGAAAGAGCCACGTCATTGTGATAGTATTATGTACAGTGACTCATAAAAACTGGACCGCTACAATTTTTTAGCATAAATGAAACAAGCCGATAATGCATAACTTTGGCAGAGAAAATCATGACAACCATAGCATCATTGCAAAATAGCGCGGGCTGATCTGCCACACAAATTCGACAGTGGAGTTTCTTACGGTCTTCACTGATAATTAAAGTTGTTTGAAACATTTCTTCTGTCCACAGAATGCAAGATATCACAAATAACGAGTGTTCAGATTGTTGTCCTTTAATTTTGACATAGGCCTCGACTCTCGAGTCGCTTGGTCCATCGCCTTGTTAACAATGGTCTGTTCAAAGTCAGTCCGGACTTCCACCAGACGCTGCTTCTAGGCCATGTCATGTGCTGGCTTCTTGTATGCTCCTGCATGCAGCCCAAGTCTTGTACTCAACTGTATTAAGGTGCGGACTGATTGGCAGCCACAAATCCAGTGAAATGAAGTCGGGTGTTTCTTGACGCAGGAACTCGACTGTCGAACGTGCACGGTGGACCGGTACAACACCGGCGCACTGGCCTGCTGGTAACCTGTTTAAACATGACTTACGTGAAACGCTGTTTCAGTTAAAATTGTGCACGTTAGATGATATTGATATTAGAGCATATGATTGAGTTATGTTAAAAAATAATGTGTGTTTCCTAAGAAACTCCAATTTCCGAACTTGTGTGGTAGACCGGCGAGCTGTTTTGTAATGATGCTGTGGTTGCTATAGCAACTACACAGGTGGTTCTCGACCTATACCGAACTTTTTAGGCAAAACTAGTAGGTAATGGCTTCTTGATCTTCTCTGCCAAAAATTATCCACAACCGGCTTGTTTTGGCAAAAAATCATAGCGGTCTGGTATTTTGTGAGACACGGTGTAGTAAGCATTAAATGTGCAGCATGAATCCACAAGACAAAAGAAGGTACGTCATAACCCTGCGATAATCTACTTATTTCTGATGCTGTTTGTTTGTTGGCTGTGAATTATTTGGCCATGGTGTCATCTGTTTTGGTGTTGACAGGCAGCAGTTCCTAATGAAAATCGTTATGACACTGAGAAGACTCTGCAGAGACAGCAGTGGCTTGATGAACTTGGTCAGTGGTGGAATGTGTCTGTTGTACTTGTGGGTTGCTTCCCAGTGCTTTCAGAGAGCAGACATTGAGTCAGTCTGGCCATTCTGGTCTACAAGTCAATGGCCTGTCACCACAGTATCTACTTCTGTTACATGGCAGTATAATTTGGCTAGGAACGTAACCGCAGCCTGGCGGAACGTCGTGGCAACTTAGCACCAGTAGTTTGTTCAAGAGCACAACACTATGCAGGTGGCCGCCTGTCTGGCATGCGTTCAGTAGGCAGGCTGCCTGGCAGTCCGCCTGCAAGACATAGCAGGTGGTTTCATGAGTGGACTTGTCCAGTAGACGTAAACAAACATGGCCGCTGTTTACAACAATATTCAGTGAATTTTTGTCTACACACTGCATGCAGCTGTTTATCGATCATAAAAAAAATGGAAATTAACGATCATCCACAATTCTACCATTCGTAATGGGTGAATTACTTATCGTACAACTTTACGAAACCAAAACACAAGAAGGCATGAATGCTGAGTACTCCCATTTGTCAACCTATGTGAGGTGGTGTGGTGACTTAGAATGCATGTATATTGTGTTATCACGATCTGAAATGCACAATCGTTATTGGTCGAATGCATATCAAACATGCCCTGAGTAAAAAGCCAATATTGACTGGCTAACTGGTCAATATTTGCTGCCAACATTGACAGGTATTGGTGATAGTCATGCGCTCGTGAGTTTTTTAAAAATACAGTAAGTTTTCTTACAGATATATCCAAACATAATATTGATGTTTTTGGTTCATTTATTTTCAGAAAGTTGCATCTTAAATATAAAAAAAACAAAAAGAAAAATCGCAACATTTGACAACTTTGGGTCAACAAATTTGCATGATGCCCATGGAATCGTGCATAATTTGTATAATAAACATGCATAATTGTGTTTCTTTGGTGAATGGGAAAATACTGCATGGTGAAGATAGCCATTGCTGCAGTAATAATTCATTATTTTTTCGCTGCAGTTTTTGGAGTGATGATTATGGTGACTGCCGCCATTTTTCTGCTTCTGGCAGGCGAATGCATTCAGTGGTATCACCTGCCATGTGCAGGCACTTGCAAGTGCCACGCCAGGCAGTCAGCAGCCTGCCTAGAAACTGGGATCAGCTGTGACACCCTGGTACTACATGCCTGTTATATGCAGTTTTCACGAGTGCATTATTTGCAGTTTAGTTTAACAGGCTTGCTGGTGTAGATGGGCATTATTGACTTGAACGTTGGAAACAGTTGCAGCAGTGGTTGCATCAACATGCAATATGTTGCTGTAGAGAAACAGCGAGTGGAGCAGAGACAACGTCGAGATGCGGAACGACGACGCTGGATGGATGATGAACCTTTACCAGCGCAGCACATGCCGGTACCACCAGCTCCACAGACACAGTGGCCATCAGTACCAGCTGTATCACCAGCTGACAGACCACAGAACTTGATGGATGCCAGAGCAGACCAACATCTGAGCTCGACAAACTCACAACACATGCAGCCTGCTCAGATTAGCAATAGCAGCACAGTTGAACAGCCAAGGTAGCCTCTCTGCTGTTTCTTTTCGGTGTTAATTTGTCCCTTCCTCTTCAGTAGATGACAGCATCATGTGGACTGTAGGCTCACAATGTTTCCTTGAAGATGTTGTAAAAGGAAACTGAATCTGTGTTATGTAGTCTTGTATTAGCTGTGGCAAGTTTTTGGTTTTTTTGTGCTTTAGCTGCATGATGTGTTATTTTGTTTCTCTGTTTGCACAGTTGTGAGCTGCTTTATGCTCATATGAACAGTTAATGCAGCTGAATTATGGCTTGTCAGTTTGGCCTGGGTTTCTTGTGTGTTTTAGCTAATGTTCATTTCGTAGGCCAAAGAGCTAATTGATATATTGTGGTGTTTCATGTCGCAATATCGTACAATGTATAGGCCTACATTTGTGGCACGACAGTCATCAGTCAGTGTCTATATCTTCCAATGACCCAGCAGTTGCCAGTTGTCAGCATTATCTGCCTCTCCCCTTCTGCATGCCACTTGGTGCACAAATGAGTACAACTGACCGACGACAGACATACAATACATGTAGTTTTAGGTGTATTGCATAATTTGTTAAGTTATTAGTTATTACTTGAGAAACAGTGGCAAATAACGACCATGTGATATATTGCTACCTGCTGCCAAAGCATCCAAATTAATCATAGTTTTGCTGTTATAATGTGGATCAGCAAAATATATCAATCTGCAGTGTGCACACCTATCCTGTAGTCTATCCAGACACTTGCGTGACTGATGCAGACTGCAGGACGACCATACATGGGTGAGGAGTAATAGACCACCAACGAAGTTATGCCAATGCTGGCGGCGATAGTGTAGATATGTGGTGGTTGGGTGGTCATGTTTGTTAGTGGGGAGAGCAGCGGCTGCCACAATGGCATCCATTCACACAATCAAATGACCTGATTATTGTTGCTGATCTGCATTGTTTGTCGAAGGCCGAGGTGGTGTGTGTGTGCATGTATGTAAGCTTAAGTGTTTTTGTGAATGCAGTCTGTGCCGGTTGTCCGATATATCGTACGATATCTGTGGGCCATGATATTGTGAAGTGGGCACATCCGCAATTGACGTTGCGATATTGCCTAATCAATATGAACACTAGTTTTAGCAAGCTCCTTGCTAAGTAATGTTAGTTTGTGTGTCGTTTTTGTGCTCTTTGTATTATTCTCCGTTTTTTGTGGGTTAGTTGTCAATACCAATTGACACATTTCATTTTGTGGACTTGTGAGGCATAAAACCCCAACTAATACTTGTGTGCTTAATCAAGTCTGTCTTACTTCAGTAGTTGTGCTTACCGTTTGCATTGAAAGGTAAAGCTGCTTCTCTTTGACATCGCTGTAGGCACAGTTTAATGTGATTTCACCACTTAATTTAAGTGGTGAAATCACATTAATGCATAGGCTGTTCAGTGTTCACAGACTACACATTTGTTGCATTAATGCTTGAGAAGATTCACTGCAGCGTGTTTTGCTGTATGCTGTCTATTAGATTTTTTGCATATGTTGTCTGCTAATGTGCATTTGTTGTGTTGCCAGTACGTTCCTTCGAGGTCAAAACGTTCCTATGGACCCGGCAGTCAGACATGAACAGGAAGAAAAAAGAAAGAAATACCTTGAACAGCAGGCAAGATTTGACTGTATGTTTTATTTGCATCGTCATATTTTATGATGTTTACATGATGTCGATTGTGATGCTGTTTTACTTTCTCTAATGTCTTTTAACGTATTTGAAGAATTTAGTCAAAAAGTGACAATCTAAAAGGCTAGAACAAAAATTTCTGAAAATATACAACAGTGTGAGAGCATGAAGTGAAATGAAGTCATGTATGCAGATCAGATAAAAGTGAAGTCAACAGAAAAATAACTTAGTGAAATAGTAGACAAAGTGTGCTAACCATTACACCACTGACACATTCTTAGCCCATCATTGTTGTCTGTTAATGTTGAGAGTGTATGAAGTTTTAAGACTAAGACTGATGGTTACAACTGCCAGTTAATTGTCATGTCACACAGAAATAAATACATTGTATTCCAGTTTGTGACTGCAGTGTAGCATAGTGAGCAGTTTGTGTGGTTCCGAGATGACATACCTGTCATGCGTTGAGTGGGTACAAAACTCATAGTTTGTTGTTTACTCACTGAGCCGTTTGTGTATATGACAAAGGAGTTCCTTCGGCAGCAGATTGAGGAACGAGAGCAGCATAAACGAGAGGAGAAAGAACGTCAACTGCGTGAAGACATGGAGCTGGAACGACATTTCCAGCAGCAACAACAACAGAGAGTACAGATGGCATCAAAACAGAAGTCACAGTCTACAGTGCAGACTCAGTCACAGTCTATAGCACTAACACAACGTCAGGCACAGTTTACAGCTCAACCACAGTCTACCGTGCAGTCACAACCTTCTGTGGCTGCTGCTGTTAGCCAGTTGTCAGTGCAGCCTGCTCCGGCCCCGGCTGCTTCCAGCACCAAAATTGTGGTGTGTATCCACAATTCATGCTGATCAGCATTATGTGACAACCTTTCTCGGCACATTAGGACTTTGGCCAGTTTACTCCCTTGCCACCATTCCTTTGACCATGTAGAAACAGGGTCTGTTCATCATTGCTGAGTGAGTGGGCTTGGCGCTGATGCCAACTTTTTCACAGGTAAAACTCCATCCTGTCCCGGGGTTGAACCCAAGACCCATGCAGTGCAGAGCAGTGTGCTAACCATTACACCACTGACACATTCTTAGCCTATCATTGTTGTCTGTTCATGTCCAGTAATTGGAGTCATGCAGAGTTGATCTTGCTGTTTTTTCTTGCCATTCAGGCCAACATGTGCAGAGCTGGCTGGAAGATGAACATATTGTAACGTCATCAGAGAGCTGAAATGTGGCCAGTGGTTGAGTCTGTCCTATCAAAACAGACAGAACTGAAGTTTCAGAATGTGCTACTAATAAATGCTCAGTGTCTGATGCTGTAGGCCGGCAGTGGCGGTGGGCAGGATCAGCTGTTAGAAGCCCTGGAAGCAGCTCGACGCCGTGCTGAGCGCGAGAAACACGAGAAATGGTTGCGCAAGTTGGAAGCCGGCAACCATGACACGTCAAAACTACGTGCTAACTTTGAGAGTATGTCCAGCTTGCCTCCTGTTATTGTGGATGTTATCGTTCCTGTTGTGAGTGGCGGGGTGATTTTTGCTGATGCTTCTCTGTTTTGAAGCCTGTATTTTTGTACGATTTGTTGATGATAATCAGCTCAAAGCATGTTACTGAAATCATTTTGACACTCAGAAGACTGCAGAGACAGCAGTGGCTCGAGGAATTTAGTCAGTGGTCAGTCAACTTGTTTTTCTTACCATCCAATCAGTTGTAAATGCAGATTGCTTCCCGCTGCTTTCAGATACTGATGTACAGCTACCATTGTGACAGCACTTGCTCTGTACAAATCTATTTCATAATTTCAGAAGCAATGGAAAGAAAATCCATCAAAATGGGTGTAATCCCTGACCACTCCAAGGTGACCGTTGCTTGCTGTATTCGTTGACAGGTAAATTCTCTGAGACATATTGTCAGCCAGTGTCATCGCTGACAGCGGTGGAAGAAACTCGTCCTGTAGGGTACAGTGTTACACAAGCAGAACCAGCTTGGACTTCCTCCATGCATGCTGGACCAGCAAGAATCAACGTCGTGCAGCCAGATTATGTGCCAGGGTTGGACCTGGGACACTTTGAGAACCAGACCACTGTGCCATCAGTCTGCCGTGGTACTTATGCAGACAGTGCTGTGTCACCAAGGAAAGAGTTTGGCACTCAGACTCGTAAGACACTTCCACTTCTCTTTGTGGGTGATAGTGATCAGTGTCAGTTAGGTGTTTATGTCCATAGACGCAGTGATGCTGATTCTGGCTGCCCACTGAGTGATGGTTATGGTCCAACCTGGTTCATGATCGTGCAGCCCATATAAATAAAATCAGAAGGATGTCCATGAAGTCGAGTTCTCCACAAAATTTCGTGAAATAATTCAATTATCCTGTTTATATAGACATTTTTCAATAATTTAAATATTTTTGTGCTTATTTTAAACTGTTTTTAAAGTATATGTATCGTTTACCAGTGCGAAATTTACTGTTTGCTATAATGCCAGCAATGCCTGTTTCAGAATTCTGATTTGTAAGGCGTGAGAAATTTCCTGCACTTTGTTTCTTAGCATTACAATGTGTGTCAGTGAGCACACAACTGGCAACAGTGTAGTGTCAGTCTGTCTCAGGGTGTAATCTAGCAAATCAAGTTGTCATTGCCAACCAGTCTAAAACTGTGGTTTTGTGGTCAAGATACCTGATTTGTGTCAAGTTTTACATCATGATTGAAGCTGAGAACATATTTTACTGATCTACTATCGAATAGTGTCATCTTCTCCAACAATTGTACAAGAACATGCAGTAGCTTATTCCTTCAGAAAAATTATAGTGGATAACAGTAGTGATCTGAACATTGTCATTTGTAATCCTTTTACAGTGCATGATTTCTACTAATCATATGCATATATATGCTATTTTGCTACTCATTAGTTTATTTCTTCTTATGCAGTATTTTTGTGTGGCTTGTAGTCTGGCTTCATCCATTAAATGAAAATGATTTACTGAGAAATTGTTCTCTTTCTGTTGTACAGAGGAACAGTTTTCTGACATGCTGCGTCAAGACAGTTCAGCTGAGGTTGAGTACCATGCTCCTAGCTCGCGCAACCCGCAGCAGAAGAAAGTCCGTGTCATCGCTGGCTCTAAGCACAAGCCAATGTCAGACTCTAGTCGAACAGACGTGGCCCTTGATCACAAACAACATTCTGACGTGACACGCGGTGGTGATCATAAGCCAGCATGGAACAGTAATGTTCAACGACGGACGGCACCAGTGACACGGTCCTACCGGAATCCGTCATACGATCAGCGACGAGAACAACGAAAGGCAGAGAGACAGCGAGAACTGATGGCGCAGGCTGCAGCTAACGAGAGATTTGTGCCTCGGCCACGACAGTTTGTCATTCGTGAACGCCCACAGCGGAATACAGAGACAGATGAACGACGAGTGACACAAAGTGAACAAAGTCGACCACAAAGGAGGCAGCCACCACACCAGACCATTCTATCCCAAGGTCAGTCAGGGTAGCCACGCAGTAATGTTGTATGGTCTATAGTACATTACATTACATTAGAGTTATTTAGAGTGGCCTAAAGTACAAATACTGCTAAACCACTACTATACACGGTGTGCAGAACTAAAAGCCGAAAATAGTTGAGAAGGAAATGATCGGGAAAAGAGAAGTTTTGAGGCGGTTTCAAAAACAGTCAGCGTTGAAGCTGAGGTGATGTCGGGCGGCAGACTGTTCCAGAGGCGGCAACCGGAAGCGCATGATCGCCAACAGTGGACAGCCGTGTACGTCGGATCACTAGTTGCAAGGATGATGACGACCGGAGACGGCGGCGGTTGGAATCGGCAACACTCTGGATGTAGTCGGAAAGATACCGTGGCACCAGGCCGTGCAGGCATCGGTAGGTGAGCACAGCTAACTTGAAATCGATGCATTCTGGAGACCGCAGCCAGTGTAGGTCTCGCAGCATTGGTGTGACGTGCTCATACCGAGAATATCGATGTATCAGTCTGGCGGCGGCACTGAGAACCGACTGAAGTCGACTGAGCTGAGACGCAGGAAGTCCTGCGAGTGTTGCGTTGCAGTAGTCGAGACGTGGCATAACCAGCGACACGACCA
>Ga0126335_1002146_pt1 | contig 11614 bp, 8 predicted proteins | sample OlaspJWI45metaG_FD_108409 | JGI IMG/M metagenome (GOLD analysis project Ga0126335, IMG submission 108409) | Marine gutless worms symbiont microbial communities from Oahu, Hawaii - Olavius sp. 1 OAHU.JWI-45 metaG | ecosystem: Host-associated > Annelida > Digestive system > Unclassified | place...
TAGCTAATGCAGACGTGATTAGCAACTTCAACATATCTACTTAGTAGCAAGTTGGTCAACTAGTACAGGTCATTTGCTATCATACAGCATCTTCTGGTTTTGGCTTCGAGTCCTTGTGGAAACTGCCTTTACGGCCAGTACCTTCAACAAACTGTTGAGCACCTGCACAGAAACAATCAGTTGCATGCACAGACAAAAAAATATTTAATTATCTAGATGCATGATTGGCCGCTTTCTCTATACAGATCAGCGACGTCAACAACAGTCAGCCCCAATATGGTGCCGCTGCCAGCCTTCGGCAAGCCACTACCCTGGAACTATCACGGACCAATCACAGATCGTGTGACAGCAATTATTAATTTTCAGTATTGCTGTATCTTAACAGAAAATGTCGTCTGCTTTCTGCAGAGAATCGTAATTCAGTATGAAAAACCTGTGTCCAAAATACCATATTAAAACGTTGTTGTGGAGTATGTGAATCATGTTGGCAGCCATCTTTGTGCCAATTGTTTTTTGCATCAGAGCTGTTGGCCAGTAAGGCCCCTGTGGTTGCATGTTTGGCTAGACAATGACAGCCACACATGGTCACCAGAACAAGCAGCCACTGTTCTACACCTGCTGCAGTGCTGCAAACCAGTAAGATACTGTTATTTTTATTATCTTTATACAGCAACTAGCCACTCTGCCCATCCAGCTGGGCATTATACCTATAGTTTAAGCTCTGCTCTATATCTCACCCGTCCCATGTTATCCTGCTGCCCAGTCAAAGAGGGCATGCTGTCACACAGCCAGCCCACTCGCACCGCAGTGTAACTGAGTGTATCACACTGTTCACGCCTCCAGTGGCGAGGCAAAGCTGCAGCTGCCCAAGGCCATAGGCTAGGGCTGCACAGTGCCGCCCACGCCTCGCCAGAGGGTGCCGTGGTATACGAAAAATGGCAATTTTCTGGCTCCCTACCCAGAACCGCCGAATTTTTTGTGCCTCAGATCATCGTTATGGTGCCCTGGAGCTACCCCGAAAATCTGAAGGCGATCGTCATAGCCAGTCCCGAGTTTTAAGTGAACATACAAACATACACACACACAAAGTGCCTTATATATTTATACAGACATATAATGTCACTCCAGTTAATAAGAATATCCAACAACTTTTATCTTTTATATTACATTTTTGTATTTCAGTCATATTTGCACATTTTACCTGCTGTGTTGCTTCTGCATGTCGAATATGTAATAACAAAGACAAGACAAAATGAACGTAAACCAATAAAGCATCACAAAGTACAAATCAATTATACAAATGTCTTCGAGTGTGCAATACACACACCTTGGAAAGACTCTGTGCTGACCACATGTTTGGCATTGTCCCATTCAAACTTCAAGGCTTCAGTCAGTGAGGACGCATTAAAACAGGAATTGAAAGCTGAAAGCCGATCTCGTAACATGCACTCTTGAGGAAATGAACTCAGTGTCTGTGCCAGTTTTGTAGCTTCACCAAGCGCTAAGAAACATCAATCAAACCATACAGTATGCTTACTGAGAACTGTAGTCCAGAACCAATTTTTCTTCACTGCCTGTTCACAAAGCACTGGCTGATGTAAACTGTCAAAAACATGAAGAAATTCAGTATATTCTAATCAAAATAACGCAGTCACTGAAATTCATTTTGCTGTGTTTCCCTATGACTGGCCAATGAGCCCTACCCATCCAAAGTCATTAAGCACAGTGGCACGCAAAGAAAAGTAGTCCATTTCAGACACATATCGCAGCAGTGGTGTAGCCAGAAAAGAATATACTACAGAACATCTAAAGTTCAAAGGTAGCTGAACTGACACCATGATAACAGACTGTGCAGTACCAGTAATTATATAGCTGAATATCTATACAAATACCTGCACCAGTTAGGCAAACACGATTGGCAAGTCCCATCTGCAGTGCCTCACTGGCATTTACAGGTCGACCTGTGAGGATCAGATCAAGAGCTCGCGATAAACCAATTAACTGTGGTAGACGAACCGTGCCACCATCCAACAAAGGGACACCTTCATATACATTCATGAACAAGTTAATGTACTTATATATACATGCACTGTAATAAGAAAATATCCATGAATGATGCCATTATTGATGTTTACAGTTCTACTTGTTTTTAGTTGTTTTCATGAAATTACACAATAATGTGACATGTCACATGTAATACTTTTATTTTTTTTAAATAAAATACATAATAAAGAACATGCAATATTTTCCACATCAGTTGGCAGATGAGCACCAGGTGCTTGGTGCATCTATGTTTATAGGTGTCATGTATGAATATTCTTACAAACACACAAGTGTATAATAATAATGTCACTTTTACAGCCCAAATTTGCACAAGTGATAGTGTGTCAGCATCTGTCAAAAATGTATAGAGTCCAAATTAATAAAAGTCAAAAAGAGACATCAGCAATTAATTCGGGTCACACATACACAAATGCACATACCAAATCTCCGGGAAAAAACACCAAACACTGCAGTCTCCTCTGCAATGCGAAGGTCACACATGCAGGCAAGTTCAAGACCGCCGGCGGCAGCATATCCAGCCACAGCAGCGATCATTGGCTTGCTAAACATCATCCGTGATGGACCCTAATGTCAAATCAAACCGCAACAACTGTATATACCATACATTACATACTATCAATCACAAGCTAAGCATCATTTGCAGTAATACATTATGACCACATGTCCATATGTACAAACTTCTACTAACAACTGCTAGTTTCTAACCAAGAACAGAAGCTGCAGTCAATTTCCATGCATATGACATGATATGCTATTGTATGATAGACACCTAGTCTACCACACTTCAAAAATAAATATTAAACAACACAGGCATCAAGATGCAAGTTAACCCAAATATTTGTGTAAATCATGGGGCAAAAATACAAATTACTACAAATAAATTACCATTGGTCCTTGACCATTTTCAGGCAGGTCTTTTGGCACATCTGCTGAATCAAATGCAGCCAATTCACTCAGGTCATATCCAGCACAGAAATTTCCTCCTGCAGTTGTCAAAATAAAACCTTTTCAAAATGTTCACAGTACACATCCATCTCCTCCAAGAAGCTGTTAGCACAGGCCTAAGTTTAATTTCACTTAACTAAGTTAAAATAAGGTCAGTTTATCTTATATGTGATTGTCTTGACTATTCTAAATAATGTTATCAGTACCAGTACACTGAACTGCTAAAGAAAAACTCCAAAATGACTGTTCTGTGTGGACTCAATAACTCATAATATCATGCACTTACGGCACTCCTTTATTTTAAACAAGTTAATTTATGACCAAAAATATATCATATGACTATTTCAAAGATCAATGTCAATGTCACCTGGGTTATATGACCCGTCGTTGGACTCGCCTAGTGACAGTAGACACGGACTTACTGAAGGATATAAATTTTTGTTGAAACCACAATACCTCATCAAATAAGGGAGTTATGGCCAAAAATAGGTAATTACCTCATCCAGGGTACTAAATACCGCAATTCTGGTTGGTTTTCAGAAAGAAACCACAGTTTCAGTTTCGGTTTTTACAACAGACCTAACCTTAAAAAATTACACAATACTGTGTTTCTTGTGAGCAAACTTTAACAGCTTTCTATTGTTACTAGACACAGCAGACCTTTTCCGTACAGTACAGCTACTCGAAGCTCGTCATCAGTCTCAAACTCTCTAACGGCATCACACAACTGCTGAGCCGTCGCCCGATTTACACAGTTGCGTTTTGTTGGCCGATTGATGCCAATCAAAAAGACAGGACCAATGCTCTCAGTCTCCACCAGGATGTTTCCTTCATTGGCTTAAATAGAAATAACACAATGGATATAACACAATGTAACTGTATAATATACATTCAGTAGCTGAGTCATACAATGCAGCAAAAAGCAATTTATGAATTTACAACCCTTTGCACCTTTAACTTCAGCAAGCCGACATCTGACAGTGAAATGCACTGATCCAGACTTCTGAGCCTAAAGTTTAAAGTACGTAAGAAAATTTATCAAATCTCGATTTTCTGAATAAACTGTTTAGATTTCACTTGTTATTTATAATTTCTACTAGCAGTAATGTATCATTAACTAGCAGTCAGTCTTTACTCAGTCAAGTTAACACAGTGTCGACCATCATGTTTACAACGTCACAAACATTACAAAACATGAACACTTTCTCCCATGAAACAGCATACACCAATCAGCATCTGAAAAAAAGATACTGGCATTAAAAAATGCTACGTTTCATTGTTGACAAATCAGGATAAGTTTGTTTCTGTCCAACTATCGAAATAGGTTGACACTGCTTGTATTCTTCTAGTAGCAGTAAATCAAGAAATATTTAACTATTGTATTTATAACTAAATTTTGCAAACTGATTAATCAATTGTTTGCAGTCTTTCTCTGACAAACGTCGTCCATAAATTATACATTGCAAAATGTCAATTTTTTACCACCCCTCCCCCATATAATGTTATATAACATTGTACAAAGAGTTACTGAATTTAGGGGTCATCCGTAAAGTATATAATGCAAATACGTCAACTTTGTACAACCCCATTCCCGTATAACATTATATAACACTGCCTCTACTCCCCCTAAAGTTATATAACAGCAGCGGTAAAAGTGGACCAAAGGATCAGGTGGCACTATAGTACTACTATACTTCGCCTTCACATTGGTTCACGAGGTATCGAAATTGTAAATTTCACAACAGCTGCCCCGCGGTAGCCCATCCCTGCGTTAGTTGGGTTCTTGTAGTAAAGTGTAAGAGGGACTTCTTTCTAATACCAGAAATCAATGAAGTTAGCCGGCACGCTCGCACTATCAGCCGGTACTCCGTACCGCCTAGTGCCGGCCCACTTTTACCCCTGTATAACAGTATCCCAACTCAACTCCCCTCCCCCGTCAACACACCGAATAATGAATCTATGTATATGATATACAAATGTGAATTTTCAGTTTTATTTTCAATACAAAAGTGTAACTGCACTGTAGGCAATGCAAGCATAAGTCAATAAGACCACGTATGTCGTCAAAAAGTCTAGACAGCAGCTAGAGAACAGGCTGGAATTTAAAGCAGTCTGCAACTCTGCATATTGATAGACAACGTTATATAACACTGGCAAAGACCCCGTCCCCCATATAATGCATATAACAATTTTTAAACCACCTCCCCCTAAGAGCATTATATAATTTACGGACGACCCCACAGCTTCAAACCACACTACAGCATCGTCTGCATTATGATGTGAAAAAAACTACACAGGCCTTGTTGTGGGCGGCAGTCAACTCCTCCACAAACCAACTTGTTAGGCTTAAGGTTAGGGTTAAAGTTAAGTGTTAGGAAGGGTTAGAGTAAGGATTAGGGTTACAGCATACGGTTATGGCCAGGGTTAGGTTAGCCTTGGGTACGAGCTGACTGTAAACCCTTGTTGTTGTTGCTACAGAGACCTATTAATTGAAGTCATCGGGTACACGCATGTACCATTACGCAGCAAATTAGCGAGTTCTACATTCAGTTTATGTATAACGTAGCGTTGTTACATACAGCATAACGCGCTAAATTTTGTTGTCACGACGGAATGACTCCGCAACACGCATTTTACGGCACTTCGCACAGTTCCGCAAGCAAACATTTCACCCGGAAGTTCATTGACCCAGAGAACATCCCAACTCTGAGAAAACCAAATCTTTAGTTGGAAACTTTAAAGTTAAAATAGAAAAGAAGTAAAATGTGCAAGTCATTCTATCTACGGTACCCGTCAGAGACAGACTATCAACTAACCAACGACAAGCAAATGATAAGCAAATGAAAACGACGAGTACGGTACTTGTAAAAAAGTATGTGCTAAATAAAAATGACCTTAGCGTACCTTTTGAATGGCTGGCTATATAGTGGCTGCTTGCGCGTTAAATTAGTGTAAACTATTTTTGTGCTACGAAAATATCACACGACGTCAAAAACGGAATAAACAAAAAATAACGTTGAGCCTAAACGAATCAGAAAACTGTCAAAAATCCGAAAGTCAGTGCTGCATGAATGGGTAACACCTAATGTTGAATGATTTATGGAAAAAAACAAGGTTTTAGTTAAAATGAGAGTGAGGAAGTAATGGATACAGAATGTGGTAATAAGATTTACTTAGCACGGCACTGTATGCGCCTGATCTTGTCCTTTTTGTCTTTTGACCTAAAACACAATCTCAAGTGTGGTCCTTGCCTTGACTATACTCCGTACTCGTATGTCTACCTGCACAGGAGTCATCAGTGCTCCGCAGTTCAGCTGCGGCACTAAGCGTACGTAGACGGGAGTTTTCGGGTCGACGGAAGAGCGCAATTACCATATTTAAGTAAGTGACGTCATGTTACTAAACTATAGCTCGGTGTGCGTTATTGCTACTGGCTTTTGGAGATTAAAATGAAATCAGTGAATATCACAAAAGCAGCGTATTACTTCGTTAATATTTCTTTTTAGATATAATTTATCGGAAAACAATAAGTTCGCGCATAATCCTCACACCATGATCTATGTTTGTGCATTTGTACTGTTTTTGATTTCTGAGATAGTGCGTGCAGAATAATCCACTCATTTCGGGCCCATTTTTGGCGTTTTTTTTGCAAATTTAGCCATAATTAAAACTTTCCCCACAAATATAAGTGTGCACACCATCCATCCTCGCACTAGACACCACATTTGTGCCAAATTTGAAGTTCTTGGGCTTTCTGAGTCACCCAGCTTATTTCGTGAACCTCAGTGCTCAGCAGTGAAGAATAAAGTTTGGTCATTATGAGTGCAAAGGAGCTCCAGTTATCCTCCAGAAACAAAGTGATGACATACACGCAATGCCTTGTCACAATATGTTCCATCTCATTTCTTAAAATGGGTGCGTAAATAACAAGAGGCCAAAGCAATTTGGCGAAGGTTGCATTGAACCCCCCCCCCACCCCCGTCCCTCACTGTGGGGATTAAGACCCCAGTCTAATACAATGTTCCTTGGGCCCCCAAGAGTGTTCACCCCAAACAGGATCTCGATCTGTTCAGCCGTTTTCGACACTGAAACCGAGTTGAGCTGTGTGAAATTTGTGCAAAGTATTTTCATGGTTGTTAAATATTTCGGTTGTGTTAAGAGTAAATCGATGCATATTGGTGATTGTCATGGTGTTCTAATTTTTATGCTGCATTGAGTGCATGAGATGCAGACTACTGTTACAGACGTTCGCGGTGTGTCTGTCTGTCACATGGCTCAACTCGGCAGTAAATCTACACCTACAATGCAAACCAACACAAGCCAGCCAGCAATACTTCTATAATCAATGTATGACAACAATTTCACATGACACAATTTTACTACGACACTTAAAATGAATATAAAATTATTAAAACATACGACATACACCAAATCTTAAAGCTTCATAAGCTGCCAGTAAATTCAGAAAGTGTAAGTCACATTCTGAATGGCTGTTTCGTTGGATATTTTAATTTAGCTATATGACTAATTAATAAATGAAAGGAAAGTATCAGAATTCAACAAACAAGCTAGACACTGGGCTCTAAAACACACTGTAAAATGTAGTAAATACACACTGCTTTGATACAACATACAGAATAAGTTTATTAGCCTCCACACATACTTACAACAACACATTTAATCAGACTCGAAAAACTTCCTCAGAAAAAGATTTTAGTTTTAGATAAAAAATCTCAAACTATCACCTTTTCAATAATCTCAGGTCATGTTCAGCACACTATGATTGATGATAGTATTCTTCATTTAATAACAAGACATGAAAACATAACAGTCACAAACCCACAGCTGGGCTAGTCTCAATTCAGCAACATTAGATTCAACAACACTAATCCACAACAAGTCTAAAGATACCAAACAGGACCTAGCAACATGCTTGCCACTAGTTTTATAACTAACAACGGGTACCAAAAATAATTATGTATCTGGTAGTTTCAGATACGAAATAATAAATTTATAGATGCATGCAATACAATGTATTCTAAAATGTGCAAAAGGCAAATATATAAAATTTCAGCAAGACCAATTCTGTACAATTTTGATCACTCGGCCAGCAACAGATGAGAAGTGACATGAGTGGTCACTGAAACACCACAACATATTCACACGACTTATGAGCAGTTTGTTAGACAATGTCTTTGTAAGCACATCTACAACGTCTCTGGTGGTCTCAAACTGCCAAATAACAAACAAAATCAAACCACAACGTAACAAAGGCAATTAAAACAAAATTATCAAAAGCAGTCTAAGTGCAATTGAAATCAACTCGCAAATGGGACAGTACTTAAGGGCCTGCAGAATTATGCCATTTTTCTAAAAAATATGCCATCTCAAATTATACAGAGCATGCTTGAAGACAATCTAGACCAATAGCCATCACAACTCAGATTTATTGCTTTTAATGTTAACCTCTGGTAACTATACCCACAAAATTATAAGAAATAGTATGCTATTTTCATTTTACATGCAAAATAAAGCAAAGTCATAAAATCTTCACTTTTCATCTTCAGGAAACTGCAATGCAGTGTCTCTTAAGTTCATTAATGTATAGACAAAAACAGGCACTACCATACAGTGCAACAATATATGAAACTCGCTGCCACGTGAAGCAAAATACTATGAGTAGATACATTCGGTGACAGAAACAGTTGTATATCTGATGGCACTGCTCTTTTTGCAATGATTCAGAAGCAAAAAATTATGTGACTTTTTGGCGATTATGGCATAATAACGAAAACAATGTGAAAATATGCAATATTTGGTACATTATTCAAAAACTGCCAAATAATGTGAAAAATCACATAGCTGCATAATTGTGCAGGCCCTGCAACTGGTCAGCTGTACAAAAATAAAGCAACAACAGCAAAAATACATATGAACGTGACATCACCAATGGAGAAACCACAGCATTTCTATGTACATGTACTATACTATTTATATTATGAATGGAAATACTCTGAACACTGTAGTGATATAGTATATGGATATTAAAAGACGCAATCTTCCTCACGGCATGACCACAACAGTAATTTACAAAGTTATGTTGCTTTCACCTGCTAATCACCTAACATGTTCTTTGCACTCTGTTGCTTTCTAATGAAATACCACACGTTTCACTCAATTTGCACGCCCTTTTGGCATCAACACATTAAAGTTTCCGACTATTTGTTCTGCACAGTCTGATGGCCCTTTTATACAATACAGATATTTACTGTCTATAAAAATAAAGTTACATTTGTATCCCAAATATCTAGGTATGATGCCCAAAACAGGCGGAAGAAGCATGAAAACTGAATAAGCAAACAAATCTAGAAAAAACTTGGACGGCAAGCCATTGACGAATATGCCTCTGCCTGTGCACTGTTTTCACAAGTCTGCATCATATCACTGCAGTTGGGATAATGCAACAGACATACAGAGAGAGTCACGGAGCAACAGCAAGCACACAGGAGAACATAATGTCTCCAGTGGCAGAGGCATAGAAACTGAGATTGTCAGTGCCAATACCCTGTAAGCAAGTCACTACCTACACTCTATTTACAATTTCAATAAACTGCAAGTTGCATAACTGTCCCAAAACACAACAGCCATAAGTAATACCAAACTGTATTCAATACAATTGTCCAATCCTTCTGTGTTTCGATTTTATTCATTTATTAACAAATTTATTTTTTGTTATGACGTTTTGCGATAGATTAAATCAGCAATTAATCAGCTGCTGACTGCATACGAAATATTTCCTGATATCAATACAGTTCATGCATACAATACACAGTCAAGGCATACATGCATGTAAGTATGTGCAGTTGCAGCAGCAGCAAACAGCCACAATACACAACAATCAAACTGTCTGAAAGACAGAACGTGGCCCAGCGTGATATAATAACTGTCACTCAAACACAACATAGGCTAAACTGCAAATCATAAACCAATACATTAACTGCACAATATCAACAAATGCACATCAATTGGAGCATCCATATTGTTGAAGCACCGAAAATGTAGAAGAGAAACCTTCCTTTCCTTTCTCACTCCACTTATCTCTGTCTGTTTCCCCCCTCATTTCCACCTCCATCCCTCCATCAACTTACTTTGTTTTGTCCGTCATGTCATCTTGAGCTACTCATAACTGACACGGGTACTGCCACCTAACAAACTGCGAACACTGGCAGCCTGAGCTGCGACTTTTACTTTTATGAAAAAACCTGACCATCCGATGTCTGTGGCCTGTCACCGCTGCCGTCATACTCTTACTGCTTAGGTTCGCTGTAACTCTGCAGCATTCGCGCAACAGCGTCACCGCAATCTTTGCATGTGTAATAATAATAATAACAAAGTAAACATACATAATGATCCACTTGCTCATAGTGATCCATAGTGACAATTCACATATGATGCACTAACATGTAACAACAGGCATCAGAAAGACGTCAAACATGGTGGGACGGTTTCACGGACGTAACGTTGCACCATTATGCATTTGATTATTAGACAATGTAAATACACACTCAACAGCAGCACAGGTGCTTGAGCTGGTACAACTTCCTCGGTACCCGCAGACAACACTATTCTTGCTGGCACAACTTTGGCTACCTTTCAAGCAGTATGGCATCACTGACTGGTGACAAAGGCACTTATGTGTGATATGAATAATGCGCCGAAGATTACAGCACAGCAATGCTCAGCCGGTACTTGAATCCTCATATCTGCAAGTCTGGCACTCTGAGAATTGCACCACCATGCCACCTTGTCATCACTACATCTTAGGAAATAGCATAATACCACAGGTCATTGGTAGCTATCACTACCACTATACACCTGGTAATCAACCTGGGCAATATAGCAATTAACGTATGCAAGGTAGTATGGTAGCCTGTGCACAGAATCTGACCCACTGTGCTTTTAAACCTCCTTTGTAGATGGGAAATAAGGCCATCCACATATTCGACAAGTATTGTGCCTATAGCCTTTTGTGACAATCAACAGCTTTGTGTCAGACATGTTGTTATGCCCAATACACATTCAGCTATAAAAGCAAATTATCTACTAATACTAACTACAGTCACTGAGCATCATTTTCTTGTATGCTATATTCCGATCCAACACTTTCACGTGCATTATTGCTACTGGTGTGGTTGTGGTTATAGTGAATGTTGACAACACCTGCATGCTCAACGTTAATATTTGAACGCACATGGGGCCGTGATGGATCATGACGAAATGTCTGTCTTAAGCAGGCTGACGGCTGATCATGTACAGTGGAAAACATGAGATTCTCCTCTATGAGATTTTCCTGCAGATCATGCTGACAAACAAGAAAACGCTCATCTGCTTGAACATGTGCAGCTGCATCTCGAACTGCTCCAGAATCTACAGCATAACATGCATTCTTTACAGTAAAATACCAATGGCACATCAACAAATATTAGTCCAGTGGAAATCCATTGAACCGTGTTTTGCTTGATAACAGATGTTTTATTGTTGATTATAGTACTTGGGGTCTTCCTGGACGTATTTAAGCCGGGTGCCCTCCTGGCACCCTTGAGCA
>Ga0126335_1002147_pt1 | contig 11613 bp, 8 predicted proteins | sample OlaspJWI45metaG_FD_108409 | JGI IMG/M metagenome (GOLD analysis project Ga0126335, IMG submission 108409) | Marine gutless worms symbiont microbial communities from Oahu, Hawaii - Olavius sp. 1 OAHU.JWI-45 metaG | ecosystem: Host-associated > Annelida > Digestive system > Unclassified | place...
TAGACAATCAGAAACATAAAGTGACGTCGGAGATATTTGTTGCCTAACCAATCGCTACACAATATGCGTTTGTTTATATCCGCCCTGACGCTCGCCCGTATACCGTATATCGTATACAGACTCGTTACCACACTCTACTACAGTACTTCGTGTGCTGCTTTCCTTTGCTCATAGTTTTGTTCAAAATGACCACATTGTACGCACCAAGCCACTTATTTTTTACTCTAAAATGTAGCAAATTCAATTTCGCCTATAGAGCTTTGCTTCAACACCAGAAGAAAGCCTAGACTACAAAGTAAGTAAGTAAAACGTGAATTTATATAGCGCATATCATTTAAGAAAACCTCTAATGCGCTGAAGTAACATAATACAGACTTAACATAATACTTTCTCAGACTTTTTTTGTCCTGTGTACTAACTTTGGAGTGCAATGAAAACGGCAGTAGGATATACTGCCCCTTCACATATTCTGTAATTCGCTGAATGAGAAAGAGCTTTTTGTAGTGAGTTAAATGCTGTAACAGCATTGACTGTACGATGATTAGTGTTAAGTAGAATGTTACAGCTGATGTACACATCATTTCAACTTACTGTCAAGTATTTATGCAGATGTGATGTGTGAATAATTGCTAAGGCAATAATAAAGCATAGTTTATTATGATAATTTTAAAATTGTACAATATTTTTGTGATGACCAAAAATTCTGCAGTAGTGAGTCTGGTTTTATTGGCACAAACAGTAGAAGTAATTTAACAAATATATGTTGTTCCATTCAGAGTCAGTTCAATATTCTAGTTAAAGATAAGAAACGATATGTCGGTGTTTAATGTGTAGTAAAAAGTTCACTGTAATTGTAATTGTCGTTATACGAGTACGACGTGTTGTTACACTTGTAATGACAATACCATTGTAACTACCATTAATCGCCTACCGTTTATCGTCGGCGTTGCCTGTAGCTGAAGCTGCACCGTCGGCCGCAGCGCGCTCCCTCTGTCTCCTGTTCTTAAACCAGTTGCTGACCTGTACACTTGTCAGTCCCGTCATCTCGGCAAGTTCGCGCTTCTGTCGCGGTGACGGATACGGATTATGCGCGTACCAGTCGCGTAGAGCGCGTCGCGACCGCTCACGGAAGCAGTACGATGTCTGTTCGCCGTCCCAGATGGTCCGCGGTAGCGGGTAGCGACGACGGATACGGTATTTACCGACGGCGCCGAGTGGTCGACCGCGAGCCAGCTCCGCCTCCGCATAGTGGGCTCGCAACCACAGCGCCTGCAGACGTGGGTGATAGATCGGAGAAAACGGTCGGCTTTCGAGGATGCTGTACAACTCTTTGAACTGACCTCGGTGAAACGCCACCAGAGCCTAGACAGTCACGCATTGTGTTTGATAGAACATTACTGACTCACAAAATAAGCCTAATTAATACTCAGTACGTAACTCACAACGTCTTTATATTCATCATTATTCACCATTTCTGGTAGCACAGGTAAACAAAGAAATGTGTGACAGTCGTTGCATATGGTTAATTAATAACTAATTAGCTTAGTCAGATTGGCGGCTTTTAAAACCAAGTAAGCTGGGTTCAATGGGGTTCAACTTCTGTCTTGACCCATTATGTGAACATTCAGTGTTTTATAGTTCCCCCTGGGCTAGCTGAGTTAAAGAAAAGCCAAGAAGAAGGGAGAAGGTCAAGAACAAAATGTTGGAGGCAGTAAACGAGAATAAAAAGGGTTGAGTTGGGACAATGATTTTACAGTTTTGCTTTTACTTTCTTTTAGCGTGACCCCTAGCAAAATATAACATGGCGAACTGACCTTTGCTTGAAGAACGTTTTCATTCTTGTGTAGACGTTCGCAGGCAGGCAGCGACCAAAGGAAGCGAGCAAGGCGCTCTATGTTGCCGGAGTTCTGTAGGACCTCACAGACGCAAGCCACCTGCTCCTGTGTAAAGCCAAGCATCAAAGGGTCGCCGCCGCCGCTGCTTGAGTCCTTGTCGGTGACGGCCATGGGCCTGGCGGACGGCGAGCGCTGTGTGGCGGCGACGGGCGGCTCGACGGCGGCTGACTGACGGGGAAGATTACGGTCACACATCATACGGTCGAATAGTTGTCGACTGTAGGCAGAATTCGTCTCGGCTGCTGCTGCTGCTGCCGCTGCAGCTGCCCGGTTCTGTAACCAGCTTCCTGCAGCTAAACAAAACACGCGTCTGCCTGTGTAAGCTGCAAACTGGCGACGAATGACATCTTCTCACTAGTAACGTTTAAAAACACTTATGAAATGATTATTATACGGTGTTTTTGGCTGCGTTGCGTGAGTTTTTGCTAGCGTGAATGTATAGAAGGAGTGAAACACAACGCATCTTTCGCTATCAAGAATCACGATCGGCGCATGGAAGTCGGTTTCTTGGTAGAAAATGGGATACCTAACGAGTTAAGTAAGTAAAACACATTGCGCGTGTCACAGGCCTTAGATGGCAATACAGCATTAATTGACACATTTTCTAGTTCATGTTATAAATCTTCTGTGTGTAACTCAACATTCTTGCTGCAAAAAAATAAATTATTATTAGGCTACTCTACAGGAAAATAATATTTGGTACCGTAGTACCGTATTTCGAGTCGAAAGACATTGTTAAAGTCGACTAAGCGTCGCTGTAAATACTATTATAACACTTAAGTTCTAGTGACAGATTTAGTTAGTTACCCAGTATGTACATTGATTAATTAGCTGGCCGGCCACAGTGTGGGGGCCAGCTATAATAATGGTCCGCGTTGTCTATCTGTCTGCCCGTCTGTCTGTCACATGCGAATATCTCTGAAACTAAGCGAGATAGACATGGTTACTAGGAAACTCGAATAGGAAACCGGGCTTCCCGATTAAGAATCTGCCATCAGATTCGCTATCGGAAGTACGGTTCCACCATTTTGTGTGTTTCCAGGTAAGCACTTCGCCCATTCAGACAGAAATGGGCCAGTTGGGCTAGTGGGAACAGTCACCAGTGCGCACCACACTGGGCACCGTGGCGGGCCAGCAGCTATCGTCACGTCCCATAACGGACGATACCTTGTTTTATTTACACAGACGTAGAGCTGTTCAGGACTGGTCTACCGTTCAACAAGTCCATCAGTACCGATTAACCGTAGTCACAAGCAGCTTTTCTTGTGCAGGCCGCGTCAGTTCTCGGAAATTATTCGATAAACCAGATTGGTTTAGGAGTTAGGTGAACCGCTTTATCGCAACGACTTAACAGTCCAGTTTCACTTTTGCAAATCTCCAAGTCCCGAAAGAGTTCAGTTGAAAGTTCGTAAACGCAACGACTAGCAACTGCAAAAACTTTGGTTTCGCCATGAAGCCGCGATTCTTATCTTGTAACACAATCGGTGGCTATTGATAACTGTAAGATAGAATGTTAGCACGTCAACAATTTATCTTATTTTACAGGTTAAATAAATTCTGTAGTTGTCGCGATTGACATGATGCGTTGAGCACATTCATATGATACGTATATTGTATTGCAGACATATTTTTACAGAAAAACATTTGTGTGGCGCCGTTGCTGAAAAAACTACTTGAGTCTGGAGCTTTGTCCTTTTCGGTGAGTGATTGTCTGCTGTAGGCTAAGACTTCTGAGAGATAGAAATCTAACATGAACAAATCAAACGAGCTCAAGTAACAGCTCTGACAAGAAAAAAACTTCAAACACAGGGAGAAAAATATTTGCCGTATCTCGAGCTCAAAGACTGCATAGCAGCACTTGACAGTAAGGAATCTAGTCTAAAATATTAATTGATGTTAGTTAGACTATCACTCGTCAGCGTTTCCTCGTTCAGTGGCGTTGTCAGAACTCAGAAACTGAGACGAAATCGCCTCTCATTTCTCATATTGTCGATTTTTACCACCCCACTACGCAATAACCATCGCAATATCCAGGTCAAGTTTAGGCCTACATGAAAGTCATGGATTAAGGTCAAAGACCCGGAAACAATCAAATAAAAAATCACAGAGATAAAGCAAGGTTTGGTGAGAAAAAATGACCATGAAAAAATTACTGGCAACGGCGCGTTAATTTTTATGTTGTCTAGCTTAATAATTATTTGTGTGTCTTTATTAGGCCTACACCTTCATATTCGTAGTGTTAACGTTTTTAGTTGCTAAAAGACGGTGGGACCGTGGGGGAAGTACCGTGTTACTGCAGTGTGTCCGCGAAAAAAGTAACATTCTGTGTATGTTTCCATAACCTCGGTAAACAACGTCAGATTTTAACCAAATTCTGCATCGTCAGTGCGACATCAAATTGCAAACAAACTGTTAAATTTCAGTAATTTCTATCAACGCATATTTAATAGTTATAGCAAGTTCAGCTATATCACCCGAAAACACGAAGTGTCCACTATTAGCAACGTTACAGATATGTAACGTGACTGCCAAAGTGCAAAAATCGAACTTCACTTCAAGTCTGACAATGTCTGCGACTTGTTGAAAAATTGTGCGATCAATTTTTAGCATCAAACTTTAAATCATGCCACAACATTTTAATTAAAACGCGAGCTGCTGCAAAGAAGAATACCATGTTTACTCCGGACGAGTGTCTGCACTAATTGACGTTACAGAAACTGGGATATTTGTCATTAATATTTGAAGATTAATAACTCTACATTTTATGTTTTTTTCAGAGATATATTCAGAATTCAGTGCACTTAATCTTGTTAGGATGCATTGAAGTTTGGCATTTCTATCCGATATTGTCTATGAGGTTACTGTTGCTTGGACACAGTGTAAACATACACGTGCGGGTGGTTTGCCTATGACACTGGTAGGCATTAAGGCCGCATCGAATGCATGGGACGCGGCGTATTGCAACCGATGATCCCGTAGCGTGATGTGTGTCAGTCAGTTTGCCAGTCTGTTTGTCATGCGATTGCGTTTTGCAAGCATGGCTAAACGGATCGAGGTCCTATTTGAGTGTAGAGTCTCGGGGACTTTCAGAAACATTGTATTAGACTGGAGTCCCGATTTCCCCACAGATTCGATGCGGCCTTCGACAAATTTCTTTGGCCACTTGTTTTGTTGTTGATACATCACATGTCTTTCTTATAGACATAGGCCTACCAGTGAGCGTCTTACCATAATAGCGGCACTGGTCGAGATGACTGGAGTAGTGGTTAGCGGTGTCGTACGCTGAAGGCATCATATAGCGACACGATTCGCTGATTACTGGCATCACCGGGTACTCGTGACGTAGGAATGACGTCATTGTTGAACTGCAACGGATTCACATTTTACAGTAGCAATTATTGTAGTTTCGTACACCGCACTCATTTCCAACATGTAATAAATATTTCCGGTGACAGTGACAGCTTCACGTTGTCGTGAGTGAAGCGAGTATTAAGAATTCTGTTACAAAAATTGAAAAATGCTAGTCAGCGTACAGTATGAGATTTTCTCTTTACTTATCTCGTAGTCCACTTTGTCTCCAGGTCCGGCCTTCGTGATAGAAGCTTGTCCGCAGCTGGCCTCAAATTGTGGAATTAGGCCTACCTTCCACCCAGACTACAGCAGCCCGATTTGTTTTTTCCCGCGTTTCGACAGCACCTCAAGACTACGTTGTTCGATCGAAGCGCACAGTGACTAAATGAATTTTTGCTTTTTGCGCAATTTAAGATGTCTTGATTGATTGATTGATTGACGCGTCATACAAGCAATTAGCAGCTGTATAACGACAGCTGCAACACACAATGTAGTTTATAATCGGCTGTTGTTCGTTTTATTAGCGCATAAACTCGCACAAACGAAACAGCAGCATGATAAATAATACATACATACATACGTAAGAAATTTTTAAAGTAACCTAAGTAAAAACCTCAAGGACCACTAAAAATGTAGTCATAGAAATGATATAGGAAACTAAAAAGTTTTCAGTTTCCGGCAGAACGACGTCAGTGACACACAGTCAGTAATGTCATGTGGCAGACTGTTCCAGAGCGTCGGACCGACAGCAGCGAACGCTCGGTCACCAACAGTCCGACGATGAGTGCGCGACACGTCGAGCTGCAGCGAAGACGCGGACCGCAGACGTCGCCGCGACGGGATATCCACCAAGCGATGAAGGCCATCGCATAAGTACGGTTTAAATAATGTTTATATTATTCGTATCAAAATAATTTACACTTTTCTTGGACTTTGCACGCCTCACGACAGAAAATTCTAGCATATGACCGTTACAGTAATGTGCAGATATGCTGTATTGACGATAAAGATAATTTCATATATACGTCTACAGTTTTGTCTGTTCTCAGTACAAGCATGCAACAAGCTACATAACTAAATAATGAATCGTATGAACGTCATGAAGTAGCTAGCTAATTATTTCGCGATGCACTTACCGAGACAGTAAAATAATATCTGATCCATTACCGCGAAGTCAGACGTCGAGAGTTGTTGATACTCAAGCGGTGTCTGGATAGCCGAGATGGACGCAGAGATCAAAGAGGGATCGACCACTTGAGAAGCTGAGATCCCGCGGCAACGTCGCCAAGTCACCTCTTGTCGCACTGGCGGCGCCGCCGACTTTCTGACGCCAGCGACGTGTGAAAAAACAACGCACCGTGACGACACGGTTGCACCTGCTGATTGGATGGCGTCAGCCAAGCGTGACCAGGTAGGTGGGTGCTTTACCTGGATGATGCCCGCCCATCCGTCGTCTCCACGCGTTCTTTGTCTTCGCAGATACGATCGTACTCATCATCGCGTTTGTAAACGCAGCATCATTATAAAACCAGTTCGTATTACGGAAAATTTAATGAGCAATGTAAACCCTCAGTGTAGACTTATTTTTCTCCCTTCTTTCTTAGCCATTTTCCGTAATCTATCAGCTTTTTGTGTTTCGTTTATTTCGCGTTTCTGTGTGTTTTGCTTAAGGTCTTCGGCTACTCGTTTTATCTGTTTAATGTGATTTTATAAACATTTTATATAATTTGACATCAGGCATATATGACTGGAATTTGTTACTTTTACATTTCAAAGTCGGCATTTTTATACTCAGTGCATTTTGATTTTTATTCCCAAACTTGAATTGGTCATTTCAGCAGTGCAACACTCACTTAACTAAAAAATCTAGAACAAGGTCGTACCGCGCCGTCCATCACCGACGCACAGACGTACTGTACACAGAGACGGCACAGGCCGATCGATATATGCGTCTTTCGCCTATAGCCGGGCAGAAGCACAAAACTGTTAGCACCAAAGTATAAATTTAACGGTTCTATTTCAAATCACACGCTACCATGTTGCTACTACGCTTTCGGTTCCTGAACTTCTTGTAGTACCGGTAAATATAGGTTTGGTAGTTGTAATTGCAATATCAAAGCCGGTCGGTAAACAGCATGCAGCTGTAGGTAGGCGTATCCGATTTATGTACGTCTGTAACGCTACTGCTGATCACGCGATAAGCATTGGCGCAATGCGTTCACTTTTCGCTGTTTTAAGTCAAACTCAGACATCAAAACAACTTTCGCTTTAAAATTACGAACAAAATCATAAAATTGCAGTAAAAGCCTTAGAAGGAATTCTGATATCACAAATCGTTTATGGCCATATTTAGAATTCCAGTATACTTAGACCTACATACCACAATTTGTAGCATTAGGCTACATATTATTAGTGCAGGGCTACTGTAGCCAAAGACCTTAAGCCCTATTAATATGAGATAATGTACTATACAATTAAATTTCGTGGTTTCGCTCTTGTTAATCGTAACCGATATAACACGGTACAACCTGGCAGGCGCTAGGCGACTGTGTTGGCGCCTCGCTATCCGTTGTCTCGCAAGTGTCAGGCCGACATAATGCCAACCGCGAAGAATAACTGCAAACTAGTAAAAAAGTTTTTAAAAACCAACAACTATTTCTGTTCATATATGCGTTTGATAGCTGGGCCTACTCATCAAAAGTTAAAAAAAAACAAATCTTAACTATATGCCTCCACTGTGTAGGCGTTTGCTCCAGCAATAATATTCAGCTGCGAATTCTTTGGTAGTAAAGTTTAGTTACTCGTCAAAATAATAGAGAAATCCGCTCATTTTATATACCTACTCCTTAACTGATCTATAGCTCTATGCTCCACCAAGCTTCAAGTCCATTTCTTTTTAAACAGCATAGAAAAAATGTCCATTTTACTTGTTTTAGTTGATATAGTATCGGTTGGTATTTTGTCGGTATCCCTGGTGGTATCCCTGGCCTCACAGTGTAAACTGGTGTCTGGCTGAGGGCTAGAGAAACGGAGATCAGCGCCGCCCAGTGGGCAGGGGGCCATATGGCTCGCGAGGACTTCTAAGTTTCATTTCCCGGTCAACGATCAATTGCTATTTTCGACGCCGATGGGGAGAGATTATAAGGTAGACATTTTAGCGGATCACCAGCCAATAGACGCGTGTATGTGACGCCATGACATGCGGCTCGACGACAAAATGTTTCTGTTTGACAATAATTTCGAATGGCTGCAACGTAATAAACTCAGGTCTATAAGTTATATTATGGGATATTGTTTTTAACCCAGATAAAACTCAGTGTGTAACATTTGGTGGTAATGTTCCTAAACAGTTTACTCTTGCTATTGGTGCTAAACATTTGTCGTGGTGCCCTAAGTTGAAATATCTAAGATGCATTTTCTTAGATGGTTCTTGTGAAACAGACATCTCACCCTCTGTGGGGAAATTCTATGCACAGTTCAACAACATAATGGCAGTATAAAGTAAATATAACAATGAAATGGCAGCTGTCCATTTAACAAATTCCTATTGTGTGCCTTCACTGTTGTATACGTGTGAAATATGGTCATTGAGTAACAGCAGTGCTCACTCTGTCCGGGTGGCACTAAACAACTTATTTAGAAGGATTTTAAACTGTTGCTGGCGAGAGAATCCAAAGTCTTTGTTGTTTTACTGTGGAACCTTGCCAGCTTTGTACACAGTTGACCAACGTCGTATTCTCTTTTACCAAAAATTGAAACAACACAGCAGTATTTTAATAAGAACTATTGACAAACTTTGCCAACATGATATTCTGTCAGTTGCGGCCAAATTTGGTATTAATCGATTGGAGAATTCTGTCTAATCTATCAAGAAGTCCATATGGCATGCATTTGCTGCATCTGTTGTATAGGATTTTAGTGTTTTCTTAATGTTGTCTGTGTAAGTTTCACTGCTTTTATCATGCTTTGTATGTCTTAGTCTTTGTAAGCTGCTTCGGCGTAATCAATAAAATAAAATAAATAAAAAAAGTTACGAGTCGGGAAAAAACTTATTTTGTGTACACGCAGTCGAAGATGTTACAGATGAAAATTAGCCTCTTCCAGTAAAAGCCATAGTTGCCTTAGCGTTTCCCGTGTAATATCTATTTTGGAGAATTTTGGCCGTTGCTAAGCAACACAGGGGTTTGGGAGCCAATTTTTCCAAGCACACTGCTAAAGCCTAGGTCGACCCTAACTGGTAAATTTCATCAACTATCGTGGATGATTAAAATATTACTGAATACGTGGCCGCTATTTCAAGTTTAACGTATTATTTATTGTGTAGTTAAGCTCTTAAAATGAAACACTAAAAACCAATATTCAGCGCTGAAGCAAATTTATATACATGCTAAACTTTAATTAGTTTTATTTTTTTTCTTTTAATTTTTGCCTTATATTGACAGTGCACTTATACAAAAACAAATATTTTTATATAATTGTCTGCTGCTTCCTGTAGTTTTAAATGCTAGCCAATTTAGAAGACAATTTTTAGACCATGCTTGCAGGCTTGAATTTGTTGCAAACATAATTTCGTTGTGCACATTATGACCAGGAACCTGAAGGCTGCACGATTTATTCTGCAAAGTCCCATCCTGTCATAATCTGACACACACTCAAATATGCAGAATAGCAGATGTTCAACGGGCGCTCGAGGACAGAGCTGGCAAGCAGCCAGACTATTCTATACCGCACACGAAGATTTTGTGCGTTTCATTTTTGTACCATTACACTTCATTCATATTGAGCAACGGTTTGTTGTCTAACGTGGTCGCGCAGCAGATTATATGATAAGGCGTGTAACCGTGTAAGTCCTAAGCAATAAGTAAACAAATGATTTGAATAAAATTATTATGTTAATCCACCTATATTGACTTTTCTACTACTTTCATTAGTTCTCCCTAGCTATTCGCAGAAGCTAGCGACAAGCGCCCACTTCAATTTAAGAGCATTATATCTCGTTTTTTTGTACGCTGGTTTGAACTTTGAGCGCTCGTGTGCATGCAAATTGTCCGTAGACCCTAGATTTTTGCGGGGCGCCCACATAACGCCACGCGACATCGCCACGGCGACAATAAGCCCATACGTAGCTTGCTGTGCAGGCGCGGTTAGCGGAGATAATCACGCGTTAATTCGGAAAGATGATAGGCGCTAAGTTGAGAGCAGATTTGTTGACCGTTGATACTCATCGTGCAACTCAAACGATGCCTTGAAGAAGTCAGCCACTGGATGTCTGCTAACCGCCTTAAACTAAACGCTGATAACTTGCTTAGACGGAACTACTGTGGACGGGTTCGAAGTACAGTCAGTCGTCGATGGGCAGCAAGGGCTTGTCGCTACAGATTGACTCAGAAGCTGTCACAGCGTCCGACCACGTTCGCGTGCTCGGCGTTACCTTCTCGTCTGACCTCAGCCTGGACAAACATGTTTCCAGCATGTGAGCATCATGTTTCTTCTGACTACGCCAACTTCGACGAGTTCGACGATCAGTGGACGATGAATCAATGAAGTCACTTGTCCACGCTTTTGTGACGGCTTTAGTTGACTACTGCAACATAGTGCTCACCAGCTCACCGAGGTCCGTGACCAACAAACTACAACGGGTGCTGAACGCCGCCGTTCGTCTCGTCATCGGCTCTCGCAAATACGACCGTGGACATGCCAACTTGCACTGGCTCGATGTGACAGACCGGGTCCAGTACAAGCTTGCTGTAACAGTCCACCGATGGCTTCACAACAAAGCACCGCTGTTTCTAGTAGACTGCTGCATTCCAGTCACAGATGTCGCCAGTCGTCAGCGACTACGTTCTACATGTCGTTGCCTGCTGCATGACCATATCACGCCATCGACGTGGCACACACGGCCGTCAGGCATTCTCAGTCGCCGGACCCACTGGAACTTGCTTCCAGACCAACTCAAAGACTCTAACTGCACTGAGTCCACATTCCGGCAGTCACTGAAGACATTCTTCAGCCAGTATTAGTGTGTTCAGCGCATTAGAGATGTACACATTTTACTTACTTACTTACTTACCTACCTACTTACTTTTGACCATCAACCAAAGCTATTAAATAGATTTGGATCAACTAAATGCATGAGCAAAAAAATAGTATACACCGTGTGCACATCATAAAAATAGAAGCAGTAAAATGTCACAATTTTCAACGACTTTTCGTTACAGTGTTTTCCTTAAAATTACCTTAACCAATCCAATCCAATCCAATCCATCTTTATTTCAGGCACTGAGCCCATAGAACAGTAAAAAAATTATTAATAATAATAAAAAAGAAAGAAGTATGCAGCTACACAGTTAGACGGCTATACAACATA